>Ga0126335_1003237_pt1 | contig 10066 bp, 8 predicted proteins | sample OlaspJWI45metaG_FD_108409 | JGI IMG/M metagenome (GOLD analysis project Ga0126335, IMG submission 108409) | Marine gutless worms symbiont microbial communities from Oahu, Hawaii - Olavius sp. 1 OAHU.JWI-45 metaG | ecosystem: Host-associated > Annelida > Digestive system > Unclassified | place... | reverse complement strand
GCAGATTCACTCTCTACTTTTCGTCGCCTTCTCAAGACACACCTGTTCGGAAAATCCTTTCCGGACTATATGCTGGACATAAACTGACTGTCTCTGGTGGACCTAGCAGTAGTACCGCTACTTCGCCACCTTAAAAATGGACTGACTGATTGATTGATTGATCGCTGATAAACTGCTCAGTTGTCGCTCACAAATCACCCGATGCTTTATTTTATTTCACTAGAGGGCAGTAGTGATGCATGTCATATTTCCAGCATTACATGCCTATGCCATCCCATTTGATGCCTTTACTGAGGGTGATCCCCTTGAGCTATCGGGTTCATATTTGGTACGGAAAAACTAGAATAGCTGGGCTACAATTTGGTGAAGGTCACGTGATGATCGACTCAGTCATTTGGGTGCAATACATCAACATGACAGACACACAGACAGCCACACTGCATTGGGCGGCAATAATATATAGCACATAATTACAAGAAAAACTACTATAATGCAATGTGTCAGCATGAAGCAACCAAAAACGTCTTCAGCTGCCATCTGAATGTGTCCTTACCGAAAGACTATGTGTATTGTGCTGCATCTTGTGTGCGAAATAAGCTGTGACCTATTGTGACAAATCACCGTTTTTTACTATGTGAGAATAATACCAACTGACAATGTTACAAACACTTATTGACTCTAATGTAGTCTGGCGGTGACCAACGGACCAGCCACAGAACAGGCCTAGTGGGCAAACGAACTGGACCAGAACTCCGAAAGCATGGTACATCGTGGAATCATCAGCTGGCAAAATGAAGACGTTGTCGTGGTGCGACATCTCTGAAGCATGACAGATACTATGGGGCAGCTAAAATGTACAGAATGGGCCACAAACAACCGTCCAATCAGATTATGCTGTTTATACTACACCTCTGCATGTTTTTCTGTACAAACAATATAGCATTTTAATTGATGTTTCTTTCTTCACAAGCTGAAACCAAAACCTGATAAATGTGTCAAAATGTTACACAAACATATTACAATATAATCGAAGCACCCCAAAAGCATTTTTCACAATGGCAAAATATATTAGCCATTATGTGTTTGTGTCCATGACAGCTTCTCACAGCAATCGGAGCTGTGATATCGCTGTTAGGTTGTTAATTTTTCTTGGACTTCTAGACCTTGGGTTGCCTTCCTGACTGCATATCAGCTCAGATGCATGCTTGTGATTCTGTTCTGTTCTCACAGTCGGCGGTCGTCCACTACCAGTCTTCAGTTCAGTCAAGTTTGTCTTCTCAATCATGTGCCGATCTTCTACAGAGCCCACTTCTTGATGAAAATTCTTTACAAATACGTTTTGTGCTCCATGCCATACTTTGAGAAACAACTTTAATGAAACATTTTTCTGTGCACCCGAACGGCATGTTTATCAACAAATTGATGTTATGTTGACGTAACTCAGCACTATAACTGCACTGTGTTTTCTGTAGAGTTGGGTCATTTTTATTTATCCAATACCAGTCGCATAAATATTTCAACGATTTTTTAAAATTTTTGTGGATTTCTCAAACGATTTAAGCTTCAGGCAGCAGTGTAAATTTTACTTTTAACGAAAGCTAAAATTTGATAATTGGCTCAATATGGGTGGATTTTTGTGGTACAGGAAATTACTGGAAATTTATTTGTTGGATTTGTTGACATTTTGTTTAGGCTTTGGTACTCTCAATACTTCTCTATGCTTCCGAGACCTGGACTCTCCACATCGCTGATATGAAGACACCAGAGGCCTTCTACCTAAAATGTCTTTAGCAGATTTTGGGGTTTGCTGGCATCAGCACATAACTAATTCAGAGATACTGTCCCATGCTGGTGTTGGCCCACTAGCAGAGCAAATCGCCCGCCGACGCATAACAGCTTTTGGCCACATCGCAGGACTAACAACAACATTCTAGCTCATCTGGCCCTCCATTGTCAGATTGACAAATCTCTCAGCCATCTTCCCAGTAACACTTGGAAACGTCATCCTGATCACCCAAGGAACAGTTGGCTAGATCATGTTCGTCAAGACTCTAACTGTTCCCCAGCTGATCTGTTGAGAAGGGCAGTCCTTCATGGTCATGGTGCTAGAATGACGCTATGGCCGTTGCCGGCTATGCAGAGCTGATGATGATGTTTAGGAGCCTAAGTATACTTCAGTCTCTACATTATGATAGACATCTTCATACATTGTTTGGCATTGTTTTGCTGTAGGACATAATTCAGAAAGTGAAGCAGTCGACCCACTATTCATCACTGTTGGAGCACGATCAGCTGCTGAAACTGCAGCGCAACAAGGAAGCATTTGTAGGCTTTTGTAAGTAAACGGTTCACTAAAATATATGTGGCCAAAATACTTTCTGTATTTATCCCTACAGTGACAGTGACGTCATTTGCTGATTGACTCTTTTCAGTGTTGTTGAAGCCAACTTGTTGGGGAATTATTTACATTACATGTAACTCGCATTCATGCTGTACAAAATGGCGTGCATGCCCATGACCATAGATTTGGTAAATTGAGTGACTTCATTGTACTTTATATATTCAATATTTGGCAAACTATCACACTTAACATTTTAGTAAACTTTGTGTATTTATTGCAGAAATTTGGCTTGTAGTTTTTCATGTCATGGAGTTAGATGTTGAGCTTTTTGTGTCTCTCCAGGTGAAGAAGAGGTAACTTTTCCACCAACATATCGGTTTCAGAAATGGACACGCGACAGATATGTCTGGGAAAAGTTTAAAGCAACTGGTGTGAGTGGATACTGTGATGGTTGCAGCATTTACCACTAATGCAATAGAATAGAATGTTTGTCTGATAGATGACATTGGCCACAACTTTTCTGTAAACAGTTGTTTGCTGTAAAAAGATTCTTATTTTTTGTTTTATATATCTGCTGCTATCTTATCTTTTTTATAAATAATATCTCTCTAAATAGTAGGTGATACAACAAGCCATGTATAGAATAAAGATGCTATGTTGTTGTTTGGTGCATTATATGCTGTGCAGCATATAGGCTGCAGTATTATACGACTGTAAGCCCACTGCGTACCAGGCCTGTTGTCGTATATCTGGGACCCAGCGATTTCTTGCTATCTCTTCTGGAGCCACGTGATTCACTGGGCGGCACTGATCTCTATTTTAGTAGCCCTCAGCCAGACGCCAGCTTACACTGCCAGACGACATGTGTGCCGTGTGGTATGTCTGTTTGCTTCCCAGCCCTTTCAAAGAGGCCCATATGTATAAATAACCTGCCCAAGGTTACTCTACATTTGTTTTTGGCTGAAAGTTGAACCCACAACCTATTGATCACATGTCCTTTATGCTGCCAATTGTACCATCATGCCACATCACCACCATGCAGTTGTAAGTAAATAAGGATATTTCTAACCACATACAGAACAAAAAACAGTCACAACGTGCCAAGGTCAATTAACGCCCAAACAGAAATGTTTTCAGTTGTCACTTAAATAGTCAGTAGTTAATGTCTCATCGTAAGTACGATGGCAGACTGTTCTACACACGTGGACCAGCAGCAGGGAAACTCTTGTCGCCGTGTGTATTGTGGGTGCATGGTACAACACAGAGGGCAGGCGATCGGGGTGTCACTGCAGAAAATATGGAAAAGTCACAGCATACTGATTTCAACGAAGATACGCCTAATGAAAGCGCTAGTGTGGCCTGTAGCAACGTATGGTTGTGAAAGCTGGACTCTCAGAAAGAATGAAGAAACACGTCTTGACGCCTTTGAGATGAAAGGACTGAGAAAGATTCTGCGGGTTTCGTGGACAGCAAAGAAAACAAATCAGTGGGTTCTTAACAAAGCTGGAGTAAAGAGGGAACTGTTAGACACTGTCAAAGCAAGGTATGGTCACAAGCAAGGTATGGTCACAAGCAATACTATGGTCACACCATGAGGAAACAAGGGAGTTGCCTGGAGAAAGAGATAATGCAAGGAACAATGTCAGGTGCATGCAGGCGAGGAAGGCCACGCACGGCCTGGAACATCAAGACGTGGACAGGACTCTCCGTGGAAGAGTCAATCAGAATGACAGAGGACAGTGACAAATGGAGAAAGTACGTCCATGGTGTGGCCAACCCTCGGATCGAGGACGGCTAAAGAACAGAACAGAACTGGTACATTGCAGGTCCTGTTGACTGCTGATCTGAGAAGTCGTTGGCCACTCAGCGACAAGGTTGATATCATCAGTTAAGTATGTGCTGTATAGTGGTCAGTAACATCCGATAATGACATCCGATCATTGCTTGCTCCCATGCTTCCGGAACACACAACAGATTCCGCAACAGAAGTTTCTGCAGCTGGACCCAGACTGTAGAATGACCCTCCACTGAGACTTCGGCAGCCAGATCTCTCATTTCCAGCATTTCAACAGCACATTTAAGGAGCCTTGTTCGACCTAAGTACATGGTGGCTTAGTTCCTCTTGACACTATATAAGCCAACTTTATGTATGTGTGCATGTATCGGTTGTTGTGTTGCTTGTATAAGAAACGCATCAATGCTCCGTCGTGGTGTGATCGAGTGCTATGGAGGTCTTATCCTCATACGACTATTACCAATACTTCTTACGGTCAGTTCATCCTACAGTTACTGAGTACTACTATTACTGTGACTATGACGACGACGACTACTACGACTGCGACTACTACAAATTGTTATTAGAACGTGTGGCCCATGTGAAGAAAAATGCAAAGGTTGAGGGCACTTGATATGGTGCCTCTTTATGGGGGAACCTCATTGCAGAAGCGTTCATGTATGGCACCCATTATAGAAGGATCACACAGTTTTACCTGCCACTCATTCATTTATTGACGATTGAAATGAATCATACAAACCTTTGCTTTTCCAGCAAAACAAGCTGGTCCTCATTTACTGATCTCAGAAAAGGCTGAGTTGGCCTACAGTAAGATTTTTTCCATTCCACATGTTGCCATTTATTCTTTTCTGGCCGCTGCGTGTGCTCTGGTGTAATAAGAACAGGCCAACCTTGACTAGCTATAGACTCGTCTCCAAAATAAACTGTTGTGTTGATTCAGATGAAGTACCTATCTTACTCAACTCTTAAGCTATATGCCGCAAAAAAAGTAAGACGAAAAGCCAGTGATGTGAAGAAGACTTTTTTCAAAACCAAGTCCAAGACCAAGACTTTTGTCTCAAGACCATGAACAATATCATTCTGTAAGCACAAACATTTCAACAAACATGACAACTTTACTGGAAATGCAAAATAGATTGATCAATGATGCAAAAGTCTTACACGAGAGTTCTAAGACTTTTTGTCTCAAGACCATAGCTAAGACTTTCATTTCAAGACTGAGACCAAGTCGTTGATTGTTTTGTCCTTGAGGCACTTCGAGACCAAGACTTTGTCCTTGAGGACAACATAACTGTGAGAAGCCGACATCTTTGCTTATTGACAAAGTTGGAGCCGGGTAGATATGGGACATTTATTTGTGACACAGTGTACATAGTTATGACATTGTTTATTTTTGCTGATATACACAGGATGTGTGGACAACATATGTTCAAGTGACCACAAGCCGGTGTTTGCGAGTTTTGACGTCGGAGTTGTGACGCAGTTTACGTCATCTCATGGAGGGAGTGTTCTCACTGCCGACATGAAAATTGTCTTCGAAGAGATTTCCGTAGAGGTCTGTCATTGCTGGCCAGATGCATCCTGCTGTTTTGTTAGTCCGGCCCTTGTAAGTAAGTAATTTATATATCTGCCATAAGAGCACCTCACGTCTCAACTATCATGTTATGCAAGTGAAATCTTGAACCGGTGAGACTTTAAATGTTTCTCAGTGCAATGACGGTTTGTGTAGTGAGTCAGGCAGACTGTTCCATACATATGGCAATAGCCTTCTGCCTACAGATGGTGACTGGGTCTTGACCAGGGACTTTACATACTGCTTTGCAGGGACTAAGCAGTGGCCGAATTTTTGTGCACATCTCACCCCTGGCGGTTGAGAAGACAACTGCAACAAGTAACAAGTTACATACTTGTGTTACAAGTCGCTGTTTCAGTGCGTAGCAGTTATTGCGTGAGATTTTCATTTTTCATGAGCAAAAACTCTTGATTTTAATGCAGTTTGCCTTATGACGTCAGCAATTACGCTTTGGCATTAGCAGTATTTTGATAACTTTGTGAGTTTAGCCACCAGCGACAGCAGCGCCATCTTGCAGCTAGAAAGAGTGCTGGTATTACACAATGTTAAGCTTGAGTCGCTGTAGAGTAAGCATTTCCTGGTCTTGACCCTATAAGGTCTTGACTGTGAAGTGTAAACTATCATGCGGAATCTGTTTGTAGCATTATGTTGTAGGCTGTGTAGTCGTTGTTTGGCTGACTGAATGTCTCATTAGAAGAAGAAGAAGATTTTGTGTAGACCCAAAGTCCTTTGTGTGGAGCCAATAAAATTGGCAGTTTGAGCTGGTGAGGACAAAGTCCAATTGAGCTAGCATACCGCCGATCGTCGGCCGGATGGCCTGCTCAAGGTAACAGTGGGTGCCTCTAATTGACTAGGTCAGTAGGCTAGCATTCCTGACCACAGGGCCTACTGTAGCTCAGATCTTGTCATGCCGGTGGCAGACGATCTGAACATTGCTTATGATTATTGATTACTGCTCTCAAAATGGCAGTGTCATGATTGCAGCCCAGTAGGTATGATTTTTTGAGTTAATTTTTCTGCTTTCTTTTGCTCTGGACATAATGGAATAAGAAATAATATTATATAAATTGGTTAAGATTAGCCAAAGTTTTAGTCAAATAGAAAATGTCATGTTTTTTTATGGACCACTGTGTAGTTTCTGCAGTGATAATCGTATTCATTATGATGTCACTCACCAGAGGGTGCTAACAGTGAAATTTCACACATGCCAGCCGTTTTTTTTATATTTTGTCTTTTTTTGTTAATTACCATGTTTTTCATTGACAGTAATTTTTTCTTATGCATGGCCTGCAATATTAGTTGTACTTGTGATGCGCCAAAATTTACATAATCACCAGATTAAGGATTGCATTCCTTACATATCATGTTTGAAAAATTGGTGATTAACTATGTCTGTGTAGTGCAGCTGCAGAGCATGCACGCGTTTTGTAACTCCTTCTTGGAACTTTTTCGTTCAATCGCGTCTGTGTGAAGTTACTGTGTGCTCTGCTGCGATCCACAGAAAAATATGACAAAAGCAGTCTAGCATGTGGCTTTGATTGATTCTTGCCTCCCGACGCAATGTGTTGGCGTGACATTTGCTATGGCGACGTGGCTGTCTGTGTGTCTGTCACGTTGATGTATTGTGCCCATGTGACTGAGTCGATCATCATGCAACCTTCACCGGATTGTAGCCCAGCCATTCTAGTTTTCTCGTACTAAATATGAACCTGGTAGCTCGAGGGGATTTCCCTCATTGAAGGCCTCAGATGGTATGCAATGTTGGGAATATGCCATGCACAAGCGTCAGTCAATGCGGAATACATGGCGCCACCGTGTGAGTGGAATAACCTTGCACTTATACAGCATCACGCTTCTTGTCTTCCTCCACAGTGGTTATGATCATCACCAGCACTCGTTTAATCATCCAACGGAGGATGGAAGGCTGAGTCGACCTAGTTGGCTGGTTGCATATCTAGATGGTTTACCTGTTCCAAGACGGTCACCCATCCATATATTTACCGGGCCCGATGTTGATTAACTTTGTTGATCACACTGGTGTCGTTAACTATTACACCATGCTGCCAACAAAGTACAATAGGTGACTTTACTATTTGCTTAGTCATTTCACTAATCAAAAGACTGGAGCAGAAAGCTTAATCTAAGCACCAAAATTCCGACTGAGTCCGAACCTAGATTTAATAAGGACTAAGCTAAATCAGACGAGATTTTACTGGTTTCATCCATTTTATCGTCTGATAAACTGAATCAGTGCATCACTTGCCATAAAGTATTGATACCAGATACTGAAATGAGTCATCAGTGAGGTAATTTGGCGTTTAACACGGATTTTTATATTTTACCCTGGATTGCGCTTAGCTGCTAGTGAGTGTGGCCAGTGCGCCATGCCCACCTCCGCTCGTGGGATACTAAACTCTCAGCGTTTACCATTGGTGAAGGCCAAGCTCCGGAAAACATTGCTCATTTTACAAAAATGGCTCAAGATATCGAAATATTGTTTGCACTACAATATTTTATAATGTTTAGGGATTCTTTGGGCCAAGATTCATTGTCGTAAATTTAGTGGTTCAGCCCAGACAGAAGCGATAAACATAGGTACCCAGACTGTCGATAGCACAATTTTGGCCAAAAATCTGCGATATCTTGGAAACGGTGCAAGACTTCTATGCTCAAGCACGCCATTCGAGGTCATTCAAGGTCATCAATTTGGGTACCAATCAAAAGCTCATATATGACTTCCTATTAGTGAATAACACTAAATTACCTTGTATCTTTTACCGTTTTCGATATATCACAGATTATCGGTAAAAATTTTGCTGTCCTAGGCAGAGTACTCATGTTTAATGCTTTTGTGAGCCCTTAAACTAATGACGATGAAATTTGGCCCAAAGAATCCCTAGACGTCATGTCATATTAAGATGGAAATCATATGTCGATATTGTCACAGGTGATCAGGTTTATAATGTGGTGGTGGTGCGTGGTTCGGTATAAGAATACTCCACTAGGACAACTTATAAGTTTTCTTAAACAAATGTCAATTTTAAGCACAGCAATTTACAATCATCACTGCAATTATGCATGCACAGTTAAGCAAATATAAACACAATAATAATACAAATGCAAAATACTACAAACGCGACTCACAAGTTCATACAAATAGTCAAATACAGTAGTAAAAGGTTCATACACTCATACGTCTGCATTCCACTGTTCCAGTTCAAATGTCACATACGATCAAAGCATACGAAGCAACATCACTCCTTGGGCACGATCACCAGTTCCCAGCAATCGACACTCACAACAGCTCTGAAAAGTTCTCGAGTATTCAGAAACCTCGACCAGCTCCAGTACACAAGGTCCAAATGAAAACTCTACAGTTCACAATAATACTGATGAATATTGAGAAATACTGATGAGTACTGTGGCAAAAAGAACTCGATCACTATTTAACAATCATCCACTTCTGACAGAGGGTACAATTATGCACAGCATAACACCAGCTGCCGCTAAAACTTGCACCATCACTCAGCCTCTTAGCATCATCTCTGCTACTCAAACTCCGACTGCTGACAGGTAAATTCTCTGTCTCTATTTATACCCTTCTAGTCACGTACGCCTATCACGTAGGCCTCATTAAACTGTCTAGACATCATGCGAAATTCTCGCCGTACCGTTTGACTGACAAGACCCTGTCACATGACCCCAGCCACTAAGCTAACTGGCCGCATTCACTCAGGCGGAACAATCAGACAGTAGTGCATTGACTAGCTACTTAGCTGCAAAACACACCCACCAGCTGACGACCTACACAAGGACCGCTCACTTAAAGGTATAGGCCAATTTCTTTGTCTGATCATTCCATCAATCCAAATGGGGGCGCTGAAAATGCAGGAGAGGAAAATGCAGGAGCGATGACGGATCCAGAGCCATAAGTATAGAAAACTATAAGATACCAGTAGTGTAAGCTACAGCGAATCGGTCTCAGACAGTCTGTGAACAATGCTCATGAACAGCGAACATGTGTGCACATCAAAGCAGTATTGCGACCAACGAATTGAGCAGATAAGGTTATTGTGTTAATTATTACGGCAAAAACACAAAAGCCGTCCCTGAGTAGGCCTACATGCCTACCGTATGCCGGCATGTATAGGTCGACTGAGGGATGTGTGTGTGTTCTTGAGAAATGTAGCCTATACGTATATATCGAACTTTCACAATGGTGCTGCATTTGTATGCACTGGACTTATTTGAAAGTCGACACATTTTTTGCTGCAATATAGCAGTTTTCCAGTAACGGACATGTGCGCGATGGATTCCGTAATTATAGTCGCATCTTAATTCCATTTTTATAAATTGC
>Ga0126335_1003236_pt1 | contig 10066 bp, 6 predicted proteins | sample OlaspJWI45metaG_FD_108409 | JGI IMG/M metagenome (GOLD analysis project Ga0126335, IMG submission 108409) | Marine gutless worms symbiont microbial communities from Oahu, Hawaii - Olavius sp. 1 OAHU.JWI-45 metaG | ecosystem: Host-associated > Annelida > Digestive system > Unclassified | place... | reverse complement strand
TGACCCAACCAACAGCGTCAAAGCACTGAAGGAAGCCAGTTGGCCACTGAGATAGGCTTCAGTCCCACCAGAACCACTCCACTGTGTTACAATATGAACTAGGCTAACTGTAAGCAACCGCCTTTAGGCTAATCACAGCGTAAGGGTCTAAGTGTGACAAAAACCCAATCTGCTGGACCTATAAGCTGCCTAGAACATCGAGCAACAAGAGTATTGCACTGTGCTATAGTAACTAGAGCAACTGTGTTAATGTTCCCTCTTTTACTCCAGACCATCAACAGTAATCGGATGAGGCCGTGGAGGTTGAGAGGTGCCTGGTTTAGTCGCCTTTTACGACATCCGGCCAGGAGACGGAGTGGGTCTATTCTAAGCCCCGGAACCCATACGGGGTCAAAGAACTGTTAAGAGTGAATGACATTATCCTGTAAAATCACACACACAATCGTCATGAACGACAAGGTTTTATACAAAATATATCCTGTAACAGAACATACACAAAGATGAAAACAATGTCACGTGATGTTAGAATAAAACTATCTTCACACACTCGGATGATGATAACTTCTTCCATAGGAACACAGATTAAATGTGGCAATATAAAAATATAATATGACAACAAGAAACGTCCACATTAAGAGCTATAACATCAGACAGAAAAATAAAGATAAAAGACGGCAATAGGAAGCAGCCAAATGAATTTACTGATCTTCAAACAAAGGTCTTATAATAATAAAATCTGACAACACCACTTACAGTTGTCATAAATATTTTAATGTGTATTTATTTTTTTAAAACATTATTTTGTAATCTGTATAATTTTTTGTTCACTAAAATGCTGACAGAAATTTACACCATGAACATTAACAAAATTTATATTGTATCAAGTAATAAATGGTTGACTATTGATCAATATTTCCAGCTTTTGCTAATGTATCTGTCATCACAGAGTAAGCATTACTGGTTCAAGTTTAACATGCATGCAATGTACAGCGATGGTCTAACTAGCAACTTTCTTAAAATCAATTTTTCTTTATCACTGCCACATATCCTACAAATCTGGGTTCTGATAACTCTGACACTGTTATATATCAGAACATCAAAATACCGTAGCTATCAGACCACACACTACCAACATGCTTCATGCTGTCATAACATTTTACAACAGCTAAAATTCAGCCATAACTTGGCCGCTGTTACATCAACAGCAAATCAATATCATTCATACAATACATTTATAAATCAAGCCAAAAAATAAATTCTACACATTAGAAATAAATCTTGCACATATTAAACATGCAGACCGCTTACACTGCAAGCATACAATAGTAAAAAACCAGCATCTGCATTCCAGCTCTGAGACAGTAACAGGTGTATCAGCAACTGCAGTTGGAGTTTCCATTGGTTTCGTTGTTCAGTCGTTGCTTGCCATGAAACATGGACTTATCGACAATAGATTCAATGCGTACCATGACCTTATTCAGCAGAGCTTCCACTGCCTTGTCAACATTCTGGCCAGTTGCAGCACTCGTCTCGAAGAAAGGCATTCTGTGTCAATACAGCAACACGCTCAAAACTCAACATAAACAATACTAATAATCACATTTCATTTCTACCATTAGAAAGAATCAGCGAGAGCACACCCAATCCAATATCAGTATTCACTACTAAAAAGCAGGAAGTTAGTTTCAGAGAGTGAGTACCAAATAATGGAAACCATGCCTGGCAAAGCCAGCTATACTGCTAGGTTGAATCAGCAGAGTACTGCCACATGACAGAAAAATTCAGATATACTCTGTGGCTTGAAGTTTTAATTTGGGCAGAAGTAACATAAAATTTATGCACAGTTTATTAACAAATTATGTAAACATACAACATTGACCCAAATTGCCAGTAAGTTACAAATCACAATTCTGAAGCACAATCAAAAGCAACAATGAGTTTCATAACCCAAAAAAACACCGACCCGTGACCGTCGGCAAAGTTCTTCACTTCTGCCATATCAACGGCGTGGTTCTCAAGATCCACTTTGTTAGCACACAGCACGACGTCCGGGTTTTCACAGTAGGCATGTGTCTGTAGCTGCACCATCCAGTTCCGCAGGTTCACTACTGACTGTTCATTGGTCACGTCACACAGCAGTAAAAAACCCATCGCATCGCGAAAGAATGCAGTCGTCAGACTCCGATACCTGAAAATATAATTGTTTACTTGTTCGCCTTATCATAACTGCAGAACTTGTTTCATTCTACGAAGTGTCCAATGTAAAAATCATAGTTGCCCAAAAATCCTGTGCTCATAGCTTCTGTACAGAGTATGCCTGGGCCTTAAAAATTATCGGCATGAAAAAAAGAAACGAAGAAACAAAATATTAGAGAAAGGTTTCAGACTAAAACAAAAATGACTTCACTGACTATTGCAATTAATAATTTATCACTTTCTATATCCAATCTATACAAATTCTAGCAATTCATGTTAACTGGCAGAGGAAAACAGCTTGCCATCACCTGCTGCTCAGTATAAGAGAATGCAACTGACACGATGTACAGCTGACACGGCTACTGCTACTGAGAAGCCATGGTAATGCAAATTTTCCCCCATCGACAAGGACAAGGGCCAACTGGGCTGTGATCATCTCCATTTCTGTAGATCTCAGCGAGACACGAGCTTATATCGCAAGATCACTGATATGTGCTAGCATGTTATTAGCTGGCCCACCACAATGTGGAGCCAGCTATAGCAATGGTCCATGTTTGTCCGTCCGTCTGTCACACGCGAATATCTGTGAAACTAAGTGAGATAGACGCATGGTTACTAGAAAACTCAAATAGGAATCTGGTCTTCCCGATTCGGAATCTGCCATCAGATTCGCAATCGGAAGTATGGTTCTGCCATTTTGGGTGTTTCCGGGTTGGCATTTCACCCATTCAGAAAGAAATGGGCAGTTGGCCTAGGGAATGAATCAATGGGAACAGTCACCAGTCTAGACACTCAACCGGCACTGCCTGTTTCGTTGTGTACATCGTCATATGCACAGCTTCACTGAAAGAAAAGGAGAACACAACCACACTGGGCACAGTAGTGGACCAGCTATCATCATGTCCCATAACAGATGATACTTTGTTGAATGTACTTACAACAAAGTACTCTAAATTGTTATAATTTACTTCTCAAAGTTGTTCTTTATATTTTTACTGTCCATTCTTAAAACGCTTAAAATTATAAAAATAGTCAGAAGTTCAACAAGAACACAAATGTTAAACATACATCTAACTCTAAAAAGATATGTTTTTATATGAACAATATTATATTTTCTTTGACACTACACTGACTTCTGATTCGGAATAGTCCGCTTGTCATACCCGTGAATCCTACACACATTATTATATAGTATTACATAAATGTGTTATCAAACTTGTCTTTGATAAAACGCACGTAACGCTGTACCTTTCTTGACCGGCAGTATCCCACAACTGAAGATATATGCGCTGACTACGACTTGGCTGTCCTCCAACTGGAGGCAATGCATAAGTCTACAATAATTGTCAACACACACCAATCAAATGCCATATCCATCTACACTACATGTACCAGTGACAACACAACCAGCCAACACTGCTAGTGCTTGTAACTAAGTTTTTAATAAGACCAGATGAAACTCGTCAACAAGCCATCGACACATACGCCTCCACCAATGTCCCATTTCCACAAGTCTGCATTACATCACTGCAGTTGTGCAGTTGACACAACATGGCAGATGCAATCGCGGACAGATGATGAACACACCTTATAACACCTCAGACATCTATCGAGGCAGCAGACTGAGCAAAGGCAAAAAATGCTCGAACAATGCTTTTTTAAAATAAAAATACAGATTTAGAATTTTAGTGGTCGATCAGGCACTAAAAACCTCCTGTTCTACTCACACCAACATTTAATGCGTAAACATTAGTCAGCTTAAATAGTTGCTAATATATATAGCAGGTCTGTCATTAATATTGGCAGACAAATCTATTGCAAAAGAAAAAAACTGCACATCTCTCGTTTAACCTTCCGCAATTGTAAACTACTTCTGAATCAGTCATCAACATACAATGCGTTTTTCTCGAAAGTCAATCCCGACAGTTGATATAAATTTGCTGTTGAATGAGCCATCCGTATACCGATACAGGAAAGTGGTTTTACCGACACCAGAATCACCTGCAGAAAGAAACCACAATGTATATGTTACGACCAATCTGTGAAACTGCCCATTTTGTGAACTCGGCAGTCTCATTGCCCAGCTGGGCATCGTAAACTGGGCAGCGCCTATGCCCAGTTCATAAAGTGGGCAAACTGCTTGTCTATTCCATAAATTGGGCAACAGTGTGCATCAGATTTTCATCCTCAGATTTGGTAAACAACACTAAATCGCAATCGTTGATGGTACCGCAGATGCAAAATTTCAGTACCGGTGGTCTTTTTGACAGGAGAGTGAAGGGAACATGGATGAGCTGATTGCAGGATGTGCTACGCTGTGGACTACGGAATATGAAAGTAAAGTTATTGATATTTTGAAGCACGGAAGAACTGGCAAGAAACAACAGGCACAGCATATGTTAACACGCAGTAATACAACTTAACCTACTGTAACTGAAAGTGACAATGTAGCTGTTCCTGTATCAGCTTTTGATAGAAGCAAAGGGGATACACCAGATGTTATTGATGTCATACAAGCTGTGGGAGAATCCGGTTGCACCATTGGCACAAAGCAGGGAATAATAAAAGGTAAACTAGCACAAAATCAAATTGAACTGCTAAAATACAGTAGGCTTGCAACAGGCCCTTGTCTAGTATAAAGATATTTGATTTCATGCATGCCTACATTGTAACAGTGCATGCCATAACCATAGGAGCTGTGACGATGTGGACAAGTGACATGTACATCCAGTTAGTCACAAGTTGTTTGCTTGTCTGGTTAAAATAATGACTTAATGCTGCGTGTGTGTTGTATTGTCAAAAAGTTGTTTAATTTTATTGTATTAGTGTGCAATGTTTGCTGTCTTATGAATGACCAAGTTTGCTGACGTGATGGTGTTACTGTGCTTTTATGATGCTCTGGCAGTCATATAGGCTAGTCCCATTTCTGTACCGCTTACTCAACGTGTCTCAGCAGGTGTCGTACCAGCTGCGTTCAAGTCAGCGTACATATGTCCACTCCTCAAGAAGCCTGACCTGGACATCGCTGACGTCAGGAACTATCGCCCGATCTCCAATCTGTCTGTACTGTCAAAACTGCTGGAGAAGCTGGTCACTCAACAGCTGATCGACTACTTGTCAGTCAACAAGCTGCTGCCAGACCAGCAATCTGTCTACCGAGCCTTTAAGTCCATCGAGACCGCCATCGCTGGACTCATGTCTGACACTCTGCTGGGGCTCGACGCTGGTGACATAGCCACCCTTGCTATGCTAGACCTCTCTGCAGCGTTCCACACGGTGGACCTCGCCATCCTGATGCAGCATCTGCGAACTTCATTTGGTCTGAACGACGCCATCCTGTCGTACCTGGACCAGCATCGGCATCACGTGTGTCAGCGCGGCGAGCAGTCAGCACCGTCCATCGTTCAGTTCGGCATGCTGCAGGGGTCCGTATTGGGCCTGCTCCTGTTCGTGATGTACACTGCTGACATTGTCAACATCGTCGAGCAACAATGTCTGTCGGCGCACCAGTATGCCGACGACATACAAGTTTATAGCCGGTGTCGACAAAACAACTCGACGTCACTCAGCCACGACCTTGGTGGCTGCAACGAACAGGTCGCCAGCTGGATGGGCAAGAACCGTCTTCAGCTGAACGCCACTAAGACGGAATTCATATGGTTCATTCCATCACGTCGGCGCCATCAGTTTCCGTCGGATCAACTTGCAGTTGGCTCTGTTCAGGTGACACCAGCCGCCTCAGTACGCGATCTCGGCGTCTACCTGGACAGTAACATGTCAATGAGGTTGCACGTTACCAGGCTAGTGCGCATATGCTTCGGCATCCTTTGACAGATTCGTAGCATCAGACGACCGGTTCCACGGTCAACACTGTCGACGCTCATCTCCAGCTTCGTCATATCAAAACTGGACTACTGCAACGTCGCTCTCGCCGGCCTGCCAAGTTGCGACCTGGACTGTCTGCAGTCCGTCATTAACGCTACCGCATGCGTGACAGTTGGCGTGCAGTGCCACGACCACATCACTCTGCTCCTTGCGGACCTCCATTGGTTGTGTATACCTCAGCGCATCCAGTACAAGCTGTGCGTACTGGTTTACTGGTGCATTCAAGGGTCCGCACCGAGCTATCTGCAGAATGCCACCTGCCCGGTCGCGAGTGCGAAATCACAGAATCGCCTGCGCTCTGCGTCATCGGCCGATCTCATCGTGCCGGCGACGCGACATACAACAATGGGTGACTGTACCTTTGCCGTCGCAGCACCGCGCGCCTGGAAGTTGGAACAGTCTGCCGGATGCGATTCGTCGCAGCCCACCTCTGGCTGTCTTCAAACGTTCGCTGAAAACTCACTTTTATATTCATTGTTTTTATTAACGTTGTTTTTAATTACTTTTTAGTCCGCACGCCCTGACACTGCAAAGTGTCCTTAAAGTAATTTTTATCTACAACACTTCAATATTGACTATTTTACGTTACATAGGCTATTGTCAACGTGTGTGTTCTATTTGCTGGTGCTGTTTTGACATTTTATGATGCTGGTCTAATTGTGTTGCACTGTGCTTTATGCGAGTACAGCACAGTCGTGTTGCTTTTAACAGGCGTTGTCAGGAAAATATTACATTACCTGCATTACATGCCACTGATTTTACTGTTAACGCGGCTATCTGGTGCTTACTTCATGAATTATGCAGTCAAAATTGCCCAATCAGTCAACTACTGGTATGCCTAGTTCGTGAATGTAGTGTAACCACGATGGTGTTTGGGGTGGGTCCACTTCGATGTTTACTTTTTACACTGGAAGCGGTAATATTTGTTTTCCTCACTCACGTTCCTGGGCTCCCTTTTCCCTTTCCTCACAATCGTCTTTTTCTCTCAATGTGGATCGCTTACGACATCACCAAAATTTCTGGCCTTGGCAAATCAAGCACTTTTGCCATTGCAACATATGTCGGCTGTTGTAGCCATTATTTTCAAATAATAATCGTGCCACAGAAATACTACTCAAAATATATTCTACATCACTACACACGACTAATTATACGGTACCTGCTCAATCTTGCTGTATACAATAGGTTGATTTTAAGGGGCAACAATGACTGGCAAATCTCTCATAACAAAGTTGCCTATTACAATGTGCAACACAACTTGTGGACATTTGGCCCACAATAACAATGGCAATCGAGATACAGACAACTCTCTGTGTGCAATCTCTGTTGGCTTTTAATCAAAGATGAGCCCCCATATAAACTAAGGGTAATCTGTAGCATGCTGCAGAGTTACCAATAAAGCATTGGTATTGGACTAGGTTGTCGGCCAATGTCGGCTCAAGCCACTATAATGTGTGTAATGGAAGACAGATACATTTAAAATAAAATATATATTAATAAATTAACAGAACATAGTAAAATATATAAATAACTAATGTCTATAACTGTTTACTGTCTTTCAGCTCGCATCTGCACCTGTTGCCTGCTTGCACCCATGTGACGTGTGCCTATAGGCCAGACTAGAGTCCAGTGCCCAGTGATAATTGCGTGTGGCCGGCCAGTTACACAAGAAATGAAAAATGCTGATTTTCTGGCCCCTAAAATTTCTACACCTAAAAGCATCCTTGAAGTGCCTTGGAATTACCCAGAACATTTTCACATAATCATGAAGCATGTTCCTGAGTTATAAGTGAACAAACAAACTACCAGACTGACAAACTCACAAAGAGAGTTGATGCTCCTGGAATTTCACAACCTCACATTGAAATGACTTAGGGCTACCACACCCTAACCCTAAATCCTAAGTCTAAACCTGACCCATAACCCTAAACCCTATCCCTAAACCTTTAGCCTACTTTCCATGTGAGGCAGTGAAACTCCAGGAGCACCACAGAATTATTATATTAAGACTGATGCATTATAACTTCTCACCGAGTGCGAGGAATTTGATTAGGTAGTCATAATCAGCATCAGCCATGCTTCTACAATGACAAACTGCAATTACACTTCAAATTATGACACTTTCCTCTACAGTACAGCAGTAACTGAATACTAACATCATAAACTACCAGTACAACAGATTACATGAGTTACAAACTGATAAGTAGCATTAGTGTTAGGATTAAGATTTAGAAAAAGTCGGATATTGTTAGCCTAGCAACTGGTCGGCCGGGGTGTACATTTGTGCGGTCGGCTATTAATGAGGCCCCCAAGAACCACATATGATTAAAATATGCTGAGACACCATCACAGACACTGGGACAGTTAACTGCTCTGTACTAAGTGAGACCGAGAAACTCTGTAGCTCCAGAGGTGCCAGGGCAGATGTTAAGACAACAGGATGCTGCTGCAACCAGTGCGGGCACTACAGACCAGCCTCTATTGTAACATGGAAATTTATTTATGTGCTTGGGTTGGTAAACTGAAAAACCGAACCGATATCGGATATTTTTAAATACTGATACCAACGTCGGTATTTACAATATCAAAAAATACCAAACACCTACGATAAAATACCAAAAATACCAAAAGTCGGTTCAGTATTTTCCTTCACGTGTCTACAGGCATTTTATGCTCATAAATACACAGTAAATGATTAGAAACTATACAAGCTGCTACAAACAACAGTACTACTTTGACAACTTAGTGTAAACTACTCATCAGTGCAGCACTAATACTTACATTGATACAGCTTGTGTTTAACTAAATTATTGTAGGCCTACCAGTACTTAGGATGTGTGCACGCAGCATCACTTGTGCAAATTTCAATGACACTAACTAAGTCAGTTTTCCAAATTTTATGCTTCGCAGTATAATACTATAGAATCAGTGACAGATAATTTAACTTCAACTATTAAACTACTATAGACCCTGAGTTAAATCCAAGTAGTTATGCATATATTAAAACTATCAGTAACATGTTTTCAGCTAAACTCTGTAAACTACTTTTTTGCGATTAATTGAAGTCACAGTGCAAGTTTTGAAAGCATAATGATGCATTTGCCATTCCATTGTTAAACGACAGACGTGCAAGCCTGCTAAGTTGCTGAGCAGTAAGCATGTAGCTAGCCTATGCTCCAAGCCTAGCACATTACATTGTTGTCAGTCCTAACGGAGCTGATAGTCCGCCCTTAATTGAAGTCACAGAGCACTTTACACTGCCCTTTAATTGCCTGCCACGTGCCATTCCCAAGCCGCTCGGGGCAATAACCGGCAATAATCTGTATTCTATACTCTAGTTACTGATAGCTCTCTGTTTTTTAACAACTCATAACGAGCTGTGTCATTCATGACACTTGATACGATATGATAATGACTTTATTAGTATGGCAGCCAACGGCTGGATTACAAACAAAGTACACTGTAAATTGCAAAAGAAGAAAAAATAATACAAAAATATCCAACTACAGTGTCAACTAGCTGAGATATATAGCCTAGACATACATTGTAATGGTCCAAACAATAAGGTATCAAAGAATGTCGAAATTTAACAGTTCGGCATTTTAAAAGTTCCAATGTTCTTGCGTGGCGCAGTCTACTAGTGACAGAGACGTCACGCTTAGGTGGGAGCAGATAATGCAAGCACGACGTCTCTGGGAGAACACAGCATCTGAAGAAGCGCTCGATGAGTTGTTCACGCCGTGCCTTCAGCGTGCCGAACCCAGCTCTGATTAGCGATAACATATAGTCACCATCTTCATAGATAATACACAAAGCTCTGCGCTGCAGCGACTCTAATGCCTTTGCTGATATCCTTATGTGTTTTCTACACCGTGTCTCAAAAAAAACTGCACAGATTTGTTTTTGTTACAACTTCGTCAAATTTCCACCAATTTGGATAATTTTTGGCAGAAAGATGGCAAAGAGGCTAAAATTATATCAGATG
>Ga0126335_1003235_pt1 | contig 10066 bp, 8 predicted proteins | sample OlaspJWI45metaG_FD_108409 | JGI IMG/M metagenome (GOLD analysis project Ga0126335, IMG submission 108409) | Marine gutless worms symbiont microbial communities from Oahu, Hawaii - Olavius sp. 1 OAHU.JWI-45 metaG | ecosystem: Host-associated > Annelida > Digestive system > Unclassified | place... | reverse complement strand
TAGTTCGTACGAATTAATAAGTAAGTAAAAGTGAAGACGATAAACACGAGCATAGATTTTGTTGCAGTCTCGCAGACACTACATAAAGCCACGAAGGATATTGATACGGGTGAAAAATACAGTTATACAATTTAGCTTTTGGTATACAATTTAGCGACTACTCTTGGTATATACGAAATTGTCAGGTTCAATGTTCCGTGCGATTGTAACACGTACAACTCTTTCTATTCGCCCAGAAAATCACGCCAGAACTCAGGACTATTTGTTAAGCAATGCACTAACATTTACCAAGACAAAACGCAGTACTGCGTATTCAGGAAAAGGTTCTTTTAGTTTCTTCTGTAAAACTTGCTTTTGCCATTTCACAGTTACTGTGGTGGCTGCAGGCTCTGTGGGTCATCGCAATAATTGCCAGCGCTGGCAGCGAGACAGACGAACACAACATGAAACACAGACGATATGTGAATGCAACCATCACATTGCAAGAATGTGTACAATCCATTGACTAGACATCAGGTGCTAAATTCAAGTGCATACACACTACAAACACGATGTGCAACAGTTACCTGCAGTACAACACAATCGAAAATTAAACTGTGTCCGACTCCGAGAGGAGCGCATACCTGCGCGCGGCCGTTTTTTTTTGCTGCAGCGACCTTGACCTTATAACTAGACCGGGACATAGATATTCCCAGGACGTATCTCCTCACCGAAAACGAAGTTGCTAGGTCAAACCATTCAAAAGTTACGGCTGAAATAAGTACAAAAATAGCTCTCGATGTCAAAGGTCAAGGTGAAATGTCACCAACTTCCACAACTTCTGGCGTTCACCACGGGACACATTCTAACCAAGTTACATCAATTTCTGATCAGCAGTTTTCGGACCAATACGGCAAGCAGAGGCATGTTTTCGGACCGCGTCGTCGGGACTATTTGCCATAAATTCAGACAATAGAAGCAGAATAAAAAGCATGATTACGCAAATACGCAGCAGAGTTTAACGTCGAACCCAAGTTGCTATCGTTGGTCAAAATGTTCCCGGTTAAAGGGCACGTACCCCTGTTTAACTCATTTGTCTGGGGTGAACCGGTAAACGTTTGACAGGCGGAATCTTCGAACACTGGGGCTTCGTGCGCTGCAAACCACGTTTCGATATCCTGAGAGTTTTTCTGGTGTGGAGTGGACCACGAGTGCGACAGACAGACGCACAGATCGACAATGAGAGGTTTACGAATTCGCGATTTTTCTTTTACGAATTTAAAAAAATGGATAAAAAATTCGCAGTTTCTTCAAGTCAGTTGTTTTGATTTTTTTGACTGCAACATTTGTTTATATCTGCAAATTGCCTTTGCATTGTAGGTGCTAGCACGAAATGCGTCAAATTGCTGTCGTTACAGTACGCCTATTACCTTTCAAATTTTGTAACGTATAAATTGCACACTGAAAAGGACACGCCCACTCAGCGAATTTGTACGATTTTTTTAAATTTCGTAAAATTTGCAAATTTTTACGGTTTTCTTAGTACAGGTTACGAATTCTTGATCTATGGACAGACGGACAGACAGGCAGACAGACAGACGGACGGAATTGTGATGGCAATAGCATTAGCGGCGTCTAACGACGCGCGCTAAAAACTGCAACTGCTGCCACTGCTGTTATGGCGGAAAGGAAACACCGCTTACAGGCGGTGCAAAAACTAACACACCGGCATCGGCCAATTCTGCAGTTTAGCCGTAGGCAAAACATTTAACGCAACCTTACTAAACCGAACGCCAGCTAATGCAGAGTTCAAGTAAAACGCCAAACTATGGTATGAATCAACACTTATGGTTTAGTGCTTAATGACAATAGAAATATTTGTTGTGCGTATTTGCAGCAAATTAACTCAAACTACAGCCAGCTGTGACGAAATAACTCCCGATATGTTTGCTCATTCAAACAAAAAATGTCAGCCACACAGCGGCGGTTTTAGGATTTTAAAACTGAGAGGGCTAGACTGGAGCTAACTCTTCTCTTCCCCTCCCCTCCCCTTACCTCCCCCCTTTGCCTAAATTAGATTTTGTGTGATTTTAGCCCTTTAGACCAGGGGCTAATTTTATCTTTGGGGCTAGTCAAAACTGGGGGCTAACTTAGAAACTGTGGGGCTAATCTCAACTTTAATAATAACAATAGTCAGACTATTTCTAAGGCGTCGTAACCCGACAAAGACGTTACAAGGGCGCGCAACTTTAGCCCCATTAGCCACTTCCTAAAACCACCACTGCGGCCACGTCTACATGTCTATAAAACTATAGGACTAAATTATTCGCGCTGTTCGTTTCAGCCACGCAATACGAGTTCCGTATCTTCTCTTACAGTGTGCGCACGACTTCGCAAAATGCCTCGAGTTAAGCTGCTGTGATAGTTGCAGTTGTTTGTTACGCAAATAAATAACACTGGCGCTGAAGTCTAAGTTGCTTGCAGCGTTCGCCCGCAAGCAAAAACAAAATAAAAATATCCCGGAGCATATCTGACCGGAGATCGAGAACAAATAGGCCAGTGGCGGCCGTGTTGGTTGGTGTAATCTTTAGTGCTAAGGTATATTGGTAGAGATATGAATTCGTTGCATTTCCCAAAGCAGGCAGGAATCGAGAACATGTGCTGGCGTGGCATTGGCTCAAGCGCTGCGCCTGTGGAAATGAAGCTTTGCTTTGTTTCTCAAATTACCCAACCAAAGTTTTCGCAATTTCATTAGCAGTCAGCTGCATTTACGCAACGCGCAATGGCTCGCAGAACCTTTGTGACGACTTTTGTCTTCTATAAGGCTTATCCCCGTCCCCTTTTCCGTTGGCCGCCACTGGAAATGACTCGGGTTCAACACAACTTCAACAACGGAGACTATCAGTAACAATGTGACTGCGAGCGCAGGGAAAATGCCAGGAAGACCTACGAGAATCGCGAGGGTTGGGGAAATACTCGAGTGACGTCACTGCTGACGTCATCTGGGCAGAATTCCGGTAGAGGGTCGCCGTCGTCGGGCCAGTATGACGGTAAAAAGATATCGCATTGCAGACGGGTGCTGCCAGACGGCGTAGACGCCGATAATGATGACTATTACATAGCAACAGGTGCGCCACAGCGAGGAATCTGCAATAGCAAACAGACATTTGCACCGATTCAGTTTCAGCTAAGGTTAGTTTAACGACTAGAATTCGGTAGGCGACATGGCTGGCGTGCACGCCGCTAAGTCTCACTCACCAGTGAAGTAAATAACAGAAATGTTTCGGTTTTCGCTAAAATAATCGTAGCTAATGTCTCGTCGCAAGTACGATGTCAGACTGTTCCACACACGCGGACCAGTCCTGGACAGTTACACAGAGATCAGTAGACAGGATTCAGGTGTTCATCAATGAATTTCTGAGAAGGATTCTGAATATACACTGGCCAGACACAATAACCAACAATGAACGTTACTGTGGAAGAAAACGGGTGAACTAAACAGCCAGTGTCAGAACAACTTCGACGAAGAAAACGGAACTGGATCGGACACACACTGAGATGAAGCGATGACAGCATTGTCAAACAAGTGGATGCCACAAGACCAAAGAGGAAGAGGACGATCGAGAAACACTTAGAAAGAGATCTGGAGACGGAAATTTGGACAACGGGCTTTAGGTTTAGCTGGAGGAAGATGTCGATGGCAGAACAAGACAGTGTGGGATGGAGTGAGTGAGTAGAGGCTTAACGTCCCACTCGACACTTACAGGTCATTTCGGGGAAGATTTTTACAGGTTACATGACCCAACCAACAGCGTCAAAGCACTGAAGGAAGCCAGTTGGCCGCTGAGATAAGTTTCAATCCCACAATAACCATTCCACCGTGTTACAAAATGAACTGTAGGCAACCCCTCTAGGCTAATCACAGCGTTAGGGTCCCAGTATGACAAAAACCCAATCTGCTGGACCTATAAGCTGCCTAGAACATAGCACAACAAGAGTACTGCACTGTACTATATTAACTAGAGCAGCTATGTTAATGTTTCCTCTTTTACTCCAGTCCATCATCAGTAATCAGATGAGGCTGCGGAGGTTGAGGGCTGGAGCTGGGTGAAGACCAGTGGTCTGTGGCCTATGCTCCATTGGGAGTGACACGGTATAAGTCAAGTGAGTCAAGTTATTGCGAAGCAAAAAATGTGAAACCGCTTGAAGCGAAGCAAGTAATTAAAACGTAGGTAGTTTTACCGCATATGCGTCTACCGAGTGCAAATCGGTACGCGCTGTAGTAAAAAAACCAGTGGTAGCGTTTTCCGGCCTACACGCACTGTGTGCAGTGTACGAATGGTCATGCGTATGTGCTTGAGCATAGGATTTCGCATCACGTGTACTCGACAGAGGATAATAGGGCGTGTAAGCAAACGAATGGCTTAACAACTTCATTTTCGGTATAGACATACTGTACATAGGGTGGCTCGATTTCCCGTAGCGGTGAGGTGAAGTTTAACAGACTGCTATACTCTTATTTTGACCTCTACCTTTACATCTTCAGAATGTCTAGGTCATGGTCGAGTTTAAAGGTCATACGGCTAAGGTCAAGGTCACGACGGCGAAAAAGCGGTATCGTGCATCTAAAAAAACTGCTGGTTGGAAATTGACGGAACTTGATCAGAATATATGTCACGATGACCCTAGAAGTGACTCATAGCTTTTGACATTTTGATCTTGACCTTTGACAAATATTTTCATTTATGTTTGTGTCCAATTCAAGTTCTCCGTTTTGCACAATTGTCTTAACACAGGAACGAAATTTTCGGTGCGGTGCGTTATGGCGGTACACTTTCGAGTCCCAAGGTCACAGGGTTAATGTCAAGGACGCGGCAGCAAAAACGCGGCAGTGCGCAGGTTTGTGCTCTCCTCGGGCACAGTTTAATTTTGCACTCCGTAGCACGATGCCTTTTATTTGATGACACTGGTCACGGGTGTCACTCTAACATGTAGCACCCCATCTCAATCTTTCCCCTCACTGGCGTCAAAGAAAAGAAATAGTTACTAAATCGGAACGGAATGACTCAAAAAATAAATGAATAGGCCCTAAGTGCTGTTTGGCAGTGCAATAGCCGGTAAACACACACGAAGCAGTATCAAGCAGAGCGCCACCTACCGATTTCGACGCCATGTTGGACTGTACCGTCACTGCAATCACGTGACGAACTGCCAAGGTCGACCGAGTAAGAGATGCGCTCGAAACGAAACCGAAATCCGGACCGCTGACGAATACTGTTGCTCGTAAACCTCACTAAAGCGCTCGTCCCGTTCGAGAAGAAGTCTTGCGGCAAAGTCCGGCCGCAGAACGGGCCAGCTACAATATCTTCCGAATCAGAAACGTCCGGCGACGGCGCATAGAATTGTACGTAATCCTCGCAGTGGCCCGGCCGCACCTCTGGTAGGTCCATGTGTTCGAAAGTAAAGCGGATTGCACGCGCGGAACTGCGGACTCGAAGATGCAGAGTACAGCGGATGTCCGGTGCATATTCCGCACCCCGCTGTGAGATGATTATGCCTTTGTTGAACCCGGTAAGACTAGATGTTGTACAACGCTCCGGCAGATACATAGTGTCTGAAATTGCACGTAACATACATATATACATACACACATAAGAAATTTTTAAAGTGGCTTAAGTAAAAACCGCAAGGACCACTAAAAAGAAAAGAATGCAGTCGTGGAAATGATCGTAGAATCGCAGTAAAGTAGACAGGGGCGGCGATTATAGGGGGACACGTCCCCCCAACATTTTGGTTGGTGAAAAATTAAAGAGGGTTTGTATTACCAAAATTCAATTTCTTTTCAGCTTCAGGGGGGTTACGCCCCCTGACTCCCTGACCAGGGGCTCTGCCCGCAGACTCCCGTCTCCCACAACTCAGAAGAAATCGCCGCCAGTGAAAGTATACATCAAATTCACGAAATTTGCTATGTTAGCTGCACTGCAAAAAGAGGCATGCACAACTATCGTAATTTTCTGTACAGAGCAAAAATGAAGTTTGGCAAATGCCGTGCAAATAAACTGGAAAAATATCGCAGGGGCCAGGAGTGGGCGATTTCGTTCCCCCATACTGTCGTATCCTCCTCTCCTCTTTTCTTTCCTCCTATCTGTCCTCCCTTTGTAGCATGGGAGTAGACATACAAGGTGTGTAGGGTATGTACACACACCCTGTCAGAAAAATACGCGATATTCGACATTGCAGAAAGCGTATTTTCTTTTTAGCTCAGAATGCACCAAAATCGTTTGTCGCCGCTGGGGGAGCTTACAGCGCTCTCGCAGACTCCCCAGATGCATTTGACGGTCCTACTTCTAAGAGAAGAGGTTGGAAGAAAGGGGAGGGGAGATGCTACGCACCTAGCCACGCTACTGCTTTGTAGTCACATAAAATACGACTGTGGAGTCTGTCGAAGTGCTGTAAGCTTCTGTAAGATGCTATAGTTTGTACCTTATTCTGCGTTTTCGAAACAGACCTACGTTTCGAAACACTGGAGAAAGTGAACATTCGTTCTCCAAGATATTTAACAACACACCTTTCACTCCAACTACAACTGCGCTTTTGCCAGTCTGTCTGTCTGGCACGCGGCTGCGCTGTGCTAAAATGGCTGAACGGACCGAGGCTGCACTTTTGTGGACCCGTGACCACTAATTCCCCCACGGCGAGGAGGGAGAAGATGCGATGTCACATTCACCAAACTACTCCATCCACTTGTTGAATACAAGAAGCTTAGCTATCGCTGACAAACCGCCCTAGGCTTGTGCACGCCGATGTTGACACAAAACGATGTGGAGTACAGCTTTCTATGTTGTGCTGTGAAGAGCTGCCCTCTTGTGAATGACTGCGATTTACATTACATTTACATTTGCTGTGGACGTATTTTCCAACTTGTTTACCCCTTTCCCACTTGACGCCCTCGGTAAGAGGGATTCCCTCGAGCTATCGGGTTCATATTTGGCAAGGATAAAGTAGAATTACTGGGCTACAATGCGGTGAAGGTCTCATGATTATCGACCAAGTCGTTTAGGCACAATACAACAACGTGACAGACACAGTCAGACAGACAGCCACGTCGCCATAGCAAATGCCGCGCCAACGCACTGCGTCGGGCGGCAAAAAACTCACAGAGCGCTGAGTGAGAGTCAGTGTTGTGAGGCTTCAGCTTGCTGGCCGATGCTGCTAGTATCGAAGCGGAGTAGTGAAGGTATAGTACGACGAGCGCAAGTGCGCATGACGTCAGAGCTGACGTCATCAGGTAGACACACGCCCGGTACACTGTCAGCCCGCCGCCGATCACTTGCATCTGCTCATCAATTAACAACGACAGCATCACCAGTTAATACACACATACATACACACATACATAAGGAATTTTTAAAGTGGCCTAAGCAAAAACCCCAGGGACCACTAAAATGAAAAATGTAGTCATGGAAATGATATAGAAAACAAGAAAGTTTTCAGTTTCCGGCAGAATGACGTCAGTGACACGCAGTCAGTAATGTCGTGTGGCAGACTGTTCCAGAGCGTCGGACCGGCAGCAGCGAACGCTCGGTCGCCAACAGTCCGACGATAAGTGCGCGGCACGTCGAGCTGCAGCGAAGACGCGGACCGCAGACGTCGCCGCGACGGGATATCCGCCCAGAAGAACGCAACCAGCAAGCAAAAATGTAAGCCAGAACAGTTTTCCAACACCCAGTCCGCGGTCGAGACGGAAGCTTTGATCAGTTCTGCAGCATGAGGTCAAGGACGCAGCTGAGACATGACATCTTTCTGTGGGGCTTCGTATGTACTTGGCATGCGTGCTATGCTACCAGTAGATGTGATAGCATAAAAGGATAATGCTATAAATGAATATTAGTTTTGATCTGATCAATGCAGTTTCGGCGGTTTCTCCCCGAAAGTTCGAAGGTTGTAAAGCAGACTTTACTTCGTATGCAAAATCAACGTTAAAAACCTCCTAGCATATCACAGTGTAAGGCGTAACAAAACAGCAAAAATCATAACGTTTGACCCCATGATGTGCAAATGTAGGCCTACAGACGTGCCCTTACAAGACGAGCTGCTCTGCTGAACATTTATAGGATATTGTGTTTTTATGCATATTTTCCATGCTAGTGTGGACGACTCTTAACTGTGCATTATAAAAAAGTAATATATGTTACAATAGCCCTAACGCGTTTAAATGAACACTTTTGACACAAATAGGTCCTACATCTCGGTTATAAGCGTTGGTATACTTTTTATCAGGCAGCGATCGGCCGTTTGGTCACATTAAGTGTCGTTGACTAGAAAAAGAAGACTCAGGGGTAAAACATATAGCCTCTGGCAACTTTGTTGCCGGCGGCTAAACAAAATGTACAGAAATTAGCGTACCAAAGGCAGAAAACGGCAGCGGAGTGATGCGTTTCGACATTGGTAATCGCTAGGTGGCGTCCGGCCCTCTAGTGACTATGAGGTCGTCGCTGCAGACCGACTCGCTATCACAACTGAAGTATTGAAGAACTGAATCGCCACAGACTATTGTATGTGATTTACTATACGCCCTCTATTGTATTGTACGACGGCGTGCCGCCGCGCTGAATATTATGAAGTCTCACAGCAACGCCGCGGTGTGATTTTCGTTCACGGATGTCCGGAAATGCGCACAGAATCAGTCAGCGGACAGTGTAGAGGTAGAGGTCATACACTTGATATAGCGCCCCCTAGTGAAGGAAGATCACTGCAGAAGCGCTCAGGTATGGCACGCGTTGTCGACGGATTTCACAGTTTTACCTGCACACCCACGCGTTCATCCACGAATGGAACGAACCATACCTGCTTTTGCCTTCCCAGCCGAAGCTGGTCCTCATTTACCGACCCCCGAAAAGATGGAAGGATGAGTTGGCCTAGGCACCACCACGTTGGTTCCAAGGCGTGTGGCGTCAATATCACAGTGCGAGGGCTAGAGTCTGGTGTAACTTGTAGGTTAGTATAGACTTCAGCAGAGTAATCCATGCTTTACTGTGAGAAAAAACACAACTGGTCAAAGTAATTTGGCGAAGGCCGCGTCGAATCCGCGGAAAAATCGGAGACCCCGTTCTTAATTTTCTTGGGTTGCCAAGAACCTCCGCCCCAAACAGGACCTCTATTCTTTCAGCCGCTTTTGCACGGTGAAGCCGCGTGACAGACGGACAGACACACAGACTGACAGACATGCTCACGCTACGGGATCATCTGTCGCAACATTCCGCATCTCGTGCATTTAATGCAGACTTGAACGAAAACGAGGTTGATTGGGTCTAACTGTTATTTTGTAATACTCATAGCGGTCAGCTGCTGCTGGTAATACGTCTTAACTCCATTCGCTAGATGACACCACGGCGTGCGAGTACCAATCACTCTGCAGCGCGCAATAGCGCAGCCGATACGCTGGCTGGTCGACGGGCTGCAAAAGGAAATGCAAATGGCGGACGGACATCGAGGATAGGCTGACGGGCAGACACATGAAATAATGTCTTGCATTGCTGTCATAGTGACTCAACACTTACTTATGCCTTGTCGCTCCCAGTTGAGCATAGAAACCACAGACCACTCGTCTGCGCCCTGCTCTGCCTTGTGCTGTCGTCTCCATCTTCCTCCAGCTGAACCTGAAGTCCGCTGTCCACATTTCCATCTCCAGATTTCTTTTCCAAGTGTTTCTCGGTCGTCCTTTGTGCCCTTGTGACATCCACTGTAGCACTTGTTTGGCAATGCTGACATCGCTTCGTCTCAGTGTGTGTCTGATCCAGTTCCACTTTCTTCGTCGAAGTTGTTCTAAGGCTGGCTGTTCACTCGTTTTCTTCCACAGTTCAGTGTTGGTTATTGTGTCTGGCCAGTGTAGAATCCTTCTCAGACATTCATCGATGAACACCTGAATCCTGTCTACTGATCTCTGTGTAACTGTCCAGGACTCAGTCAGATGCATAAAGTAAGACTGCTTTCACATTGAGTTGAATATCTTCACTTTCATTGCTCTTTAAATAAGGCGCGACTAAAACCCGAGAAAGAAATCTGGAGATGGAAATGTGGACAGCGG
>Ga0126335_1003234_pt1 | contig 10068 bp, 8 predicted proteins | sample OlaspJWI45metaG_FD_108409 | JGI IMG/M metagenome (GOLD analysis project Ga0126335, IMG submission 108409) | Marine gutless worms symbiont microbial communities from Oahu, Hawaii - Olavius sp. 1 OAHU.JWI-45 metaG | ecosystem: Host-associated > Annelida > Digestive system > Unclassified | place... | reverse complement strand
CTAGGTAGAAATGTCGCGCACAGAATCTCTTCATAGGTGCACACGAGCCGCCGCGGTACTCGCGCTGGTAATCCAGGTAGTGATCCAGGTGACGGATCATGTATCTACCTCACCAGTCAAACAGATAAACGTCGATCAACTGCTTAACACTCGATTATTTGTAGCTATCTGACAACTATAGATTGTTCAGTGAGAGTTAAGTTTAACTGCTTATTATGACAACAGACGACGGTGTCACAGGCGTCTGTGCGTGTTGCGTCGGTGGCGGCAGTATGGCCTACTGATCACGTAGGCCATGCTGCCATACAAGCAGGACCTCGATCCGTTCAGCCGGCAGGCAGGCTATACCACGTGTTTCGCATTAGTTTTCACATTCATTTCTTCCATGAACTTTCACTTAAAACTATTCAACAAAATTGATCAAGCCACGTTATTATTATTCCCAATGTTTTTGTCCCACCAGCACAAAGCCTTTGGGCGGAAATATTGAAACTAAACAAAGGGTAAAAACGAGCCACGGCGTTTCATTTGGAAATCCCACGGCTTTCGGAAGGAGACTGACTTTCCTCTTTGTACAGCCATGAACAGTCGAAAATGAAAAACTAAGATCGTGCATAGTCTCTGGCCTTAGTTCCTGGCGAATTGTGTTATGTGTTAAAACAGAACCCGATAAATGCCGGTGAGTAGGCCAAATTATTGGGCCGCATCGAATACATAAAACGCGGACTATGGCGATCAATGTTCCCGTAGCGTGGGGGCCTGTTAGTCTCTCTGTCATGCGGGCAGTGTGCAAAAACGGCTAAACGGATCGAGGTCCTGCTTGTCGTGGACACTTTTGGGGACCCGAGAGACATTGCATTAGATTATGGTCCCGATCCCCGCACCGCCAGGGGAAAGAGGATCGATGCAGCAATCGCCAAATTACTTTTGCCACTTGCTCTAACGCCTGCGATAGTCATAAGCGTACTTGATCGTCTTCTCTCGTCGTTCGGGATAGAGCGCGTTCTGAATAGTGTCTGCGGCTTCGACGAGATTGTTGATGTTGATACCAGATCGCTCGCTGAAGATGCGCCACGCAAGGCACGGCGCGTAGAAGAAGAACGCCTGTATCAGCAGCATCACCGGGACCCACTGATAGTAGCCGATGTGGTACTTGATGGCGCCCGGCTGGATACCGATCGGAGAACCCTCGGTCGGTACGTAATAAGTGTTCGTTACCCAGCATACCTGCACAGAGCAACGCAGGCGTTGTATACTGTTGTTCATTAAATGTGGCAGTCTGTGCTTAAACATAAATGTGTATAATATTCTGGCGATTTCGATAATTTCTGCGCTGTCTTTTCCAGAAAAAAATGTGAAGAAATAAGGCATACATTTGCCATCATATCATATTCACAGTCACGTTTTAGCATCTTGCTGATAATGTCGTCAAAGCATTATTGCTTGCTGACGTTATTTGAGACGAAAGGACTGAGAAAGATTCTGCGGGTTTCGTGGACAGCAAAGTAAACAATGAGTGGGTTCTTAACAAAGCTGGAGTAAAGAGGAAACCGGAACTGTTAGACGCCGTCAAAGTAAGGAAGCTAGCATACTATGGTCACACCATGAGGAAACAAGGGAGCTGCCTGGAGAAAGAAATAATGCAAAGAACAATGCCAGGTGCACGCAGGTGAGGAAGGCCACGCACGGCCTGGATAGACAACATCAAGACGTGGACAGGACTCTCCATGGAAGAGTCAATCAGAATGACAGAAGACAGGGACAAATGGACAAAGTACTTCCATGGTGTGGCCAACCCTCGGATCGAAGACGGCTAAAGAACAGAACAGAACAGAGGTTAGTTTCAAACATTTGAAATGTTCATGTTTTCAACCGTCAAAGTGTCGTTTGCATTTTTTCCACGCATGGCGTACAAAATTCATAATTAATGTGAATGAATTATCTCAATAAACTGAAGTAGACTATCATCGCCAGCAAAGAGAAAAACGATGTAAAAATACGCCGTAGCGATCTGGTTTTCTTATCGGTGTTTAGCAGTGGATATGTACATGTCATCATCATCATCATCATCATTAAATCAGGCAACATGACCTATGCACAAACACACAAAGACATACAGACAGAAAGACAGAATAAGTAAAAAAATGTATAATAAAACACAGTAAAAGTCGTAAAAATGCAGACGGACTCACACATCGAAGTAGTTTCACCAAATCGTTGCTCTGCTTACTCCAGACATACAGAAAGAATTTTCTGTAATTATGAATCGCCGTGTCAAACGAGGATAAACGCAATGCTAGCAACATCGCTGTTACACTATAATATTTGCTATATTCAAAACATTTCGGATATAGCAAATATTATAGCGGATATAGTAAGATTACAAGCCTCTGTGTCTAGCAGTTATGACAACAGACCCGCTATAATGCGACACTTTCCCAGACATGATTCTCTGTTGCGAGGAGTAATTGAAGGGAAGATGGAAGGAAAGAAAACAACACTTATCAAAGGATCATCTGATGATCAAGAACGCAACCGAAGAGGTAGGCAACTGTAAGAAATGATACAATACAGAAAAGATTAGCGTCGTTAGAGTACTGAACCTGTTCTCCATAGACGGAGCACCTAAAGAAGAATGTAGCAGTTCAGCTAGTCTGCTGAGCATTAATTATGCGTTTAAGCGTCGTTTCCACATGCTCTGCGCTGCGTGTTGCGGTGCGGATAACTATTGATCGCTTCGCAACGCACCCATGGGCTGTCTAGAAAGAAAAGCGCCGACCTTGTTGGTGAAGTCGATATGGCTGTCAGTGAAGTAGGCGGGACACCAGCAGTTGATGGGCGAGCCGACATACTGTGTTGTAGTGACGACGACCATTGCTACGATGAGAAACAGCACGGTGAAGTGGTGGTTCAGTCGATCAACCATGTCGTCGTCGTTGAACTCGTTCACTTTGAATACCTTTCCCACCGCGTACATCAAACTTTCCATCTATAGCCAGACAAGAGACAAGAATCTATTAACATCCTAGCATCATTTTATAAAACCGATAGAAAAACAGAAATTCAATAGCATAAAAACATCTGAATAAGAACCACGTAAACAAAGAAACTTATACATCATATATCAATCAATTTGTTACAGAACTGAAGTGTAAAGGTATCGACGTGTAGGCTATAAAAGATATGGATTCTAGGACCGACCGTAGAGAAATAGTACAAAAATTATTAATACACCGTGTCCCAAAAACAAACACGACGTGTTATTGGCTCTCACTCTGTCGAATCCTAAATGATTTTCAAAACAATTTTTACTGCTAGAAAAAAATATAAAATCTGCTACAAAACAATATAATATTTTACACCGCATTTTAAGTACTACGTTGAGAAGTAGGACGTCTATATGTGGTGAAAAAGGCGAAAGATGCAACTTTATAACCATGGCCTATGTGACAAAAAATGAGACATGTTTATGTCATACGGCTGAGTGGATATTAATACTCAAAACTCCTCAGTTGCTCAAGCATTTATAATTTGCCGGTACGCATGATGAAAGATGACCATGTCACTCATCAACTGCATTGTCATTGACAACGTGGTCACTGCCATGCCAAACATTCAGTAATCGCTGCATCAGTTTGTCAATGTTATGCACCTGCGACTGCCGAATGACACCACATGATTATTTTGTAGTCAACTCTGCCTGGTCGAATGTTTCATTGACAAGTCGTACAACGTCGCATATTACCCGGCGTGCAGAACGCTGCTAATGTTTAGAGCTGTTTATATAAAGCTTTTACTATTTCAAAAAATAATTAATAAGAACCATAAACTGAGCCTAGTATGTAATAAGTAAGTAAGCAAAATGAAAGTGGTTGCATGTAAACAACAATGCATTTTGTCAATTTTGCATTGTTTGCGTTATCCTCTAGATTTGCAGCAGATCTAGACTTTGACTTTCCAAGGTAGTGCAACAACATATTTAAAGTGTGGTGGGAGATATAGCATTTAGATGTACAGCGTCTGCAGCAGATGAGAGCCCAGACATCGGTGCTATAAATATTGTTTTAGATGTTTGATTTTCTGCTCTTTCATATTTTTCCAGCAGTGAAAGAGTTCTGAAAATCGGTTAAAATTCGACAAAGTTATTGTCGACAAAACGACGTGTCCGGTTCTTTGGGACACGGTGTAGCGTGCGAGCGATTCTACTGTATTACGGATTTGGGCTGATAATGTGTAAGACAAAGAGAATCATTGGCAGCACAGGCCGACTGCATTCCTCTTTCGCCTATACCGGCAGTCAGAGGCATAAAATATTAACACTGCTCTATGCCAGTCTCATAATTCAAGTGTCAATGCTTGTAGGCAAAATGTACACCCCTCAACCTCCGTCGCCTCATCTGATTACTGATGATGGACTAGAGTAAAAAAGGGAACATTAACATAGCTGCTCTGGTTACTATACAACAGTGCAATACTCGTGTTGTGCTATGTTCTAGGCAGCTTATGGGTCCAGCAGATTGGGTTTTTGTCACACTGGGACCCTTACGATAGCCTAGAGGCGGTTGCCTACAATTCATATTGTAACACAGTGGAGTGGTTCTGGTGAGACTGAAGCCTATCTCAGTGGCCAACTGGCTTTCTTCGGTGCTTTCACACGGTTGGGTCATCTGACCTGTAAAAATCGTCCAGAAATGACCTATATAGTGTCGAGTGGGACGTTAAGCCTCTACTCATTACTTGTAGTCCTACTTGTGTACTCGGACTCGCAACTAGTGTATAGTTGAAGCATCTCGGAAATGCAGGCCATACTGATTAGAGCGAGTTTATCACGAAAACGCTGCAGAGGCAATTTACACGTTTTAGGGGTACACGTAGGCCTACGGGCTAAGTGTAGTGATTTGCTCAACTGTTACGACGACGTTGCTGCCATAACAGCAGCAGCAGCAGCGGCGGCGGCGGCGCGCGCAGAGGGTCTAATAACTGCCGGTAATCTGATCTTCATGTAGCAATTTTGACCGTGTTCACTCGCAGATCCCCTGCGGTACTGTACGACTTAACTGGCAGGCTCTAAATGCCATAAGACACAGATAAGTGGAATTAGCACTGGGCAACCGCTTCACGCTGCGGCAGTCGAAGAATTGTTCATCGTCGCTTTTGTGGCAGTTTCAGGGTCAGCACTACTGGGGCGTTATATAGTGAAGACAACGAACTATTGCGATCGATAATCCTGTAGCGTGGGTGTTTGTCAGCCAGTCTGTCAGTCTGCCTGTCTGTCACGCGGGCGACTGTTGTTACTCATTCTCCACTCGCCAGACGGCGCCATGTCGATGCGGCCTTGAGTTACTATTGTCTTTTGTTCTAATCGGCAACACGAATGTTGCCTTGAGTGAAAGAAATGAATGAATGAGACAAAAGATATCTAGAATTTCCAGATCCAGTTTTATTAAAGCGCTGTAACATGTTTTGTCTATAAGTCAACGAAACTTTTTGAGTCTGAAACAAAGTCAGTAAAATCTGTCAAACGTTTGTCAAAAACGGCACCCGGCTTTAATAATTTTAAACTGCACGCATAAACATCTTTGAACTGCCGTCTTTCAGTACCGGTACAAAATGTGTTTTACAACTCTTTGGCGCATCAGACACCCCACAGCTTCTGAGACAGATCACCGCCCGCCTTATTAGCCGGACGGCGCCACTTCGATGCGGCCTTGGCTACATTGGTCCACTGTAACCACATGTTTTGTTTTGTACTTAGTTTTCTAATGTCTATTATTTTCTTTCATTTTATCGGCAATATTATTTTTGTTTTGATTGAAATGAATAAATGAATGAATGAGTGAATGAATTAATGAATTAATTAATAAATGAATTAATTAATTAATGATTCTAGAGGTATCCAGGATTTTAGATCCAGTGGTATTAGCTTACTTTGTCTATAGGCTTACGAAACTTAAGTCTGAAAAACAGTACTCCAATAGACCTAACTACAAGCAAAAAGTTTGTCGAGTACAGCATCCGTGCTTTAATAGTCCTAAACTGCATACAATGAACATCATTTAAACACCGATTTTCAGTTGTATACCGGTACAGAATGTTACTAGATGTTTCACTAATTGTTGGCGCATCGGACACCCCAGCGTTTCTGTATATAATATAGCCCCTGCAGCTTGCCTCAAGCATATTGCAGCTTCAGATGCCCGCTCGGCGCTTGTTCTGGTGCAGCTGTTCACTTTCCATCACGGCATCCACAATTAGCTGGCGCCCAGGACCAGAAACAACTGGACTGTGTCGAGGCCGACTGGCTGTCGGACTGATTGAAAGTCCACTGGCCCTTCGGATCTGAAAATCCGGCTGCCGGTGTATAAGGATATACCACGGCGATTGATACCGCATTTACGGAAAGCTGTCAACACGCGTACGGCCATATACGTTTCCTGAAGCGCTGCGGTTATTTAGCGGCCACTTTGAGGCAAACTTGTATTGCGACTCTGAAGCTGGAATCCACGGAACCGGAAGTCGAAGTTCACATGCATATGCAATTTTTGTTGTGATGCGGTCATAGACGCATCGCTGTGCGCTCGTATAACTTCCCAGAATTCCAGAAACATCATTAAATTAAACTGTGTCTGAGCGCTATTTTGCTGCCGTGTCACCAAATTTAAAGTCTATAGCTTTGGCCGTTTCAAAGATATAGGTGCCCGTATATAAAAAAAATTTGAGCGTCGTCCGTCATCTTGGATTCGACCCTAAGTGTGTTTTGACAATTCCGCATCTTCCCTGGAGCATTTGAACGCAATCTGCCCACGTGCGACTGAGATAGAGCGATGTAACCTTTTTCCAATTGTCGCACTTTAGGGGCAATTTTTTATGCAAATGTTTCTCAGAGTTGGGGGCCCTAGATGTATGGCATCTGCAGCAGATGAGAGCCCAGACATCGGCGCTATACAATATTGTTTTAGATGTTTGATTTTCTGCTCTTTTAAACCACAGCGCTCGCAATGCGTGTTGGGTCGAAAATCAGGGCAACATTTCGCACTTGTTGACCCTCTGCCAATAATAGTGGAGGGCTGGTGGAGAGGTCTGTGGGGATTATTCGTGCCACACCTCGGTTATAAGCGTTGGTATAGGCCTACCTTTTGCCCAGCGGCAATCGGCGGTTTCGTCACATTAAGTGCCGGTAACTAAAAAAGAAGATTCAGAGATAAAATATATAGCCTCTAGCAGCTGAATAAATATAGAGTGTTGCTGTAGACCTATCTGATGCCACCGTCGTCGACAACAGACTGTATAGCATAGCTGTAGGCCTACTGCACAATAAAGCATATCTGCAATGATATTTATAGCGTGCTGTACAAGTCATTAACGCCAAGAATGTTGTATGGCCGACAGACCGGCCGGTAATTTCATCTCTCAGTAGGCTATCATACAAAGTTAAACACAGCGCTACGGTTGGCTGCGTGGTGTAATGGTTAAAGGTAGAAAAGTTAGACACTTGACATAGCGCCCCTTAGTGAATGAACCTCACCGCAGAAGCGCTCAGGTATGACACGCATTGTCGAGGGATTTCACAGTTTTACCTGCACACTCACGCGTTTATCTACGAATGGAATGAACCATACCTGCCTTTGCCTTTTCCAGTCGAAGCTGGTCCTCATTTAACAACCCCGGAGGGATGAAAGCTGAGTTGACCTAGGCACTAATGTTAGCTGCTTAAGCCGTCAAGCCTCACTGGTAAATGGTAATGGTTAACGACGCTCAGGGCATAGAGGCTACGGCCTGCGCCTTCGTCTAAACCTCTTTTGCTTTGCTTTGCTTTGCTTTGGTCAACGAAGTTAATCAATATCGGACCCGGTGAGTACTTGGATGGGTGACCGTCTTAAACCATCCAAGTATGCAACCAGCCAACTAGGTCGACTCAGCCTTCCAGGGGTCGGTAAAATGAGGACCATCTTCGGCTGGGAAAGCAAAGGCATGGTTCATACTGTTCTCGGATAAATGCGTGGGTGGCAGAGCTGGTAATACTGTGAGATCCACTACCACGTGTGCCATACTTCAGAGGTTGCCTCATACAGAGGCGCTATATCAAGTGTCTCCAACCTTTACCTTTTAACCTATAGCCAATCTGTCTGTCGGTCACACTCGTGATCTCTGCAAAGTCTCTTTGTCTTCCACGGAATTTTGGCCAATTGGTGTGGTGTCCAAGTCATTTGCAGATTTGTTTGTCATCGTTAAAGGTAAAGGTAGAAGACACTTGATATAGCGCGCGCCTCACATTGAGGGGAACCTTATTACAGAAGAGCTCAGGTATGGCATGCGTTGCTGCTACCCGAAAGTGCAGTGGGCAAGAGTCGAACGGCAGCCTACACTACTACACCACCGAGCAAAAGCTTCGCTTAAGAGTGAGAAGAGATGCACACTGGCGCATACCTTGTACGGCTGTAGGTTTATCCATACAACTCTACCAATACACGCAACAGTTTTCTTGACGGTTCGCTGTACGTTTTGTGATTACATCAAAGAAACCGACTGCCTCGCATATCAATCAGAATTTCCCCCACTGTCTATCGCCGTCTGTTCTCGCTTCTCAGCCGCTGTTTCAGCAACTGACACCTATCGCTTGTTTCACTGCGGCGCTTCGGACAGTAGTAGGCGCCTCGTCTTCAACGTTGTGCACTGGGGATGCATTTCGGGTATTTTTTGATCACCCGGGGACGATGTGTTTTGGGCCGCATAAAATACACATGGAATGCGGACTATTACAATTGATTATCCCGGCGTGTGTAAGTCTGCCAATTAGTCTGTGTGTCACGCGGTCTGGCTGTGCAAAAACGGCCGAACGGATCCACGTCCCGTTTGGGGTGGAGACTCCCGAGGACCCAAGAAACATTGCATTAGGTAAGGTCCCCATCTCCCACGGCGAGAGGAAGAAGCGTTTGAGGCGGCCTTTGCCAAATTACTTTGACCAAAGCTCTTATCCTTTATGATTATAGTTGCCAATTATGTGTTACCGATGCACAGATTCACAGATTCAGAGATCGGCGTATTGTCAGAATCAAGTAGCTTATCAGCCAGTTTACCAGAGCAGTACCTACCCAACAGCCTGCTGCTGAACTGCATCCTCGGTTTCAGAGGCGGGAGAAGGGTTTAGGACTGGATGCATTCAATTTTTCTGCCAAAATGAACAAAATATGCCCACAGTCACTTTGGATGTGAAGCATCAAAATGCAAGTAATGGGAAATGTTAGTAAATGTTTCGAAAATTGCAAGTAACGGGAAATTCGACACAGAAGTGTGAAACATTTAATCATTGAAAATCATGATATGCTTCAGCAAACATTGAGCAAGAATTTTGTATACTGACGCAATATCAACCACAAAAATTACAAGTCAAACGGCAAGAATTAATAACATAAAATCATTCTAAATTCATCAAAAAGTCAGTGCAAAAACCTGTAAAGTTACCGTGGAGTTAAAAAGTTAACTCACATAAACCTATACGCCTAATACACACAACAATATCGTAAAACTCTTCACAGTACAAATCAAACTGTCCAGTTTAAAATATAAAGATATGAAAAAATTACATGCTGTCATATTTCTCCAAAATGCGAAATCAATGTGTAGGTTTGATGCACATGAAACTCAGCCTATAGCACATCGAAAAATGGGTGCGGCGACACTTCATCGGGCGACAATCCAAATTAACCGGAGCGACACTTCACCGGGCGGGCAGTCGTCATCATCATCATCATTTCATCATCATTTATTTGCTCAATGACAAAAGTACAAAATATAGACAATAAGTGAGAATGATCTGACCAGGACAAAAAGGCACGATGTGCACTAACATCTGCCCCTATAAAACTGAGAAAAATAAAACGCAATAAAAAACGCACTAAAACTAGTGATCACTAACAATACCTGAGATGTTCAGACAAATCTACATTTTTTGATGGTGCGAATGAAGCTAGTAAGCGTGCTAAAATCAATAATGTCCAGTAAGTTAGTCCACACACTAGCAATTCGTTCACTAAAGAATTTGGCTCGGACTGTAAAAGAAGAATGCTT
>Ga0126335_1003233_pt1 | contig 10069 bp, 11 predicted proteins | sample OlaspJWI45metaG_FD_108409 | JGI IMG/M metagenome (GOLD analysis project Ga0126335, IMG submission 108409) | Marine gutless worms symbiont microbial communities from Oahu, Hawaii - Olavius sp. 1 OAHU.JWI-45 metaG | ecosystem: Host-associated > Annelida > Digestive system > Unclassified | place... | reverse complement strand
AGACTAAGCCTACATGTCCCCGTTTAGCCATAGCGGCAGTGTGCAGTGATAGGTCTTGAATGCAAATGTCAGTACGGTATATTACACAGGCAACCCGAGATACATTAGAAAGTTACTAGATAAGGGAATCACAGTGTTCAGTAATCATTAATGTCCATCATGCTGCAACACGATCATAACTACACAAAGTTATCAGATATCAGTGTCAGTGATAAATGTAGGGCTACGTATAGGACCTTTATCTGTAAAGTCTGAAGACCCAGGTTCCTTAGGTAAAGCCAGCCTATTTTACTGGAATAAACTTCGCGTCATGCACAAAACAGACAATTCAGCCGATGTGGTGCGATTGATGAACGCCTTGAATTCTTCACAAGTCCAGCGACTGAAAACATACTCTCCACTGGTACTGAGGAGTGAGGATGCGCTTGGTGTGAGAAAAAAATTGGCCAAAGCACTTAATTTCGGGTAGACTTCACAATGATGTTTCCAATAAAGAAAGGCTGATAATTTCTCTTCTTGCGTAAGAACTGTGGGTGCTAGATAAGCAGCAATTTCCTTTAAGACATTGTGAATGTCATCATTCCCACTGGAATACACGGGTTCGTCTTCTGGCTCACAGTCGAGGTTTTCAAGCAATCTTAGCTCTTTAGTTCTTAAAATTACAATTCATTGTCACGCATTTGTACGCACACCAACGAATGATGTATGCAACGAATGATGTCACTCACAACACACAGGTCTAAGTAAGTAAGTAAGTTAACAAGTAATTTGGCCACTCCAATTGATTCTATGGTATTGGTTGCCTTTTCTTTGTCATTCTGCAGTGCAATTACTATCGTCTAGTCAAAATTTGACTCGGCCTTTTTTGCGGCTCGGCTCGGATCAGACATTTTCCGGCTTTGGCTCGGACAAAATCTGGCTCGGCTCGGACATTTTCCGGCTCGTTTTTTTTTGTCTCCGGCTTCGGCTTACAGGTCTAATTGCATGTCCACTTTTAGAGCATCTAAGCTAGTCGTGCCTTTTTGTTGCTTTCTTAGTTACATAGCTAAAGAAGTTGTTAACTGACTTTTATTAAATTGGGTGTGTTCGTCACTGTAGTGGCGAGAACTTGTACATGATGAATGCACAATTACACATAGGATATTATTGTGTGCACTGCATAGTAATATATAGATTTCTGTTCTGTTCAGTTTCATGCATTATGAACTGATTTCAGGTCGTGTAAATCTAGTAGACCTTCAGCAAGCACTGAACATTGACCTTAGCCACATCGAAGCCAAAGTCAATGAACTGGTCAAAAATGACCGCAGTCTCACGCTTGTTCTTGGACAACTCATAAGCAGGTATTCTTGAATAGACTCAAAGATTAAAACAAAAAACTGTAAGTTTAGCACACATGTCAGTGTGCAACCACTGTCACAACTATGGAAGTAGAATTGCTTCATATTACCTAACGTTTCACACCAATTTTGATCGTTTTGTTCTTGTTTGTAGAATGATTTAGTCGACTTCCTTATGTTTTAGTGTTTAGCAAGAGAGTAAGTGAGAAAAACTGTCATCCATACCAAATTGCTACCCAGAGGTTCGGAGAAAGTAGAGGTGAGTAGTCAGTTGTTTGCTTATAATAAAATCATTTTCGTCATGAATTGAGTTACAAAATGAATTATATGTGATAATGCCAATAATTATTATTTATTATAAAATCATAGTATAGTATGTCTTATTTGTACTGAATATGAACTTTTTCTGTTATACTCTATGGTGACATAATAAACCAACATTTTCTTTGAGCAAAAATTTAAGTTCATTTAAAAGTAGGCCTACGCTGTGGATGCTGTGATTGCACTGGTCTAGTTTTAGGATCTTACTAATTGTCTTTGTGTGTAGCCTAGGCCTAGCTTTTATTTGTGCTGATGATATATGGTGATATATGTTAGACCCTATATAGCTAAGATTGAGGTAAATACTGACAACAACATTTCTGCTTGCATTGTTCTAATTCGTTAAGTATAGAGATAAAACACATATGACGGCCATTTGCAGAGTATAGAAATTTGGTTGTGTTTATTTTCGCTAGTGAGTTACGGGCTGTAACTATAAGTAGTTTCATGTCAATTAACTACTGCCAACAATAGTATTACATTTAATGAAATACGTCTCAGCTTCTGCTATATACCGGATAGGTTAATTTTGAAAAAAATGAGTACTCTAGCTCGGCACTTAAATTAGCTCCTTTATGTACGCCTATGCCACGGTAATCAGTGCTTGACAACCTTTCGATTACCGGTAAAAAACGGTTTCTGTCAACTGGCTACCGGTTGTGGAAAAGTCTGGTTTTGACATCACTAAATCATACACATAGAACATATAACAGAAAAAGAACACATGTTGATAGAAGAAAATTAAAAGAAAAATTTCTAACACAGTCATTGCTTAAACTCTGATTTACTCCATCAGTGTCTCTGGCAGAAAAATCACTACCAGGAATGTTCAAAATATCACGTTTCAGCATGAGAAATTCAAGCAGACAGAGTGCAACAATAAGCGAACTCAGTGCTTCTACTCATGCAGTAGCTGAATACATATCTGCTATAAAACTTAATGGTACATTTCTTAAGGGTAGGCAGAATGAGTACTAGTGAAAACAGATATACTGTGCAATGCGCGAGCCCCATGTCCATGGTCTTGCTTGCAGTATAAGCTGGTGTCTGGATGAGGGCTACACGAAATGGGAGATAGTGTTGCTCTGGCTCAGTCTGCCTGTGTTACTTGCGAAAGCACTCTAGTTGGTGCCTTGTGCTGTTCTACATTTTTCATAGACTTTTGTTGTGTTTTTATTGGTGGAGTAAAAATTGCTGGCAGAGGTACGTTGGTGGTGGCAAAAAATATTGCTTGTATGTACTGAAGGAGCTACCTTGACTCTCTGGCGGATGAGATTGGTGATCAGCTGCAGGAGAATGGCGTGGTTACTGTTGCTGACTTGGCCAAGACTTATGACCTACCAGGAGATTTCATTAGTCAGGTAGTTTCATTTCATTGAGCAATTAAAGCTTTGCAGCTGTGTCAACTTTCTTTCCCACAGATTGATTGCATGGAGTTTTGATTGCTTGGTGTATTGATGTCGGCAGTTGTAGTAAAGGTGAAGGTAAACGTAGAGGACACTTGATAGATGCCTCTTTTTGAGGCAATCTCATCAAAGAGGCACTTTAGTTGTACTTTCTTGCTTATTTTTAGGCTGCATTGAATGCATGCGATGCAGACTGTTGTTACTGATGTTCACGGTGTCCATCTGTCAGTCTGTCTCGCGGTGGGGTCATTCAGTGCAGCCTTTGCCAAATCACTTTTGGCCTCTTGTTTAGTTTGTGGACGTCATCATTTTTTTCTCTTTTCGTATGATATGAATTGTATGATGTGAATAGTAATACAAAGAATATATAATTTTCATTAAACAATATGGCTTATGTAAGCCATGATTCGTCTTCTTTGCACTTGATGTTGATGCAGTGAAACTGAGGGTGTTGTTTTGACGACAGGTGATCCAGGTGCGTCTCGGCCATGCCATCAAAGGTCGTATGGATGACGTTGATCGCAATGTCATTTACACAGAGCAGTTTGTTGCAAGGCATTGTTCTAAAATCTGTGGCATGTTTTCTGCTGCTACCAAGTAAGCTTCATCATATCTGGTAGCAAGTCAACCGGAGCAATGCTCCTAATTGTTATTTTTGCTAATAAGACTTGTACTTATGTGTAAAACATTATCATATTATTAATGCCTTATTTGTGTGGCCTGTGTTGCTTCACATCTATTGAAATTAAAATAACAATTGGTTATAAATAGCCTGCATAACAACTCTGTGTCGTTGTGCCATTGACAATGTGGGTTAAAAGGCATGTAGAGAAAAAGCTGAATCGCAATAACTGAGCTTTTGCGTTGAGCGATCTTTTAAACGTTTTGTACAATGAATAATTACATTACATTACATTATTTAGTTATTTAGAGTAGCCTAAAGTACAAATTTTGCTAAACCACTACTATACACGGTGTGGAGAACTAAAAGCCGAAAACAGTTAGGCAGGAAATGATCGAGAAAAGAGATAAGTTTAGCGGCGGTTTCGAAAAACAGTCAGCGTTGAAGCTGAGGTGACGTCAGGCGGCAGACTGTTCCAGAGGAGGCTTCCGGAAACGCACGATCACCAACAGTTGACAGCCGTGTACGTCGGATCACTAGCTGCGAGGATGACGACGACCGGAGACGGCGATGGTTGGAAATGGCGACACTCTGGATGTAGTTGGAAAGGTACCGTGGCGCCAGGCTGTGCAGGCATCGGTAGTTGAGCACAGCTAACTTGAAATTGATGCGTTCCAGAGACCGCAGCCAGTGTAGGTCTCGTAGCATTGGTGTGACGTGCTCATACCGAGAAGATCGATGTATCAGTCTGGCGGCGGCATTGAGGACCGACTGAAGTTGACTGAGCCGAGACGCAGGAAGTCCTGCGAGTGTTGTGTTGCAGTAGTCGAGACGTGGCATAACCAGCGACACGACCAGCGAATGGGACACTGAGCGTCTGATGCTGCGGAGCTATCGTAGCACAGCGAAACATTCGGACACCGTATGCGACACATGAGACCGCATAGCGACATCGCTGTCAATTAGAACTCCAAGGTCACGAACAGTTGTCGAGGGCAGCAAGTGGTTCTCTCCGACATGAACAGCAACAGATGGCAGATGGTTCTGCCGACGAGTGGTCGAACACCAGCGGATCTCTGTTTTCGCAGTGTTCAGCTATGAGCGATTCAACCGCATCCAGTCAGTCTAAATGATACATAGGAAGGTCAGTTGTCAAAACTGGAACCGGAAGTAGAATTCTACCATTAGAGGGTTTATTTTGAATTTCGTTTTGAGGGCATATCTCTGCCCTCGATCAAGATATTTTCACGAAATTTGGTTGGTATGTAGGTAGTGAGCTCTCCCAAGGTGTTCGTTGTATGTTGAATGTTAATTTGCAGACCGACACTCATTCAGGCAGTAATTGGACGATGTGGAGGAAACATTCAGAAACATTTGCTTCACTGTAAGCCAGATTTACGTTTGTTTGTGATATTTGTCGTCTAATCTTTGCTCTGTGGAGAATTTGTAGGCTGCATCGAATGCATGAGATGCAGACTAATTTCTACTGATGTTTGCGGTGTCTTGTCTATCTGTCAGTTTGTCTGTCAGTCTGTCCATCTCTCTGTTACGCGGCTTAAATCGGCGGTGGCATGTGCAGTGTACACTGCATGCCGTGTGCACGGGGTCATTCAATGCAGCCTGACAACTTGTTACTTTTGACAGCTGACTTACTTCCTGTGGCATGTTTTCATACAGTTTGACAGTACCGTTTGACAAGTAAGTTCATATTTGTCGCGATCATATTGAAGCTGCACTTGGTGTTTCAGGCACAAAGTCAGCTAATGCTGTTGACAGACTATTGCGTGTCTATAGCACTGTAGGCTATTGCTGTGCAACAGGCCCAGTTTTTTTGCCTGTTGAAGACGATGCCTTGCTGTAGAACTTATGAAATGTTACCAGTGCCCCATAATAGTTAGGCTGTAATCACAAAATTACTTACACACTTAGTGTTTCTGTCAGTTGTAACAACTTTTTGGCATGATAGAAATGTGTGTAACTGCAGTTAAGGCTCTTCTAAGCAGACTGGCTATCCGGGCAGACAACACATTTTTCTTGATAGGAGTTCTTGTGTATTTCAGTTTTTCCACAGGTACGTTGGTGGTGGCAAAAATTTTACTGCTGTTCACTTGATGAGCCAGATCTTTTTCAGGATGTTGTGACCACTCTCATGGCATGCTTCACAGTGCTACTGCTACTGCACTCATGGCATGCTACTGCTGCTGTGACAGTAACTGCAGTGATATTATGCATCAGTGGTTTGCTTGTAGCCATACTGGAAGAGCTGGTAGCTAGTGGCCGACTGGCGGGCACCCTGACAGGCAGTCGGCACGACAAAGCCATGTACATACCTGATGTCTATATCAAGGCACAGAGCGACTGGGTTGATAACTTCTACAGGCAGAATGGATATCTTGGCAAGTATCTCCGTTACACGCAATTAAAGAAAATAAAGCTACAGTGAAGCTCTGTTAAGAGACACCATTGTCATGCATAGTTCAATTTGCAGCACAGCTTGGTGCTAGTGCAATGAAGTTACTCTGCTTTGGGCCCAGTTAGGACTTGGGTGGTCGACTGTTCACGGGTCTTGGTATTCATCCTAGTCATCTCTCTGTGTATAGCTGCAAAAGTGCATTTTATAATGTCTGCCAGGGCTCTGTGTAACACTAGGCCCTATGTTCAGGACTGCTAGCCTACTGACCTGGTTGCTTAAAGGTGCTGGCTATTAACTGAGCTGGCTGTCTGACAGATGTGGCATTGTATGCTAGCTTAATTGCATTTTGTACAAGGTCCACTTCATGGAGCCCATTCCACTGCCCCAGTGGACTGTTCCAAATATCTTCTTCATACTTTGCAGATTCTTTAATGCATGCTGTCAAGTAGTTGTTGTGGGTACTATTACACTGAAACAAACACGTGCAGTACAGTCTAAGCAGCTTGTGCCGCTACACTGGTCGTACTGTTTCTTGTTTGTTGATGATAAGTCTTACTAACTTCATTTATGCTACAGAGTATGACACACTGGCAAGACTTGGGATACCCGACCCACAGTCTTACATCAAGAGGAGATTGAAGACTGATGCTGTTGAGTATCTGAGTTCATGCTGTGTTGGTCATCTCATTCGCGATCAGATTGAGTCCGAAGTTGATGAGGTTATTTCATCAAAGACGTGGCTAGACGTGATGGTATGTTCTTTCTCAGTTTGTTTGCAGTGAAAAGATAAATTTGTATCCAGTTGCTTCTGCTATTGTTATCTTTGCTATTGTGGTGTGCTGTGTGAGACCCAGAAGCCCATTCTGTTTTTCGTTCTATGTTGTAAAAGGTAAGTTAGTAAGCACAGCAGTCCTTACAGCCTGAACTGTCACGGAGGCACTGTGCGAGTGTTTCCTAAGCTCTGCAGAATAACACAGTTTGCAAGAGAACACAGCTGAGTTAGTGTCAGTGACAGGTCACGAACTGACAGCAGCAGTGAGTTCTACTTGGTGACTGGTTTTGTAATGTCTCGCTAGTAGTCGTTAATATGGCTGTTTAGTTTGTCATGTTGTGTTTTGATTAGAGATGGGCTATTTTAAATGTGTGTTGCATTTGTCACGTGATTGGCTGGAAGATTGTATCTGAACAACAAGTATTGTTAAATCACGATCTGGGCAATATTTGACAATTTTGGGTCAACAGATTCACATAATGCCCACGGCATCAGGCATAATTTGTATAATGTTTCGAGTGGGACGTTACACTTCACTTCTACTGCAGCTACGTTAGAACGTTTATCGTGTAACCGTAGTTGTTTGGGATATCTTATGTCAATACATGTTTTAGTTTAAAGTTCGTATTAATAATGTGCTACAGTTAAGTATCCAAGTATAGTGTTACTGACTGATCAGATGTTGAGTGTGTTGTGTAACTGTAGTCATTGTTGCCGACTGTCTGTGGTCGAGACGATGCAAGACAACTTCTTCAAGACATTGTCAGACACAAGCCGATGGCCGTCATTTTCTGTGACAGTATTGTAACCTGTGAAGAATTTGTTGCATTATGTGCTGCCGTCTTTGAAGCGCAGATTAATGCAAAAGCAGAAAAGGTTGTGTATGATTCTATTGCATTTGCTAGCATTATTTACAGCATTTGTGGGGCATTGTATGAAAATTACTGTGTTAGGTTCTTCAGGCATACGAGCTGCTCTGGAGTGGAAACCTGGAAAATAACCATTGGAATAGTGATGTGTGTTTGTCACAATGTTAACTAGACTATTGTTTAGGCTGTTATTAGACTAATTTTTTTAGCCTTTATTTTGTACTTTGCTTCTAGATTTGATCACATCTGCTTGTGAGGGCTTTGGGTTTACAAGAATATTCCTGCTTTTATTTTATAGCCAGAAGTTGTTAAAGATTTTAGTTTTATTAGATTTAGTTTCCCATAAATTTTGTAGTTTTATAAAAAAATAGTTATAAAAGTTTCTCATATGTTGTTTACCTGTAATTGATTCAGTTGAGTTTTGTACTATCAAGTCATTCGCCTAAAATCATCTCCATAGTCAACTGCAGTGTTTCAAGTGCATTATTGAACTTAATGTTACTGTTGGTAAAGAAAATTTTGTCATGTATTTGTGTAATGTGTTCTCCTGCAACATGTGATCAGGCGGTGAAAGAAAATCCGTCTCTGTTGTTATCACACTCGGACTCCAAACAGCGGTCACATGTTAGCGATACAGCAGATGACAGGAGGGATCAGAAAAAGAAGAAGGGAGTTGGTATGTCATTTCAGTGCCGCGAGTGACTGAGTAAGAACTGGGACCTAAGAATTAAAGAGTCATGAAGTGCAGTGATGCATTTTACCATCCCATTTGTGATGGAAGGCTGAGTCGATGTAGTTGATGTGATCTTAGTATTCAAAACTTTCCTTATATGGCTACTACTGCTTTCATTGCATTGTTTTCATTTAGCTCTGTCTTATGCTGTCATCTTCATTTTCTTATAACTCTGTCTTTGAAACGACTGATTCCTGGTTGATATTTTTATAATTGAGTGATTGAGTGGCTGAATGTTTGAATGTGGACTCATCCCTCTGGGGTTGATAAAACGAGGACCAGCATTGGCTGGGAAGCCAAAGGCTTGGTTCATTCCATTCATGGAAAAATGCATGGGTGTACAGGTTAAACTCGACAATGCATGCTGTACCTCAGTCCTTTTGTGGTGAGGGCACTATATCAGGTATCTGCAGCTTTTGTTGAAATATGTGTAGCTGTAGCGGAAATGTATTCACATTGCTCATTTGCGCTGGTGTATACGCGTGTGAAAGGCAGCAAGAAAACTGGTGGATTTGGTGAGGTGAAGAACAAATCAACAAAGAAGAAATACCTCGGGCGAGACAGAGATGACGCCGACAGTGACAACGATGATGCCATGACGCAGAATGATTCGGCAGCTGACAACGTCTTCATGAGTGGTGCAGAGCTTGCTGCTGAGTTGCAGCGTCAGTCTGCGCTGGTTGACTGCTCACCTGAGTTCACTGATGCCATTGCTTCTCATCTCTACCGGTGAATATTACAGCTGTCAATCCACCATTTAATGGTTGGTTGCGTGGTTAGCAGAATTGGTCTGATCAATGAAATTAATCAGTGCTGGGCCTAGTTAGGACTTATATGGGTGACCATCTTCAGACTGTTAAACCATCAAGGTATGTAATCAGATAAATAGGTCAACTCAGCCTCCCATCCCTCCAGGTCCATAAAATGAAGACCAGTTTTGGCTGGGAAGGCGAAGGCACGGTTCATTCCATTTGCAGATAAATGCACGAGTGTGCAGGTAACTTTGTGAGAACTCCTGACCTCAGCACTTCTGAGGTGGGCTTCCCAGTAAGAGGCACTGTAACGAGTGTTCGCACCTTTACCTTTCCTGTAGAACCCATATTTTTAAGTGCCCTTTATTTCACAAATTATGCAACCTGAATGCATTTGCAAAAATAATGGGACATGATTTACATTAGTGTAGTGTTTATTAAGCAAAAACATTATAAATTAGTGAGGCGCAAAAATTATATACACTCCACGGCGAAGATTAGGGGCCATGAAGATTATGGGTTTTGCAGTATTTTGTTAAGAACAGTTAACAATTATTCGCAAATAATTTTTAGTGGCCTTTGTCATGTGTTTATACTAGTCTGTTTTAAAAATCCTTCCTGCTCAGTGTACTAGGAAATTTATCAGACTTTTGCCATCTTTAAATAGTTTGTATTATTTTATAGCTCTCAGGCTGGTGTACAATAATACGTGACTGATTTTGAGGTTGAAGTAGACTGAAAAACAAATTGCGACCCTAAAATAACATTTTACATGCAGAAGTTAAATGATAGATAAAAAGATTTTTTAAGGGAAATTTTGGATTTGTAGTTTGGTGAGATT
>Ga0126335_1003232_pt1 | contig 10071 bp, 9 predicted proteins | sample OlaspJWI45metaG_FD_108409 | JGI IMG/M metagenome (GOLD analysis project Ga0126335, IMG submission 108409) | Marine gutless worms symbiont microbial communities from Oahu, Hawaii - Olavius sp. 1 OAHU.JWI-45 metaG | ecosystem: Host-associated > Annelida > Digestive system > Unclassified | place... | reverse complement strand
TCCACGGTACAAATACACAGTGTCTCAAAAAAACCAGACCCCTACGACTTTTTCGGCATAAGTTTACCAAAACAAGCCGGTGATGCTAATTTTTGGCAGAGAATATTGCGAAACCATAGCGTCATTGCAAAACAGTGCGCGCTGGTCTACCGCGCAAGTTTGACAATGGAGTCTTTTTACGGTCTTCAATGATAATTCAAGTTGTTTAAAACATTTCAGCTGTCCACAGAATGCAAGATATGATAAACAGCCAGTGTTCAAAGTGTTGTCCTTTAGCTTTGACAAAGGCTTGATTCTCCACTGGTCTATCGCCTTCTTAACAATGGTCTGTTCAAAGTCAGCCCGAACTTCCACCAGTCGCTGCTTCTGGGCCATGTCACGTATACTGGCTTCTTGTATGTTCTTACATGCAGCCCCTAGTCTTGTATTCAACTGTGTTAAGGTGATGACTGATTGGCGGCCACAAATCCAGTGAAATGAAGGCAGGTGTTCCTTGATACAAGAATTCAGCTGTTGAACGTGCACAGTGGACCAGTCCAAGACCGGCGCACTGGCAACCTGTGTGAACAAAACTTACACGAAACGCTGTTTAATTATAATTGCACAAGTCAAATGATATTGATATTAGAGGATTTCGGTGGAGTTATGTTAAAACTTAAAAGTCACGCATGTTTCCTAAGAAACCTGATTGCCAAACTTGCACGGTAGACCAGCGCACTGTTTTGCAAGATGCTATGGTTGCTATAGCAACAACACCGGTGGTTCTCGACCTATACCGAACTTTGTAGGCAAAACTAGTAGGTAATAGCTTCTTCATCTTCTCTGCCAAAAATTATCCACAGCAGGCTCGTTTTGGCAAAGTTATGCCAAAAAATGGTAGGGGTCCAGTTTTTTTAGACATGGCGTAGATTAACTTTACGTGAATTAGATCAACACTAGATCACATAACCTCATTTTAAAGGTAATGAATTCAACAGCAACAGTAGAAACACCAGCTGGACAGGTTTCTGTAGACAACCACTTGGAAAAAGGGCCTTCAGAGGACTGATGCCAGCAGCTGGCAAAGCTCAAAACACTTTGATAATGAGCGACTTTGTACATCAATGCGCGTTAAATGATTTACACAACCACTCGTGTATTTAAAAATTCACAAAATGCTGAAACTAACTTCATCAATTTGTCGAGAATTTTGTAGATATTAAACCCCTCAGCCCTGTAACCAGATTCTAACAGAGTTACTCCCTCCCCAAAAAACAAAATGTCACCGGTGCATATCAGTCTACAATGTCACTGTTCTAAATTCCACATTGAGTACACTGTAATGAGCTTCACATATGATGCAAACCGATATGCTGGAGCTCCACACAGCATGAAATATGACAACAAGAAGGCATTAACATTTATCGTTACAGTATACTAAGCACACCCCTGTATCAGTGCTATATCTCAGCACGTTGAATGTCAATGCTACTGCAACATGTACAACGAAAAACACAAAGACGCTTACTGATACGAGAAAAATCACATCGTCATATAAACTTGACTTGGTCCACAATGCCTTTATATTTACAACAGAATAAAAATATATTATGGCTCTGGAGTACTCACAGTTTCTTCAGAAGATTACAGGCCTAGTAAGGTACATAGACTATGCTGACAGGTCAGCTTGAGTAAAACTGAATTCCAGAATTGTCATCTCAAGACTGAGAATAAGGCTGTGAAAGATGTTCTGATATTGCAATTTCAGCAACACATTAACCTAAACTTTAGTGCATTCTGATCAAACAAAACTGTGCTGCATTGCAAATTCGTTCACTAGTACATAAAGCTGACATTACAGCAGCCATTCTCACGTGAGCAAGCGAAATGAAATTCAAGTGTTTTTTCCCTCCGATCATCACTGTTTTCTCATTAACAACACATACTTCTCGGTCACATGCTCTGTAAGCACCAGTTTTCACAAAGAACGATGGCAGACAGCGTCAGTAGCAATAAGGTAATACAAGCCGTTAACAATCAAGAAGTAGACGTGTGCTTCGACAGCCACTGTGCCTCATTCTCGGCTACAAATTTTTCATAGTCTTCCTCCATATCAGGGTCCATTCCACGTGGCACAGCGTACTCCACATCACCATCGCTAGATGAACATAACAGCATTGATTTCATACGAGTACAAGTAATCCGGGTTTTACATCCAACTTGACAGATAATAGGTCATTTCGGAGAGGGTTTACAGTCAACTCGTCACCAAGTCAGCTCGGCCACAAGGCAAACCTAACCCTAACATTAACCCCCAAGCCCGAACCCTAAACCTAACCCTTGACCTAATTCTAACCCTAACCTTAACTATAACCCTTAGGAAGGAGTCCACTTTGTGGACGAGATGACTGCCACCCTCACAAAACAGAAGAGCTTTTCCGGGCAATCAGTTACACCCAAAACAATCACACTAATACAAGTCTGCCTTTAGCCAATACCAAACCACCCATGTATACCATGCCGCTATGCAGGTGGTAAAAATAAAACATACACCAAGAACTTTTTTTGATGACCAGCATATGGTTCAATCGAAGCTGGAAGATAAACAAACTGGTATTTGACGACACTAGCACCAAAATACCAGGAAACGAGCACGAAGACAAACAAGAACTCACTATACGATATCAAAGTTTCTGTCGACATATTCAGCATCGTCATCGTCGTCAGAATATTCGATCACGTTCTGTAGAGTATCAGCACTCTCATCGGGCTGGGAATTGGACGTCGTTGGCTGGTCATCTCGTTCAGCTGGTGAGCTGTCTCCCAACGCCAGCCAGCTAGCGGCTTTGAGCTCCACGACGGACAACAGCAGCGTCCGCTGAGTCCTGACGAAACACAGTATGCTGGTTACTCGACTTTGAATGTATTTACGAGGCAGGTGGCGTGGCATGGCAGCTGAAGGCATTCATCTGATCAACAAAGTTAATCAACATCAGTATGTGTATGGGTGACTGTCTTTAGGCAGGTAAACCATCTCCGTATGGAACCGGCCGATAAGGTCAACTCAGCTTTTCACCTCTCCTGGGTCGGAAAGTGAGCACCACCTTCTGCTGGAAAGTAAACAGATTTGTCACGCGCTGCATTAGCCCCATGTTCATAGTCTCACAGTATAAGATGGTGTCTGCTGAAGGCTATGGAAACAGAGATGAGCGCTGCCCAGTGGGCCCGTGTGGCTCAGGCTGAGCACACAAGACAGCTATAGCACAACATGTATTGTATGTGTGTGTGTTCACGTGTTTAGACAGCACTTTCAATAATCATACACATCAAACTTCTACAATAACACAGTCAACCTAGCTGTCTGCACTGCAATGTTGTTCTGATTCAGGATGTTGCATATAAGATTTACTACTACACTCATGGCACTTACGTTTACGAATACCTTGATACAAAAAAATATAAAAGATTTCTGTTTCTTGTTAAACCCTAGATCTTTTCAACCAGGAGAGGAGGTATTAAAGAATAAAAATAATACTTCACTTCACTATGTAAAGTGTCTCTGCAGAGGCAATGGCATCTGTCAAATCTGTATATTTAATTAAAAATAACAATAATAATACATCATTATAATACGATAACGTCGACAACAACAACAACTCACACTGAGCTTGTGTCGTCGGCAATTTTCTTCTTTACATTCGCGAACAACTCTTCTAGTTTCACCGACTGATGTCGCTCCAGTACGGCACCAGTTAACTACATCAACAAACCATGCCAGTCGTCCATTTTACACCAAGCTATGACAAAAATCTGGTCAGTTCAAAGTTCCCAGTCTCTTTGCCTTTGGACACTAATTATAAAGATAGATGTCAATTATGAAATTATTCAATAAGTGCAACTATCATAAAAAAAACTTAAGTGCCTTACTATTTATTGGGAGATGCTTTATTCATTATCTTTAACACCAAAAATTGCAATGAGCAATTACAGTGCTAATCTGGCAACTTACATATCATGTAAGTGTAAGTGTAGCCACATACCTTCAACGTTTGTACAAATCCCTTAATGCTTTCATCAGAGCCAATTACTAGCAGGCTGGCTAACAACTCCAAAAGACAATTTGGAAACATGTCCATAACGAATCCATTAATCTGTCAAACACACACACCAATACAAGTAAGGTGACTATCATCACAGGGTCCTCAGTGCTCTGCACTGTCTTAGGTAGCGTGTGGAGAAACCACTCGCATGGTGGTACCACATATACGATGTTTCTGCATTTATACATGTCGCCACCATGTGAGTGCTTTTGGAAAATTGGCATTTTTTTGCAAATTTTATGACAATTAAAACCTTTTTCCAAAAATCTAAGTGTGTTCATCATCTTCATACTAGACGCCACCTTTGTGCCAAATTTGACATTCTTAGGCCTTCTCAGTCCTGAGATATCATTTGGAGAAAAAACAGTCACCCACCCACCAAGCTTATTTCGCCATCTGTGAACCTACATAAATGACGCCAACAACAAAATAACGCCTTTAAAATGTTTGAATGTTTTGCACTCCCACACTTGACGGCCTCAACATGCTGCGTTACAAGCCCTTGTACCATAACTCAGTGGTTTCAAACTGGAGTATGTGGCTCACTGGCGATCCCGGACTGTAACCAGGTGGTCCACGGGCTGACATCTGAGGTTGAAAATTTATAGCTTGAATTCATATTATATCAATTCTCTTATTTATGATCACAAGTTAACACGCTAACCTCTGAAGTGTATGTATGACTGGCTCTTTTTATCAGTTGTGTCAAACTGTCATAGGGTTGACTGAATTCAGAATTGTTGGCAGTCAGACAGCCCATTAGTTGACATGATAATCTAGACATTAGAGGCATGTAGCAGAGAACCACCAATGATGCGCTGTCGGCTGCTGCTGCTACAAGGGTGGTGCGGATGACAGCTCTGTTGGTGGTCTGTTCTCAGTACATACAGCCTGTGCTAACACTAAATATTAACTACTAACAACATACATTATATGAATATCAGAATATCAGTTACTACCGTTAGACTGCATGTCACTTCTGCCATAAACAGCGTAAACTGGATGAGCAACGATGGAGTTTCACCGACTAGTTTTTCACGTTGTTGATAGAGGTCTCGACACCTGCATAATTATAATAATTCATCAAATAGGACAGTTCATTAATGATATTCAACAACATACTTCACCATCATGAAGTATTTGCACAAACAAATCTTCCAAAATCCTAGAAAAACTTGTCTCCAAAAAACCTATTATGTGTCACTCAAGATCAAGAGAGATGTTAAATACCTACTCACTCGCTCCCTCACTCACTCACTATACACTTAAAAGCAACTGTGTAACGTTCCTCCGGTAGCGTGGCCTGGCTTTCGCTCTTGAGCGTGGCGGCGAGTTTTCTGATTAGACTGAGAGATCTCAGAGCCAATGTAAGTCAGAAAATAACACTGTTTAATGACAATGCGACAATAGTACACAGGTCCGCACTTCGTCACGCTCATGCCAGGAAGACCTCTCTCCCTCTGTTACCGACGACCGCAACTTGCAGCGTCCCCTCAGCCAATCACGGGTCGCGCCGTGTATACTGACGTCTTGGGACCCGCCCCCTACGTCGTCGGAGCGCCGTCCCATGTCCATACTCCAGGTCCCTTACACTGCACCTTCCTTCTCAAGCTCTCTCAAAAATGTTGTTTGAACATAAAAAAGCAACACATTTCAGCACATCGTCATCCAATAATACTGTGTACAACAAATTAGCAATACAAGTAACATTGGCATAATACGTGTTGAGCAGTTTGGATCGAAATTTCCAGCCGATATCTTCTGGCAAATGTTCACAGAGAAATGACAGGAGACGAGCCCCAGAATAACGAAAGTTGTCCTCGCATACACTCTACAACAATGGTTTTGGAACACACTTCAACATCTGTTAAGTCACGCTTGGTCTAAAATCAGATTTTCCAACCCGATAATTAAAGTTGAAAATTTCCCAACGTAAAGCTGCATTCAAAATTTCCTAAAGCCAACAGCTGGCTAATGCCAATATAAAACTGATTATAAATCTGATAATTTCAAACTGACATGTGCAACTGTGCATTTAAACAACGCTCGTGCAAACTTTGATATTCACTTATTTCACACTGCCAAAGACAAAAAATAATTTCTAAAACTTTCTATACATTTTACAAGAACATTCAGAACTGAGATCTAATTCTGCGACTTTCCGGGGTGTAAAAAATCAAAAGCTGACTAATATAAGTGCATGACAATAGTGAACAGACCACATCGAACAGAGTTTTAGTGACAGTGGCTATCCGTGCATCATCATCTGCCATCGACTTTGACAGTGATGCTGCTAGGTCGTTGGCAACTTCATAAAACATTTCTGGACTGTTGAGTAATGCATCAATTGAACCGTTTACTTCTATCATGGCATCTGAATCCTACAAGAATAAAACAGAATCTAAATATATACATAGAGCAACACACACATTATTATCGTAACGGTTGTCTGGTTCACAGTCAACTCGTCCCCAAAGCTAACTCAACCCTGGCCCTAACCTTAATCATAACTCTAACCCGTACCCTATTCCTAGTACTAGCACTAACCCTAACTCTGACCTAAACCCTAACAAATTGACTTGGGAATGAGTTGACATGGGTCAAGTTGGCTGCTGCCCATACAGACACAAATTATAATTTTAATATACTTTTTAAAAACACACAAAATTAATCAGCCATCTATATGTCAATAAGACACTGTCTGTCAGAACAGCAATATTTTAAGTAAGGCTGCAAATTTTAACAATTAACTAACTAGTTAATCACTATGATTATAAATACAGTTTTTAACTTTTTAATTTTGTTTATATTTCAATTAAATTATACTTGTGTATACTTTCACAAAAGTGTTTCACTACTTGCATGTTGCATCATTAATGCGATTTGTTATGTCAACAATTTGTTTAAGATTTTTAGACCTGCGTAAAAGTCTTGGAATGCTAACAGCAAATATAATGCAATGTGCAGTGAGCTACTAAACCTGCCAACGTTATATCAAAATTAATGAAAAGTATAATTAATATGTCCAATTAACCTGCTAAATTTCGTAAGTGTTAGCAGCTTTGAACTACGGTTACTGTATGACAGTGGCATCACAGAAATGAAAGCAAAGACACTTTGCAGCAATATAAAAATAAATGCAAAACATTTTGTGTACACATTTCTCAAGTATCTTAAAAAGTTCACAATAACCTACACCAGGAGCATAGTTAGACAGATCCTGCACAGTAGCTGGGATGAATTCCTTTGCATCTGCTGATAACACAGATGATGTCGTTGCTTCACCCTCTACAACACAAGTTAAAAAGTTAATTAAACTGTGTCCGAGGAAAGCACAAACCTGTGCGCTACCACTGTTTTGCAACCACGATCTTGATACTAACCCCATGACCCTGAAAGTCAAAGGTGACCTGGATATTCTAAAGATGCACCTTGACACTGAAATGAAGCTGCTAGCTTAAGGCATTCAAAACTTAAAACTTGAATTAAAAAATATAAATGTCTCAAGGTCAAAGGTCAAGGTCAAATGTCATCAATTTCCAAAGACTTCTAGCATTAACCAAGGAACATATTCCTAGCAAGTTACATTGCTTTCCAACCAGTAGTTTTCGAGATTTTGCGCAGACACACAAATAGATGCCACCGAAAACAATACCTGCTTGCCCAGCAAAGATGGCATGCAGGTAAATATTATTCAGTTCTTAACTATAAACATGTCCTATATGCATGTTCAGAATGTTCTCAAATATCCGAAACCGTCTAGCTAATTTACTAGCAAACTGTCAACGAACAGTTACTAATTACAATATTTCTAATGCAGCAACACACACATTTCAATTTCATGCAATTTAAGTACAACACAGGGGTGGCAGTCAACTCATCCCTGATCGACTTTTCCCCAGGTCAACTTGGTCCCAGGTGAACTTGTAGCGTGCGTGAGTGAGTGAGCAGAGGTTTAACGTCCCACTAGACACTTTATAGGTCATTTCGGGGACGATTTTTACAGGCCAGATGACCCAACCAACAGCGTCGAAGCACTGAAGGAAGCCATTTGGCCACTGAGATAGGCTTCAGTCCCACCAGAAACATCCAGCCAGGAGACGTAGTGGGTCTATTCTAAGCCCCAAAACTCACATGGGGAGAACTTGTAGCCAAGTTATCTCATTTGCCAGGGTTAAGGTTAAGGTTGGGGTTAGGGTTGGTGTTGGAGTTAAGATCAGGGTAAGAGTTAAAGTTAAGATTACGGTTAGGTTTAGAGTAAGAACTTAAGGTTAAAGTCAGGGTTAGTTTTGCCTTGCGGATGAACTGATGTGTAGATGAGTTGAGTGTAAACCCAACACAGAAGAACACTGTCCACATGTATGTATCAAATTAATTTGTCTTGCTGCACAATCACCCAAAGACATCACTCCACCTTTGTCCACAAGGTAACTGCATGTTTTGCTGACAAACCAACTTATTGGCAAACCAATCTGCTGACAACCAATTCGCTGTCAAGTTAAATCGCACATCACTGGTCATGGTTTACGGTTAGTGTTTCCTAGTGCCGTGAAATGTCTTGTCAGCGAGTTGTTTCGTCAGCGAAATGTCTGGGAAGCTTCCACAATGTCTAATAACATGTTGCTAAACAGAAGGCCAGTCACACAATGTGCAAAACTTAACAGTTTTTATATTCATAATATGAAAGACACATATGAATTTTAGCTTGTATCGACATTCAAAGACTGGCATTAACCATAGAACTGAGTAGGTTGGCAACTTCAAAGATTTAGGGTTAGGGTCAGGCCTATGCAGCTAGGGCAGTGCTGTCTAACCAGCAGCCGTGGAGGTATTCTGTGTGGCCCGCCAAGACCAATAAAGACATTATACTTTACTCATCTCTCTTAATGTAAACTTTGGCTTAAATTTAAATTTTACATATTTCTTGCATCACTGAGGCTCCACAGACACAAAACTCCATAGCATAGCCTCACTCGCTCACTCGTCGCTATGTGTCTGTTTTGACATGCAGATATAGCATCATAGAAAAGTGACACTCCTTACTGATGCCTCCGAATGCTGGTCGCTATGTAAGAGGTAGCTGCAGGCCAGTGGTGTCTTCGCCAAATTCTAAGAATTCGATAGCATGACTTCATTCATAACAAAACCGTCAGTGAGTGCACATCACAAGTTTTTCTGTCAGTCATCAGTCGTCATCTTCAGCGACATATGATACTCTTGTGACACTCTTTGGGCATTTTGCCTGCATGGACACTCAGACTGACACTCAACGCTTGTTGACTGCTTCTGTTTCAGATGACCGGCAACACCCCTCTGGTAGACCACGACAATGATGGTTCTCAAATTTCCCGAGTGACCTCTCACAGCTGAACTTCTTCTTCAGTGAGGTCCTTGACCGAGCAAGCAATCGACTACAATGCTCTTATAGTGGAGCTTGCTGCTGATGATCATGACGGTTCTATTGTAAGGCACGTGAGACACGATCAAATGCCACTCACTTGAACAGATTTAATTTAAATTTTAGAACCCTGCCCAGTGGTGCCTACTATGCTTAATGAAGTTTATACGTTTGTGGCTGAGTTGGATTTATTTATCTGCCGATGGAGAAGTCTGATTTCCCACATTTTTTCAGATTCTAGAACTGTCAAAAGCTACTGTGAAAAATTGATTTTCTTTTTTCAATGCATTTGTTAATGCGTTAATTCAACAGCCCTAATCGAAACTGGTGATGGTGGTTGATCATCACTTCAAATGGCCCTAGACAACCTATATCAGTCATCACAAATAAATATTTCGCTTTATAGCTGTTGCATTTTCGTGTGGTAGGTCATGTGACTTTTCAGAAAACTAGCATAAAATTACAATTTTTCATTTTTCATAGCCTAGAACAAAGTGCGCGATGGTTGTGGCCCGCCGCCTTATGGCAGATACAAAGTGATCCACATCCCCAAAAAGGTTGGATAGTACTGAGTTTGGGATAACGGTTTACGTT
>Ga0126335_1003231_pt1 | contig 10072 bp, 6 predicted proteins | sample OlaspJWI45metaG_FD_108409 | JGI IMG/M metagenome (GOLD analysis project Ga0126335, IMG submission 108409) | Marine gutless worms symbiont microbial communities from Oahu, Hawaii - Olavius sp. 1 OAHU.JWI-45 metaG | ecosystem: Host-associated > Annelida > Digestive system > Unclassified | place... | reverse complement strand
TCTGTCCTGTAGACTTCGCGTTATTTACCGAGCAAAACACCGGCTGCGCCTATGCTTCCTCACTAAGTCGACCAAATGTTAAACAATACTGTTCAGTAAGACCAGATTTTTACTAGGCTGCATCGAATGCATGAATGATATGCGGACTATTGTGACCGATGATCCTGTCGCATGGTGTGTCTGTCAGTCAGTCTGTCACGCGGCTGCGTCTTACAAAAATAGCTGAACGGATCGACGTCCTATTTGGAGTGGAAACTTTTGGGGGTTCAAGAAATTTTGTATTGAATGGGAGTCGTTATTTCCATACGGGGAGAGAAGTAGGGAAATGTTGACCATTATGCTGTATAGAAATACGGCTGTTCTGACTCATTAGCATTCACCAGATGGTGTCACATTCGTTGCGGTCATCGCTAAATTACTTTAACCACTTGTTCACAGATGGCAGCAGCAATAAACACGTGCCACAAAATAGAGATAAAACAGCAGAATATGAGTTAATTTGCATAAAATGTTCAGAAGTTATGCACGTTATGAAGGTTGTCTGCTCTGGCTTCCGCGAAATCGTGTAACACTCGGCAACAGCGTAGTATCTGCGACGTCTGCGTTTGCAAATAATTTGGTCATTATTTTGCAGTAAATTACTCAACACTATTGCCATAATGTATCTCTAATATCCCGTTTTGTTGGTAAACTAAGCGAAGTTGTCGAACCAACCACGACTAAATAATTTATACAACGTTAAGGTCGCCGATGAAATTGCAGACTGCTCACTGCCACGGTTACGTACCAAGTTCGGTCAGCGCGCCTTCGTGTACGCCGGCCCGTCTGCGCGGAATTCTCTACCTGAGGACTTACGTGCTGTCACTGATCCTGGACTGTTTTTATCATATGAAAACACACTTTTTTAGTTTGGCGTTTGATGTCTGTTGACGACGTTAACGACTATGTAATGCATCTATGTCCTATCATTGTAATAGCGCACTATAAATGTTGGGATGATGATGATGATGATGATGATGATAAAACGTATATTTCGGATTTTTCTTTGTTTGAAAAAGGCCCATCCGGACTACTCGTCTGGCCACTTCAGATGGCAACATTGTTCCCAATGCCAATTTGTAACACCCACAATGGAAACATGTGCGGTGGTGACGATAGCGGTAAAACAATGCACATTGCCGTACTTTTCCTGTAATATATCACCACTACATTTAAAAGGGTTAAAACAATACGACGGGTCATACATTGTGCGCGTAATTTGCTCACTTACATGCAGTGGCGCGTACTCTACCGCGGCACCTGTTGTTGCCAGTGGCTTCGTTAACTTCGCGGATTCAGCGGCAGCGGAGTACACATCAGTAAATCACTGCAACATCCCATTATAATGTAATGAGGCGTGGTAATGCGTTTAGACGCGTCTGTGTGTCTATCTGTTTAAACTGTAACTTTTGAATTTCTTGACAGACGAACTTTAGTTTTGGATCGCAGATACAACTTCATAATTGCAATGCATTACAACGAAAATTATTCATAGTGAAGTAACTTAATGCATAAAACTGCTAAATGACTGTGCAGTGTGTGTAATCGCTCAGATCAGTTAAGCGCAGTATGAAAAAGAAAACAGAAAGGTTTTGAGATGTTACAAAAATGACCTGTACAAGGCAAAAAATTGACCTAAACCTACAAACAATTTTCCACAATGAAAATCCACGGTTGCATTGCCAGCACCTAAGTTAGTAAGTAAGTACTTTAATTGACATATGACAAACGCACATGCAGCATACAATAAAATGTAACAAACAGTTATCTAGATAGGTCTAAACTCAATACAAGTGAAAAATTACAAGATAGAGACAAAAGAACAATAATACACAATTAACAGATGCTATGATAGATGCTATGGCTTAGTTCAAATTTATTACATCGGCTTTTAATCGTTTGACCAAAAACTGTCTGTTTAGTAGAACGTTACATAGAGAACTAAGGCTGGCTTCGTATTAGCGCTGCACAGCTGCCTTGTTTTAATGTAAAAGCTCGCCTGTGACCGATCAACGGTATCTGACGGTATCATCGTATGATTCTGAAATGAGAGTAATATTCTGAGGCTGCGAGCTATCTCAACCATCGCACGTTACGACGTGTATTACTTTTTAACGTACAGTAATCGCTGATCAGGCTTGTATGCCAGCAAGTCTGGGGTTGATCCCTTATATAACTAGGCCACTTTATTAAAAACAGTATTTAGGTCAATTAAGGCCGACCAGTCTAACGTTTTTTAGCTCAGCTGGTTACAGCTCAGCTGAGCTTATCATACAGAGTAGATCGTTGGATATCTGTGTGTTTGTCTGTCTGTTAACCAGGGTGTCGGAAATCGTAACCACTGGACATAGAGACTTGTAATCCTGCAGGCAGAGACATAGGCCTACTGGCCAACTCTTATCACAAACCAAATCTAGTCCAACCGATCTAATCAAACCAGCTGAGCGTCGCTGCCCATGGGCGGCTTGTTGAATACCAATTTCTAGTATCTCGATATCTTAAGCCGTTTAGGTGTGGTTCACGCGTGTGACAGTAAAACAGACGGACAGCCAAACGAAATTGCGATAGCAGTTATAGCGGCGTCTTACGACGCGCACTAAAATGTGGCATAACGCTGCAGGATATAGGTCCTTTCTCCCGTAGAGTCACTATATAAATTAACAGCCAAAACGTCACGTCACACCGAAGAAGTCACAATTTCCCCATGCTTTAGCGATGACTCTGTCACTATACAGGGTGGCCCAAAAACTGCACGTTTCCATTTGCTTGATGTTAAATTGATATAGCTTTGTGAATCTCAAGCGAATTTTATAATTTTTGGCAGACTTACACCTGGATAGATTCCCAACAAAACAATGCAGATATCCACAGCATCTATTGCGCATTCCTACACTACTTTGTAAAAATAATACTGTCCGTTTTCTACAACTTTAGTTACCCGGTACGGCGTTCCTTAAGTACGTATTCCCAAAGATGCAGTTTTCTTACTTACGTTATATATTTTCGTTTCAATAACGTCATCATTGCTTCATACAAGGCCTTGTGTCAGGTGTAAGTCTAGTCTGCCAAAAATATATAATTCGGTTGAGATTTCACAAAGCAATTTCAATGTAACATCAAGCAATTGGAAATGTGCAGTTTATTTTGGGCCACCCGGTAGATGCAGCATCTATAATACGGCACACTTCTACGCACGGCGCGTTCAACGACTGGACAGCATGTGCGCGTAGAAAGAGAGTCGACTTAAGTCGCTGACTTCATTTGCATCTGATCGTCTCTCTCTTGGTAAGTAACGCTGAAAAGCTCCCCCATACGCCGTCGAAGCGTTGTAAAATAGTCGTTAATCTGTAGCGTTCCGAGAATTTTAATACGTGTTTGCCGGTAAATTAGGCCTATTTTAAGACAGCACAAAATAAAATACTCTAGGAACGAGAATCATCTTGACTGTTAATTCTTCTTTAGGTGCTTTGCACTTGGGCAGCTCAGCGCTCCAACGACGCCAATCTACTCTGCATTGTGCCATTTCTTTCAGTTGTCCATATCTTCGTTTCTGGGCCATCAGATGATCGAGAAACATTGCCTTTCTCCTCCCATCTTTCCTTCAATTACTTTTATCAACAGTTTCAGTCCACCTTTACCAGCACGATGCAATCTGTCATCTGTACATGTACATGTACGACAATGTCGCCGAACACGTTGGGGAGGCGACTACAAACATCTTCTCGACAGCGGTTTGAACATCAACCAGCGACGCGAAGTAGCAACGTTTCTGCGAATAAGACACTGTCTAAAAATATATATATAAGCGTCTTTTAGGGGGCTGGAGGTTCCGGGACTTTCGAGGATTGTGAAGTGTAGAATGTTGCACAATTCAGAAACTCAGTCTTTCGGAAACGTCTGAAAGCTTACCTGTTCTGCCAATCTTATAACACTGACTAGTGACCACTTTGTCCGGTTACACACATCGTGCTTACTGCCTAGCAGTTTAAAAATATAGCTATGTCACTTTAAACTCCTATTGTATTTTAATTCAAAATGGCAGTCAATACTGTACATTCTCTATATTAGGCGTATGTAAGGTTGAAAAGTATTTAGTTTGACACGTAAGATTCCTAATGACTAAGTGAGATAACGCCACTGGTTCTGACTTGCTCACTGCTTAGTTACTTTCCGTGTGTCGTATTTCATGGTATCATCATGTCGTATAATTCTGTACTCAGACATTTACGACTTATTCACCTCGTTTTGCTGCACTAAAACCTCTGTTTCATTTTGGTATTATTCAGCCTCGCGCCACAGCGGCAGCTGTGAAGCGAAAGGTTGTTTGTTTTGCTGCTGAAACGTTATATATTTAGCCGCCGGCAACCTAAGTTGCCGGAGGCTATATGTTTTACCCGTGAATCTTCTTTTTTAGTCACCCGCACTTAATGTGACCACACCGCCAATTGTCGCCGGGTAAAAAGTATACCGGTGCTTAGGACCTATGTGTGGCACAAATAATTCGCATAGACATCACCAGCGGTCATTTTCACAGGGGGGGGGGATAAAAAAAGTGCAACATTTTGCCACATTTTTGACCCATCTCGCAATTTCTAGCACTGTGATTTAAAGAACGGAGCAAAATTTCAGAAATCTAAAACAACTTATCTGCCGCAGACCACGTGCAGCTAGAGCCCCCCCAACCCTGAGATCCATATACTGGGACCCGCAAAGCGCGACACTTGGAAAAACGGTTACATCGCTCTAACTTAGCCGCACGTGGACAGATTGCATTCAAATTTTACAAGATAATACCCTGTGGCTCCACGGAAGATGCAGAATTGTCAGAACCCACTTAGGGTCGAACCCTTAATGGCGAACGACGTCCAATTTTTTAATACACGGGCTCCGATATCTTTTGAGACTTCAAATGAGGTGTGCGCATCGACTACGAAGAGTAGTTTTGACGCATGCAAAAACTTGGTCAAAGGGGACGTGGCCCATTTTCGGTAACTTAGATTTTAAATTTACGGACCCCTGTGAATATCTCTCATATAACTAAAGCTATAGGGTGCAAATTTAGCAATTAGATAGACCGTAAGAAGTGGACAATAAGCAGTCCAAAAGTGGGTCAATAGGGGACATTTACGTCACAATGATTTACTTTTAAATTTTGGCATTTCTTCAATATTTCTGTAATCACTACAGCTACAGACTTCAAAGTTGGAAAGTTGGGGTGCACATTGCTTATAGGCAGTACAATCAAAGAGTGCAAAACTAGGTCACAGGGCATGAGGTCGAAAACTAGGTTACGTGGCTACAATTTAAATTTGCGGATCGTCGTGAATAACTCCGAAACTGCTAAAGCTACAGGCTCCTTATTTAGCAGGTAGACAGATAGTAAGGAGTATAAAATAAGCAAAAGAAAAGTAGGTCCAAAAGGGACATAATCTAGGTTACGTGACCTATTTTTAAATTTTGCAATTTTTTTATTTTCTTTGCAACGTTCGAAGCTAGAAACTTCATATTCGGTGTGTTTACTCTCTACAGCTACAAAACTAGGTCAAAGGATCGTAACCTATATCACGTGACCTGTCTTTAAATTTTGGAATGGCGATTATGGTGGTTATAGCCTAAAGAAAGTTCTTTTGGGGCTGGCGACGTGTGCATGGTCTGGTCACGTGACAGCCTTCGCTTAATTATATGGTGGAGTATGGATCACTTCACACCTCATGGTGTGGAGTGATCCAAACAAGCTCATTTCAAATATGCAAGATCGCGGACGGCGGCCATCTCGAATTATTAGCTGGCCCGCCACAGCTATAGTAATGGTCTGTGTTGTCCGGCTGTCCGTCTGTCTGTGTGTTCACGCAAACATCTCCGAAACTAGGCAAGATAGACCTATAGGCCTAGTTAGTCGGAAACTCGAATAAGAAACTGGGCTTCCCGATCTGCATCAGATTCGCGATCGGAAGTACGGTTTCACCATTTTGGGTGTTTCCGGGTCGGCACTTTGCCGATTGTGACAGAAATGGGGAACTTTGGTTAGTGAATGGCGCATTTGGTGCGGTCACCGATCTGTGTGTTATTTCGCTAATTTTTAATTATCACACATATATGAAGGTGCCGTAGGTAAACACGTGTCGAAATAGACACCGACAGTAAAATTCCGCTGCTAGGGGGCGTTGTTTCGAATTTAATTTTGGCTGCATATATCTGTCACTGATCAGAATATCTTCACCAAATTTGGCGTGCCAAATGTAAAAATATAAAAATGGGGTCTCCCGACGTGTAGAATGCTTCCTTTAAACATCCAATATGGCGGCCGGCAGCCATCTTTAATTAATTGAATCGCTATAACTCGGCCGCGGATTGTCCGATTTCGCTGAAATTTTGCATGAGGACAGATATGAGGGTGCACCGGGACAACGCCCCTCCGGGGTAAACCCTCGGCACAAACGCCCCCCCTCCAGCTTCCAGCACTAAATTTGCTGTCAGCGGTCGCTAACGTGATTTCGTTTTCGAGGCATGCCTGGGTGAAACATCAAAACATATGCACCATATATGGTATGTTGATACAGAACAAGTGTATTCTTTTCTTCTTCTCGCAGTAATATCCACTACTTCAATAGGATGAAGGCTACCGGACGAGAACTATGGTAGACACAGTTGCAACGACAGTCGGCTCACTGGAATACAAGCAGAAAGCAAGTAGCAGGTGCAGATGTAGCTTGATAGAACAGCAGTGCAGGTGCAGATACAGGTTAAAGCAGACAATTATTGTCCAGCTGCTCTGGGTAGCGGCGCAGTTCCCTACAATGTACAGTACAGTGGAGTACCCAGTGTTCGACTTTAAACAGCAAGAATGGCATGTTTAAAAGCGAGTTCGAGCAAGTGCAAGCCAACCTGTGGACGAGCGAGAACAAGCGAGTGCAAATAAGTTCTGGCGAGCGCGAGCAAGTGCTAGAGAGCGTGAGAGAGTTCTATCGAGAGTGTGAGACAGTGAGAGCCAAAGGGCGGGAGAGCGAGTGCGGACGAGTGTGAGAGAGCGTGAACGAGTTTGAGCGCACTGCGAGGCTGCATGTGGCAATGCAACTGTAATGGCCACATTTTCTAGTTTCGGTTTAATATGACTTTATGGTGTTCTTACGTTCATCACATTGCGTGCACGGCGTCTCTAGCAACAAGAATATGTTACACTCGGTGCTGCGAGTAAATTATTAATCTTGTCGCCACCAGAACCAGCGCGACTTGGCGACTTTGTTGCCGAATGCGAATAGCTTAATTTATCAGTACCTTCCTCGTGGAGCTATAAATTAAGCACGTTCCGTTTCCTGACCGGATGGTGTAAGGGCCACCTAGAGAAGGCTTTGATATAATCCAGTTTGGTTTTGCATACATTTTACTGATTTGTGTCAACGTCGTTATTAATAAGAGCGTTGAAAAATAAAACCAAAGCTGATAGACGCGGTTTTTATTATACACATTGTATCTAGTGTTAAAAATAATATCGTCGTCCTGAAGACTGCCGTCCTCCAGGACAGTTGGCGGTGAGCAGAATTTTATGCCATGTCCACTCAGTGATGTCTTCAATCCACCTTCTTTGTCTTTCCATTTACACATCATTGTATAATGTCCTTCACCAAATGATTGATTGATTGATTGGTTTGTTTCTCATATCATGTCCATAATAACCTAACTTACGTTTCTGACTATAGCCTAACATGTTGATTCTAAGTTACAAAAATGTTCGAAAAAGTATTAAGAGTATAAGAGAACCATATCAAAAGGTGTACTTTAAGTTAATGAACGCATTTCAACTCTGAATAGATCAGCTGCTTTGCTACCATGACTGTCTCTGATGTACGTGATGGAAAAGCAATAAAAGCTTGCAGGCTTACATCAGAAGTAATTCCAGGTTCGAGTAACGAGCGTTCGATTGAGCATTGCTGTATTTGTTTGTTTGTGTGTTGAGAAACAGAGGAACAATTCTCTGATGCGTGATGCTCGGTCGACATCCGGTAGTTCCCTTGGTTACCAAACAGCTCCGGCCGTTACAGTAGCACTTAAGCAATTAACTGCGTCGTGATTTATTTGCTTCGCGCATTTACTGCTTTCCGGCTCTAATCAACAGCGTTACTTCGTTTCTGTCTCTGTAGTTTCTTTTCATGCTTTAGTGGTTTCTAAACATTGTTTGTAATTATTGCAAGCTTTAAGTACATTTTAGAATGATTTTGTCGAGTTTTTCATTTACGTTCGTTGTACACAAAACATTTACTTCTTGGAAAAGGGTTACTAATCACAAAAGTATAAGTAAAACGACGGTTGAGACAACAATTGTTTACTTGCCACGTTGTTCAGGGAAAGTCGTTGCAGTCTAAGTTAGGCTTACATCGTCGTCTGTTTCATGACTTCACAGCATGGCCTAAGAAGCACCAGGCCTCGTAACCTACCAAAGTTGTGTTTCACTGCACAAAACTATGTCATTAGCGCAACAGCACGATGTTTCAAAACATGTTCACTCAATTGACATTGCAGACGATATTATTATGGTAAACGGCAAGGCTTTTCAGTCATAGCGTGCAATACTGTATGGTTGCTTTTTGTGGGGTTCTCCCTTGGATACGGGCGTGGGAGCCTGAGAATCACCCCACAATAGGTTGAATGTTGCTTTCTATTTGTGCACTTTTCTGCAATGGTGCATAGATGTAAGATGTTGAACAGTGGCAACGCGTACTTGTTTAATTAGGCAGTGATGTCATTGTAACTACTAGAGTCGCACCAGTCGACAACTTCATAAACATCGAACAATAGGAAACACCGACCCCATCTTGCTTGTCGCTGTCGGAGCAACGCATCACTGATTGAGTAAAAGCTTAACATCCCACTCGACACTGGGATTAGGCCTCAGTCCCACCGGGACAACTCCACCGTGTTATAATGAATAAACTCACGACAACCGCCATTTAGCACAGCGTAAGGGTCCCATTGTGACATACCCAAATCATTGGCGAGACAGTACACGGAATCATGTGTTGTAGGCCGGTCTGCGAGTAGCACGTCTGTGTGTGGTTGTCGTTACAGCTAGCTGAATAAAAAGCATGGTTGCTGATGACGCCATCGGTCGTCATGGTAACGTCAACGTTACTATGGCCAGTAGCGTGGTGTGGTATGACCAGCTCGAACTGTTCTTCTACTGGTACCGCGAGTTTCACGGCCACGTGGCAGTTGCTGTCTGTTTCCTCGGCATCGTGGCCAACTCGGCTAATATCGTTGTTCTCACGCGTCCTTCAATGCGTTCGCCCATCAACCATATCCTGAGCGGTCTGGCTGTGTCGGATGGCCTGACGATGGCAGCCTACGTGCCATTCGCGATGCTCTTTTACGTTTTGTATGGGGTGGAGTTGTCAGTGCAGAGGAACCGGTGGTCGGCTGCACGCTTCCTGCTGTTCTATGCTCGCTTCAGCGTCGTCGTACACACAGCGTCCATATTGTTGACGGTTGTCTTGGCAACGTTCCGTTACGTCATCATCAGGTACGTCACGTTATAGTGTAAACGTAAACGTAAATGCACGCTTGATATAGCACCTCTTAATGCGAACCTCATCTCAGAATCACTCCGGTATGGCACGCGTTGTCAAGGGATCTCACAGTGTTACTTGCATACCTACGCGTTTATACGTAAACGGTAGATCAGTGAACCATGCTTTTGCCTCCCCAGCCGAAACTGGTCCTCATTTTGTTTACCCCGAATATATGGAAGGCTGACTGGCTGTGTCGACCTAGTTGGCTGGTTACATACCTAGATGGTTTACCCGTCCGCAACCGGGTCACCCATCTCAGTACTAACCGGGCCTAATGTTGATTACTTTGATCAGACCAAATAACTTAACTATAACAACTATACGCTATAAATGTCGCCATTGACGATAAGTAAGTAAGTAAGTAAAACTATATTATAGTGCGACATAAAGCTGACCTAGCCAGCTTAATCTGCCGCACTCGTAGTGATCAAACCGTTGTCCTAAAACAAAAATCCAGGGTAGAGCTAGGG
>Ga0126335_1003230_pt1 | contig 10073 bp, 8 predicted proteins | sample OlaspJWI45metaG_FD_108409 | JGI IMG/M metagenome (GOLD analysis project Ga0126335, IMG submission 108409) | Marine gutless worms symbiont microbial communities from Oahu, Hawaii - Olavius sp. 1 OAHU.JWI-45 metaG | ecosystem: Host-associated > Annelida > Digestive system > Unclassified | place... | reverse complement strand
ATGATGATGATGATGATGATGATGATGATACGCGACGAGAAATTTCTTCCGACGCTTAAGCAACAATTCACTGGTCGGTTTTGTACCAAAGTATAACCGACAGTCATTTATATTACTAATATTCGTCGTTGTAAACAGTTTCATTAACAAACGATTGAAACTAAAGTCCAGCGACTTTATGTCAGGTTTAGATAATTAACACAGGAATGCATTTCGAATAAAACAAACTGTAAGTGTCATGATTGTATAAATAAACAGCTAAATAGCAAAGTTCTTTAACCCACGGTAATTGCTCTCCATTACTGGTGGTTATGTTAGCACAAGCTACATCACAACGTCGGCCCACATGCAGACAACACGACTTCCTCACATTAATTGACATTCCTAACCAGCAGAGTTCTTGCTCACATTTATGCAACAGTTTCTGCAACACGCTCACTGATGGTGCATTGAGAATGATGTCATCAGCATACATGATAAGCAGTGGTTTCTGACCAAAAGAAAAGCAATCGGTATTATAAGATCGTCAACATATATAGCAAACAGGTGTGGCGACAGTATAGAACCTTGTCTAATACAATCATGACTGACGAACTGGCTGCTGGATGATCTTGCTGATCTTGTAGTAGACCAGATTAAAGTCAGAGCTTTGCTGGCCACAGACTAAGACTTGACCAAATAAAATAGGGCAATCATGCACTGCTTGAAAAGTCGTCGTATATGCTTTGGTGTGCAAGGGGTGCTGTCAATATTCAGGCCTATTTAAACAACAATGTCTGCTGTTTCAAAACATATTTAACAGAACAAGAATACGAGATAATAAGTAAGTCAACAATAAGTAATTAAGATAGAATAATTATATTTATGCACGTGAAATCATTGCATTTTGTTTGCATATTCTTACATATTTGCAGCCAATTTGAATTTCTAAGCAATTTCCCAAGGTAGTGCAGCAACATATTTAAGGTGTGGCATGAATTATCATGTAACTCTTGTTGCAAATTTTTTACCCTTTCCAGCGGTGAAAGAAATTTGAAAATAGGTTAGAATTTGTCAAACTTGGAGGCAGAAAAAAGAGGGATTCTCACTTTTTTGGCTTATATACTACACAACACGTGTAATCACGTTATCATAGTATAATCTTAAGCTTAAACGTTATCAATATAGCTATCACATACATTACGATAGTCATGGAGAAAAGTGGGTAATGCAGTTGGTCACCGACTGACCCATGTATCATCTCTGCATAGCCTAACGTATATCGGATGCCGCAAAGATGCCTATGCCCATAAACAGCGGTAGGCTATACAACGTGAGTCCTTCTGATGCTCTGTCCAGACCACAACAATTTTCACGACAGCAAGAGACACTGAAGACACTAACTGACCTGTCCATGATGAACTGGTAAATGCCGTTCAGTGTCACTCGTTTGTCTGGATGACTCATAATCGCCATCGCAATGAGAGCTATGTAGCTGTATGGCGGCTTCACCATCTCCGTCGGATGAGGATGCTGTGACGGCAGACTGCCGCCGGCCGCCGCCGCGGCAGCCGCTGCTGCCGCCGCGGCGCAGTACGCCGCCGACGGACCGTACGGCGACCGGCTAGCAAACCTCGCGTACGACTCGTAGCCACTGTAGACGGACGGTCCGAGACCGAGGTACCCGGCCGTGGCACTACCAGTTGTGACACCGCCGCCGCCCGTCATAGATCCACGGTAGCACGGGTAAGCGTCATCGTAGAAGCCTATTGTCGGAGTCTGGACGGTCGCCGACGCGCCGTTGACGACGACTGTGGGACCGAGCGACGACGAATGTTGAGACGCACTGTAGCGCGATGACAGGTCGCCGCCGTACTGCATCGCGCGCAACCTCACTTCCGGTACGAGACCACGTCGCTAATTGCCGACGTCACGTGATACAGCGGAAGTCGAACTAGCGTTCAAACAAGCATCGGAGCAACGATGTTCTTACAGTCTGTCCTGTTTGTACAACAGATACATGCGTCGAAGCCGGCCGTGCGTCAAGCGCGCGGTTCGAAAGTGAAGTTTCAGGGAAAAGAAAGGGTGAACCCCGGCAGCTGTCGGCGGTCGTCAGCGCGGCCGGTCAGACTGTCAGTCGACGGGCGCGCACTCCGTTCTCTTCTCAGATGCTGCCTCGGCGACCGACCGACAAGTTCAGCTGTTCCCCTGACGGACGATAATCGCAGAACCAGATTGAGACGTATATACCGAGTGGGCGCACCGAGCGAGCGGCCGTTTTATGCATCAGCGGCAGCGTACTCGGCGACTCGCCTGGCCGGCGCACGGCTGCAGCAGCTGCTCAAGTTTCCAACGTACAAATTATCCTCTCGCGCGATCTGACCAATAGCACGACGGTAGGGCGTGTCCACCAGCCGTCAGTCAAACAAACAACCGTCGCCGCCTACGCTGACGATCCAGGAAGGGTAAAATGTCTACGAGCGCCGGTTAACATCTGAACGTATGCTGACCGATCCATCTCCGACTTCGCTCATCAAAGCGTCTCAGTTGGTGTATATACGATCAAGCCATTGACGGTCGTTTGGCACGGCGTGTACAAAGCTACGCTTTCGCTGAACAGCGAACATACATATTTAGCCTACACAAGTTTTTATACACTTTATAAACCTGCAACCGCGACTGATGGTCATACTGTAACCTGTTGACACAGCTGAGTGTCTATGTTCTTTGTTCATTGCGAAAATTAATCTACTACTGCAACAATAACCACACCATGCACGCCATCGCCAGGGAACTGAGCGTTCGCCTAGTGAATTAGCCTACACGAACAAATGAACGTTTGTTCTCTAAACGATGCACACATGAATACGAAAAGGTAGTCATCCTCATATCGTCGGTGTCTCGCGTGACGCTTTATACGAAGTGCCGTATGCTGCAGTTGGATGAGCATGCATGCGGCCGCCACCATGCGTTGAAATCAGCCAGCCGTGAAAATGCTTCTGACGTTATATTTGATCACTTCATTCACACTTTGTCATTGACGTATGAGAGCCGTAAATTGCCACCTTTGTGCAGGCGTTATGCATGCATTTAAACTGCAAAAAACATCTACAATGCTAACCAATATCGTGCTTGCATAGGCCTATCGGCTGTACTTGTCAGTAATGAAACTGTAATACATGCTCGCCCATATCACGTTCAACAAAATAGCGGATTGATAAAAAACGTAAAACATTTTCTAATTTTTGCATTTAGGGCAAAATCTGATGCTTTTCAGATCATGCTTAATAGTATCCGAGTCCGATATGGCTTTTTCTGTTGCTGAAGTTATTAAAATAAATAGTAGGCCTATTTGTAGTAAAGTTTTCATTAAGAGAGAAAGGCTAATAAATATCTCTCGAATGTCTACTACAGTCAATTTATTTCTCTTTTAGATGACTCGATAAATTCATCATTGATACTTAAATTTAATTTTACGTATAATGAGCGAAATTTATCTAGAAAATTAATTCCGCTCTATCCTAATTATTTTCATTTTACTTCTGTCGCAAATTACATTTTGTTAACGCATTTTTAACAAACAAAACAAGAGTCTGTGCCGGTAACAAAATAGTTGACAAGAAGTTATATTATATCCCGGACTTGGATGCAGACAAAAGAATTGAGTCGGTCTGCAGGCGTCGGTCGGAGCGAGTTGTTTCTCACAGAACTTGAGATAAGTAGTTCAAGGCTTCATGAGTATAATGCATGAGTAGCATGACAGTGTAAAGCATCTGACTGCTGTCATGCAGCATCTGCAGCAGCTGTCACAGTCGTCGGCGAAACTGCATCCATGCATACAGCACGCATGCCGCGGCCGTGCATGCGAGATCGCTCGTGCCGTCACAAGACACAAGTTCCGCCGATCAGCGACGCCTGCAGAGTACAGAGTCGGGGCGGTAGCAGTGACGGAATTGGCTCTTAACGTCACGCTCGTGACAGCGCATGCATCCCACCCTCACGCTCGTATAAACACGCCGTTCAGTTATACTGTGAAAACCGATCAGTGATGCATGGCGTTATATACACACGATACGGCATAATGCCGACAAATAAACATCTTCAGCAACCCCAAAACAATAAAACATATATATTAAACACAGCTCCATCAATGGAAATGGTTAGCACATATATACGAATATGACATTTCGTTGTACACAAGGCTTTATAATTTTAAATAACATTGTGTATGGTATACACTACATATCAATTGCTCAAATTCCGAATGAGCAAAACAACTGCAGGGTCGAACAATGTTGTGTATAGTCATCTAACTACAACGGCATGAGACATTGAACATTCCAATTTTTAGTGAATTCAATAATCGCTTTATATGATTTACAAGCGCCGTGGACTGCATGCATATGTTCAATGTTGAGTGGTGCACGCGTGCGTACGGCGGCGTTACTCCGACTTCGGCTGAAATGCACTGGCCAAAGATTTATTACTGTCACCGTCATTTGTCATTGTTAGTGACGTTTGACGTGGCGCTCTATATGCAGGCATAGCTTATAGATCGAAAGAGTTGACTCGGTACGAATGTAGTGTGGAGAGTATATACAGCTGCAGAAGGGTGGGTGCACTCTGCATGCTTGTCAAGCTAAACGTGCATCACATCTGTTAGCTGTTCGTCGTCCGTCCGTCACAACCTGCATCCCTGCTGCTGCAGCCACCCATCGGCTGCTCAGCACCGCACGAGAAGATGCTCGTCTCGTCTCGCGCAACAACTGCTCAGCCACGCCTCGCAGAACGCCCGACTTGTCGTGCATAGATACTTGATTGTTGTCCATCAGCTGTCATTCTCTGTGAACGCCAGCAGCCGCAGCAGTGCGGCCTTTGTCAATGTTACTGCCGCCAACAGAGGCGTTGTGCTTAAATTGTGGCAAAATATTATGTTTTTCCCTTAAATCTAGACTTTTTCGGTGATAAACTACAAATATGTGGCGTATACCGTGCTGGCAAGGCAAATCACAGACGGACGGACGGACAGACAGCACAACCTGAATGCATATTACATCTACCGCCTCCAGACGTGCAGACGCACAAAAATTGAAAACCGGTGCTATGAAATCGGTAGCTATTTAGAACACGCGTTGAGTTATGCTGAGTATTGCTGCTTTAAAAATAGAATTCACGAAGCCCAACTATGGGAGAGAAAATTTATTTATCATTGATTTTTATTAATTACATCAGTTAACTTTCGTTTATCTTGCTTTACGTTTCTATAGAGTATACCTATATCGGTGAGATACAATATTACTATATTTGTATTTTTTGTACTTTGTGAAAAATTTCGTGTAACGGTGTAAGTTGCCATTGCTTCTGTATTCTAAAGTATTTTTTCCATCCAAATGGTGAAATAAAGTTGTTCCTATCTTGGTACAGCAGCAGGAAGGCATGACCGCAAGCTGGAGTCGTTCAGTGGTTGCGGGTATACTAATTATCTGTCAGTCCGAGCGTGTTTGGACCTTGGAGAGCAGAGCGCGACTGAAATTCGCGCCGGTTTCAAGGCGAACAGCTGATGTGGCACCGCAGCGTGGGTTAGCGTTTCCGGCACAGACTCTTGAACCGAGATCAGATTATCAAAGCATGCACTGCACCGTGGCTGGCTATATGAGTAACGACTGAAGGCAACGTGGCACCAGAAACAGGCCTAGGCCTATGGGATTGCTGGACGGCCGATGCCGTAATACTAACTGCTGGTAATTAGCACGTACGCCAGATGGAAGCCATCACACCCGACAACCAGGTCTAGCGACAAACAATAGTACACAACATACCCTGGCCAGTAATAATTATTCTCGTTCTGAAGATAATTTTCGTTTTCATTTTCGCTCTCTGATCATGAATTACCTCAACGTTATCGTCTCTGTGAGTCAATCAGTCTGTCTATCACGCGGATTCGCTGTTCAAAAACGGCTGAGCGGATAGAGGTCATGTCTGGGGTGGAGACTCTTGAGGACCCAAAGCACTTTCTTTTAGATGGGGGTCCCGATCCCCCATGGAGAGGGAAGGGAAAATAGGACACATTTTGCTCATTTTAAAGGGATTTAATGCGGTCTTCGCCAAACATTCACTGGATGCGTAAAATAATAAAATCATAAAAATGGTCGAAATGGTAATTAATTCGGTGCAAACACGTGGGGCGAATATGATACAGTGAGAGCACTGTGCTGCTGCTGGTAGACATTTGGTATGATAGAGAATGACATTTGAGCGCTGACAGCCTTGTTAGTCATACAAAGACATAGAAGACGGGCGCGAGCGAGTGAACGATCAGCGCTGAGCGCTGAACTAATAGAATCAATCTGCGCGGCGCTCTCACATGACCGGTGAATAGGCGTAAATAGTCGCCGTCTTACCTTCTCCCTCGCCGGCCCCGTGATCGCAGCCCACGTGTGCGATGCCGAATGGCGAGAAAGACTCGATTTCTTTCTGCGCAGTCGCATACCGAGCAATAATTAGATCTCATTCAGACTTGGATTACGCGTAGCCTATAGATGGAGGGAACCGGCGAAGATGTCTAGCGGCGTCGATTTCGACAACAAATTTAACGGCAGGCAGCGACGTGACGGTCGCTCGTTGACACAACGCCGAACCAACGAAGGACGCGGCGGTGTCGTGGTGCAACCACGGCTGCCCGCTGCAGCCAACCCGTCACGCTGGACAGACTGGACTCCCCGAGAATTCGGCACTTCGCCTCGCTCCTGACACTTGCCATATCAACGGAAGCATTGTAGGACGATGATTGCACACGGCGGGGCGCACGCAGCACCGACTTGTTTACCGACACACGAGCCATTCGTCTTGACAGCGCCCAGTCCGAGTTGACCCGCTCATGTCCATACAATCTATACTGTCGTCATCTATCGCACTATACCCCCACCTCACCCTCCTACAGGTTGTTAGCAAGCGTTATTGACCCGTCAACTGTCGCACTGGCAGGACAACACGTGGGTGCAAGACGACTGCATTAAATCAATTTCCTTGAATTATACTATCAGCCGTATCTGTGTGAATGAATCCGAGAGATTTCATAAGGGCCGTCAATAAGTGAACTTCGTACGTGTTGTATAATGAAAGTAAAGGTAAATGAAAAGGAGCTTGATGTCTTAGATGTGGCTGGTCGTTACTCGTTAGTATATATGGCCTGGGCCTACATGTATGTATTGCAAATGTGCCTCGGCGTAACGAAAGCGGATGAGATGCCCCTTCTGATTTAGAAAAAAAATATTTTTTGAAAGAAACATGGAGTTTAATTTGAACAAATGCAAATTACACACCTTTTCGTGAATTAAAATGTGAAATTGGTAATTTTACTGTCCCAAAACTAAGAACGTATTCGTGTTTTCCCTGAAACGTAAGTTGTTGCATTCGATTCTACTGCCTAATTTCCAAATTTATTAAGCTTCACTTCCTATAGCAGCATTCTGAAAATAAAATCCACGGCAATTTTCTGAAATAAGACGTAAACGTAGGCCAACTCGGGGGCATACATGTACGTGCCCCAGAACTATTGCCCCTCAGCGCAATGCAGCGATCAGCAAGGTAGTTGTCGAGCCGTCAAAAGGTGTCGCTGGAGGCAAATCAATTAAAAACGCTCGTGCTGAGCCGCACGGCGACCGTCGTGCAATTCATTCACTCATCGCTATTACTGTCACGGAATCCAATCGATGACGGTCTGGTACCACTCCACAACATAATACAGTGCCCTACTATATAGATACGTGCACGCGTGTTGGCGCTGCCCTAGAAAAGCACAGCGCACATTCACAGATAGTATCCACACACAGAATGATGCCTTGACGTCGATTACACACACATCCAGGTCAACTCAGCCTTGCATCCTTTCGGAGTCGCTAAATCGAGTGCCAGCTTGGCTGGGTTAAAGGCGGGAAAGTCACCTCTGTCGGGTGGCAGGTAATACTGTGTGATCTCATATGGTATGTGATTTCCCATAACGGTGAGGTGTAGTTCACGAACTGCTTATACCCTTCTTTACCTTTTACCTTTTTTACGTCAGCGAGTGTCTGTCACAACTTGCATAATTTCTAACAGAAACATACACGCACACTTAAACACAAAGAAAAACAACCCAGACGAAAATTGCAAAATTTACGCACCGACACATTGTATAGATATATATACAATTAGGAGAAATCCGCTTTGTCAATATTTATTTCTGCAGACTTCCAGAGATATCGAGATATCGGAACTCCGATGCACCAGCCGCACATCGAGGTCGCCAGGTCGTACAACAAACATTGTCGGCAAATTCGGTATGCCGTAGATGCACTTCAGCGTCAGTCCTCTCCTTCTCCCTGGAAGCACCGCATAGATGAGGCACTTGGCCACTTGCGCCGAGTAGCAAGTCAGTTGCAGTGCATCCGGTTTCCTCTAGTACACGTATCGTGCACCAGAAATAGTCTTGTCTTCTCGTTGATAAAGATGTTCGACGCGGCGCTCTGTGTTAAACCGGATACGAAATCAAAGCATGAACGCACGCGCGTCAGCGTTTCAAATCTGAATTGCTGCTGATGCCGCTGGTTCCACGACGATGACGTCGAAGTTCGAACGATACCAGAAATAGAACAACTTGTGCGACGCGACACAACTGCGTCCTCACGACTGCGCAACACACACACACACAGGCAGCAACTGACAGTGAAGTGCGACGAGGAATGAAAATCAAGAAGAAAAAAACTTTAGAAAGTGCAGACTTTGTCTATTGCGGCATAACCTTTGTTGCAGAAATAGAAGAAAGATTCCGTGTGATATAAATTATAAAATGTTGCAGTATATACACCGTATACACCGTACTGTCATAAGTCCCGGCGGATGAGAAGGAACTATAGACGTCCATGGAACGACTCATGCACACCGCACTGTAAGTGGAATTGTTCAATTACGGCACTGCGTAAGCCTTGCGCCGCTATTTGGCAGCGTGTATATTACTGTGCAAAACTGCGTATGTTAGGTTATGTTATGTTCATATGATGATTAATGTTATATTATATGCTCTGTCCTGTGTGGCAGATATTGTGTAATGCAGCATTCGTGCTGCAATACAAATAAAACCATTATTATTACTATAACACTATAGATGCGCAGTGGGCGAGTCAATTTGTTAGTTGTTACCAACAAGAAATTCGGTATAATTGTAAAATTGTACATAAATTCACGCTCAACGACAATGAACTTCAGATGAAAGTAACAGCAGTCAGCTGAAAAAGGTCGAGTCGACCTAAACAAGATGAGTAGCATACATCAATCACATAGAGACCACATGGCAGGCTGACTCAACCGACTTCCGACACATATGCACATCTCCCCTCCCCTCCCCTTCCTCGTCTCAGCTCCGGCGCTCTCTCCGCAGCATCATTAGCACCAATTTCTCCGGTTACAGCAGCTGACTGACGGTTACGCCAAGCAGTCCACACCTCGTCCAATTTCTGCATCAGCCACTCCAACCTTCCGGCTTGCGTTGCACGAGGTCCGCCGTGCCTACGGATGTGCCCGTGCCGAGAGGTCCACGTCGACGAATCTGGTGTTAATTAGAAACATCTGCTTGTTGCATGGCGCGGTCAGACGACGTGGACCGTTCGTTGCCTGGTTGACCGTGAACGCGCACCTCATAGCCGCTGCATGACAACGTAACGTCGATCGAGGCTGAGAGGGACTCACATTCAGATACACACGTTGTCCGTGCACGGCGTTCAGTCAGTTTACGCTGACTGCCGGTGACACATGACGTGTTTGTTGTCGTGAAGAGATAGAAATTCGACCGACCTGTCTGATGTGTGTTTTTAGTAGCTGGAGACTGAAGTTTACCCCGTAGGGCTGCTACATAGTGACTAAAGCGTAAACCCCCTATACTCTTTATTATCATATGAATCAGTAATTCGGTATTATTGTCAGATGAATGCCAGCTGGTGGCTGACGTCAGCCACATGGTCATCTGGCAAATTCACGTGTGTCTGGACGAAAACACAGCTGGTTGTTCGCTGGTGCAGATCCACGTTTGTGGAACATGTTGCCATCGTAGTTTGCGTTTT
>Ga0126335_1003229_pt1 | contig 10074 bp, 6 predicted proteins | sample OlaspJWI45metaG_FD_108409 | JGI IMG/M metagenome (GOLD analysis project Ga0126335, IMG submission 108409) | Marine gutless worms symbiont microbial communities from Oahu, Hawaii - Olavius sp. 1 OAHU.JWI-45 metaG | ecosystem: Host-associated > Annelida > Digestive system > Unclassified | place... | reverse complement strand
TAGGTCAACTCGGATTCCTGCGCTGCGGCGGTTGCAATCCCTACGGACGCAATGATTGGCAATAACTGTCGTCACTACTATTGAATGAATTTGTCAAGTTATTTGATGGGTCTTAGTTGTATGTATGTATGTGTGTATATATACAACTAAGCAACAAACAATATAGGCATACACTTGGTGCGAAATTGTAATGCAAATGTACATATACATACATTGAGGTTGTTACTTAGTTAAGTTAGTTACGCTGTTTCTTCTGTTGTTTTTTTGGTGAATAAAGTTGAATATATTGATGTGCAAAGTGACATTTGACTATTGGTTATTGTGTTTACATGTCTGTTTGTTTGTTGTCAGAAATAAAAGAAATATAAAAACAACAACAATTGTTCATATTTGTCGTTTTACTTTAGTATATAATCGTTAAATGCAGTGACGTTATCAACAATGTTCATCATACATATACCTCTACTTCAAAGCAAATATAATTTTGCACAGTAATGTTCACAAAAGCACACAAAGTACACTTTAAATAAGCAAACTTTCCGTGGTGTTAAAGAAATATTTTTAGTGCTTTGCAGTAGCTTTATCATCCATTTTTGCCCCCGGAGTTTATAATCAAACACCAGTGGTCACTCCAATGTAACGAAACAGTCGTGGCGACAAACAACTCGAGCGCGCGTTTTCTTCTAATCTAAACAGTGCGCCTTGACGGTCATTGACTATATCAAGATCTCATGTCTGTACATACCATACATGTTCATCATCATCATCAGCAGCAACATCAGTATCTGATACTGACATGCACATACTCTGTACCCTAGTAGCACTGTAGCGTCAGTTTGACTGCTACGTGAGGTCACTGTCATCGCAGCTGTGCGCAGACTCGCTCAAACACCCTCCCGCATATGTTGACTCATATGATATTTGAGTTGTCAGTCGACGGACTGTACTTGCTTAGTTAATTACTTACTTAGCTCGTATTCGCTTACTTACTTAGTTGACTAACTTTTTGTACCTACTTACTTACTTATTTAGAACATACTTACAAACTTACTTATTTTTACATATATTTTTACTTACTCAGTTACTTACATATGTTGCTGCACGTATATGTATGTAGTCAATGAAACACATTGTTTTCAAATTTAATGTCTTTTATTCACATCGCAACACATTATACGTACAATATAACTTACAATGTCCTGACACGACTTATAGGCAGTGACTAGGAGCGTTGACTAAACATTTTTCTAAAAATACGAACTAAACTTAATAAAAATGCTAAAAAAATAGCCAAAAATGCCAAAAAATGCCAAAAGTGCTAAAAATGCTAAAAATGTCATGCATGCATAACATGCATATGCAAGCGTTTCTATTTTTATAAAATGACGTCATTTTCTAAAAATAGAAACGCTTAGTCGGCGCTAGTCTAAGAAAACGCTCAGGCGCATAGTCGTGACTAGCGTCGACCAAGCGTTATAGGCAGTGTCTAGGGTGTTGACTAAGCAACCTAGTTATAAAAAATTCTTAGCCCCAGTGTAGCTGTTTTAAACGAAATCTAGCCAAATTCAGGTTTAATAGTTTTTTTACGTTACTCATAGGCCTAATCATATGTGTTTATGTGTGTTCATATATTTTATGTCGTGTATTTTATACTGTGATGTAAGTGGCCGTTTGGTTGTTTCGCTTTTAATAAATTGATCGATCGATTGGTGTAAATATGTATAGGCCTATGTATATATTTGCTTGTCGTAAATCAATAAATGACTGTTATTGGAGTTCAGAATGTGTATCACTCGACATTGGTCAGTATTAGTACCAGTCGTGTAGCACCGCAAAACTATTTCTGTTTTTTTCATTACAAAAAATTTTAGTTGCAACCAGCTGAAGGCTGTCGGTGGTTTGATGCCAGCTGGGTTATGCTGGAAGCACATTAAAACAGCAATAAGGCATGTATTTGTCACCAATTGGAGGAGTTGAGAAGTTAAAGCACTTTTCTGTTATTCATGTTTTTTTCTATTGTTTTTTTTACCTTATCTGCCAACAATTTTGACGTATTGTGCATTAAGAGTTACGGGTGAAGTTTTACAATATTAGAAAATATGTTACTAACATAATCCAATTCGAAGCATTTTCACAGCATTTCAGCTGTAGCCAGGAAATGGAATGCAACACGAGAAATTAAGAGGAGAGAAGAATTTATTAGTAAAAACCTGGCTGCCTAAAAAAGTCACGAAATCACCGATCTACACTACTGTAAAACACCACAAACATCAAGTAATGAACGTGTAATAATCGTTTATTACGCCAAAACGGCAGCACACTTAAAACGATACAAAACGACTAAAAAGAGTCTACAGTATAGATACGAATGAAATGACAATAAAAATACAATGTACATTAAAATCCAGGCATGTTAGGAGAGAATAAATTGTTTTGTTTTGGGGCTGGCTCTTTAGTCTTTATGCCAGACTCCAGTCAGCTCATTGGAAACCAGTTGACTGGAATGCGGCATAAAGACTAAAGAGCCAAAAACAAGACAACTAATTTTCCTGTAACATGTGTTCATTACTTGATGTTTGCGATGTTGAATGCTAGTTGCTATTTCACGTTCTAGTTGTTGACTGTCTGCCGTGTGCTTCCAGCTTGAAGTCAATTGTAGTACATAAATATAGTCGTAGACCCATACTCGTGCGATTTTGTTTTACTTTGCAGAACTATTTCAAAGACTCGTGCTTGTTATTTGTGATTTCATGTATTTGCAAATCACAGAATTGTGTACATGACATTTGTAATTAGTGTCATATTATTGATGTTCAACGTATTGACTTGAAGATATTGGCTGATGGGCGGAATGCATCGTATTGTTAAAGTATTTTTTGCTCTGGAGTGCAAAATAATCACGATTTAAAAGTTAAAACGCTAATGTCATTAAACATTTGATTTTGGATGCATCCAGTTTTGGTTTTGTTACTGTATTAGTCACTTAAAAATACATCCACAGGTTACAATTTTTGGCATTTGCTAAACATTTTATTTAATAAACTTAATGTGTAATAGTAGTACAGCGGTTGGTGGAAAATTAGCTGCATGGCGACTTACGTAGATAAAGCACATTATGTGCACTTGGGCGGCCTCAAGTGGCAATCCAGCGTTAATTGCCACATGTTCTAGTTAAAATATAATTTGCTAATTGCTGCTTTGTATATACGTAGGCTTAGGCCTTGTTTACGAACGTACTAGGTTAATGTCGTATAACCTAGTTGTTGGTTGGCCGACGTACACAAGTGTTGCAAGACACAAGTCATCTATTCAGACCACCTCAACAGGCCGGCCTGTCGTTGTCGCTGTCAGTCCGTTGGTAAAACGTCGCACTTGCAAACAGTGAAATAATTGACGCAACTCGTTAAAAAAGTTGAAATTTATGTGTTAGTTAAATATCGAAGAGATCGCAAGGTCGCAGGCATTAATCCGGATTAGCAGAGCTGGCGTACGTGCGCCTACAGTGAGTGTCCCTGTGATGAGTGCAGGTCGGCCGCAGCGCTTCAGGTTAATCAGCAGACCGTTACGGCGTCGTGCGACGAGCCGTGGCGGTGACAGTCAGTCGTCCGCGACGACACGAGAAGCAGGCCTCTCTCAGTCGGTTACCGAGACGAGAGCGACGACGTAAGGCGACGTAGGCCTACACTGGCGAGCAGGTGCGTGCGTCGAGGGACGGGCGCGGTGTACACTGGGCCTTTTCTCTGCTGCTGAATATCCGCGACGTAAGTAGGTTACTTTCCCAACTTGTGCATCTGCCCATACCTGCAACAACGTTTTGTAGCCTGACACTTCGTGCAAATAAAACCGGCATAAATTAAGCTTACTGCATAGGGACTGTGAAGAATATTTAATGTCACAGAAAAGTTGTATAAAAATGAAATGAATGATTGAAACGAAAACCAAGGTTAGGTCAAAATAGCCAATGCAGTGTCAAAATAAAAACATGCACTGTGCGTGTGAGTGTAAAATGTTTCGATACACAGTAACTGTTTTCAGATGACAGAACTTAAACTGAACTGATGTCTCAAAAAATGTATGCAAATTGCCAGCCAAACAGTTAGCTCGACCTGGCGCCAACCCGGCTTGTCAAACAGTGGCGCAGAACTATGGGTGTCGTGGATGTCTGAACACCCACAACATTTTACGTTTTGGTTTTTACTGTATGCCTATATTGTCGTCTGTAACCTTTTCAACGCCGTTGTCACCACTCACCAGATGCCTGTTTTTACCTCAGAATGCACCGAAACCGTTTGGTGGCCGGTTCTGCCAGGATCCGCTGGGGTAACTCACAGCGCTGCAACAGACCTCCTAGCGGAATTCAAGGGGTGGCCCCCAGGAAAGGAAAAGGATGGAAAGGAGAGGGGGAAAGAGAGCGGATGAGACGTGACTGCGCCCCCTGCTGTCAAGCGCGCCTCTGACGTTTTGCCTCCTGTCACCGCTGGAATATACAACGCATCGTTTAAGCAACGCGCTTCTTTGAGTCGCTGTAATAAAGCAATTTCAAACCACGGCTGAAAGAACGTAATTTAGATCCAACGATCTAGGATCGTATCGACCCACGTCCAATCTTAATTTTCTAATGAAGGCCGTTGACAAGTTTGTCGATTCCATACTGTCAGCACACAACAACTGACAGTCCGCATAGCGACAGAACCATTCTACTGAGCCAGGTGTCGTGTACCTCCATAATAAAATGATTAGTATAGTTGACCGTGGACACATAAGCGTCAAGATACTACTTGATCTGTCTGCCGCCTTCAAGACGGGAGATCGTTTCACGTCTAAGAAATTTCTCACTTCTCAGCCGGAGGTTTGGCATCAATGACGGTGCCCTTGCCTGGATGGCGGACTACCTGAAAGGTCGAAGCCAAGTTGTATGTTGTACCGACTGATTCTGACGATTCTGGACGTTTAGAACATCTTTGCATCGCGTGGCATTGCGGTATATTTGCTGATGATGTTCTGTGTTACCGTAGTGGACTTACTAGTGACTCTGCTAGGATAGCTTCACGAGAGGAAATATGTTCCACCGACATCAACGATTTGCGTTCCGCCCAGCGACTACAGCTGAACGCCTATAAGACGGAACTGCTCTGGTTCTGTCCCGCATCTCAGCTCTGTCAACTGTCATCAGATAACTTGGTCATCTCACTGAAGCCGAACCTTATCAAGCCATCTTCAGTTGTCCGCGACATGGGCGTTTTGTTCGATGTTGATATATCGATGCGCCAACACGTCTTCCGTCTACAGCACAGACAAGCTTCTTCTACTGCGTCGTCTGCGCCCAGTTTGTCGTCAACTTGGTCGTGACGTCATTATCAGACTGGTCACAGCTCTCGTGCTGTCGCGCTTAGACTACTGTCACGCTGTTCTCCTTGGTTTACCAGCTTTGACGCTAACGCCTTTGCAGATAGTCTTGCACGCCGTAGCGCGAACCGTACTCGACCTGAAACCTCGTGAACATATACCCGGCAGCGGGCTTCCAATAACGAACAGGACCAACCACAACTACATGCCGTGTCTAGTGTACCACAATATGTTCGTCGGCCACGCGCCCTGTCACGCTCAGCATTCGCCAGGCGGCGTCGTTCTCGCCGTCACGTGACCAGGCATGCGGTCTTCACCTGGGCAGCTCGACGACCGGCTCAGAGACGTGTTGGCGTGCTGCTGCTGCTGCTGCTGGTGGTGGTGGTTGCTGTCTATGTCGATATACTGTAATAAAAGAATGCCGTTTTTGACCTTTCCGTCGTATCAGTGTGGAAAAGACATTAGTTTTGTGTGACAGTTATGAACTATTTAGTTTATTGTCTGTGATATTCGTCGTTTTGTTATTATTTGTTGCGTTTTATTGTAAATATCATTATACAAAGTTTGCTTGGTGTTTGTTCAACCACCAGGCACGCAACATTGGTGGCGTCGTGGACAGTCACGCGCCCGACTACGTAGCAGTTCTTGAAACTTGCCTTTGACGTGCCTTCTAACTTCTCTTTGCGGTCGTCAAGCAAGGCAACCAGGTAGTCAAGAAAACAATTAATGTACAAAAGCTGTTGTTTTATCATCACTGTGTAATGGCCACTATTAAATTACACATTTAAAGCAGCAAAAATTAATTTTATCACCTCATTTGCCATAGACATAATACACAGTTCTTATTATGTCCATGGATCTGCCCCAAAAATTTTCATGTGGGGTTATGTGCCGGACGTATTCACGTGTGCCAAATTTTAGAATGAAATTTTGAGGGGCTGCGATTCTACATAGGGTCGAAATTTCTATTTTTCTATAATTTTTATTTTTGGGCAGTACGGTTCGGCGGGAGGTCCTCACCAAATTTGTGAAATATAACACTTTTATGACTTTTTATACGGTCCTTACTTTTTTCGATCCTTTCCACAGGTCAAACCGCGGCTTTAGTGCACATGCTTAATGGCTCAAACGACGTGTTTCCACGCAAGGAGGTGATTTTTGGGTGTTAGAATGACGAATGACGCCAATTATAAGAAATATACCCCAAATCCCCCTAAATTGGGAGTGAATAAGTCATTTCAAGCCTAAGTACCAAAATTTAAAAATCGCAATATCTCAGTCGAATTGAAGCCGATCAGAACGCCATTTTGTGCACATATTGAAGGCTAGGGGCCTAACCGAAATAATAAAAATTTGGAAAACAGGTCAAGGGGCAAGGACCCTCATTAAATATCCGAAACGGCTAAAGCTAAATACTTCAAATTTTGTGTGTATAGAGAGGGCAAAGGGCCTTAACGGAAAATATCCATATTAGATCATCAAATGGGGTTAAAGGGCGGGATCACGTGACCACGTGACCTACTATTAAATTTTTGGACCCCCTTTCTTTTCAGAAACCAGCAGTATAGGTGTAGGCCTATCTCTGCCATAAATTAACCGATTACTTCGATATTTGACAAACACATAGATCTTAACCTTTTTAACGAGTTATGTGATCAAACTGAAGGCCTTTTTGCTTTGCCGTTAAAATTTGACCTTCCTGTAGCATTTAGTTCTAACAAAATTATTTGCTGATGTGAGCACGTAGATAAATATGGTAGAAAAACTGCAAAATATCAATGTACACAAACTGTCGTTTTATAATAACTGTGTAATGGCCACTGTTAAATGGCACATCTAAAGCAGCAAAAATTACTTTCATTGCCTTACTTGCCATGGACATAATACACAGTTCTTATCATGTCAATGGCCACTGAGGTAATGAAATTAATGTTTGCTGTTTTAGATGTGTTATTAGACAGTGGCCATTACATAGTTATTATAAGAATACAGTTTTTGTACATTAATATTATTTTAACATTGGCTTGAAATTTTGTGTGTGTATAAAGTGATGGGGGCATAGCCAAAAATGTGCAATAGTAGGTCATTAGGACAAGGCGGGGTCACGTGGCCCACGTTTAATTTTTGCTATCTCCGGAACGACTAGAGCTAAACACTTGACATTTTGTGTGCATATAGAGGGCTCGAGGCTTTGACCAAAAACAGTTATTGTAGGCCTATTGGTGAACAATACGCCAACAACGGGAGACAAAAATTATTATTATTATTTACCACCACTTAGGCTACGAAAATTATTGGGCCACAATTTTTTGACTTGTCCAATGGGGGGGGTTTGAACCCCCCAACCCCCCTCTGCGTACGCCCCTGACCAAAACTATGCAAAAGTAGATCACATGGGGATAGAGGTCAGGGTGACGTGACCTACTAATGATCTCTTGGACTCTCGTATCTTTGCAATGGCTGAAGCTGGACACTCAGCCACGTGCAGTTTGTAGTGCATTCGATGCAGTCTCTGCCAAATTACTGTGGCTTCTTGTTAACAATTACAATCAGACGTATAGAATGGGAATATAGGCTACTGTCATAATAAGCATAGGCCAAGTTGAATTTTCTAAGCAGGCAGACGAACGCGGTTATGTGCGTTTGAATGAATAAATAAATAATGTGAGTAAATACACTCATGCGGCAAACCTGTTGTCAGTTAAAAAGTCGTTGAACTCTGCAGTCTGCGGGACGGTGGTAATTTACGTGCGACGACGATAGCGCTAGTCTGGTCTGGCGGCAGTGAATGGGTGGGCCCGAGCGGCTGGACATGCATCGCTTGGCTTGCCATCACGCAGCGTGACAGAACTGGTCAGACAACACAGCTTCACGTTCTAACAGCAGGCTTACTGATTAGTCTGAAAATGTGCTGTCACTCAACCGGCTGATTTGTTGAAATTGTGCAACACATCACTAAGCAGCTACGCGGATTGAATGCCGGCCGGCTTTGTCGTTATGCAAGTTGACAGTGTCCGTGAGTAGTATCAAAACACGGTTGTGAGGACAGGAATTTGTGGAATGTGCGGAAATTTGTAGAATTTGTGGCATTCGTGACGTCATCATAGAATATTTATTTAGTGATGGGCAAAATTTTTAAATAACTTTTTTGGTCCGGACCGGAAGTCCAATAAAATTGTAGAATATTTAATTAAACTAATTAAATAATTAAGCTACTTTAATTAAGTAAGTGACCCCAGGACGTCTAGGTTTGATATATGTGTTTGACCCCTAACCCTAGCCACGTCCGACGGCTGACTGGACAACCCTATGGTGCAATGGGAACCCTATATTGATGGACAACCCTTAGCACTGTTAGCGGCCATCATAGAATATTTGATTTAATTTAATTTAATTTTACGGCGGAATTAATTTTAATACTACGTGCAACGGCGGAGTTTTTTTTGTACTTTTTCTGTACTGTAGCTACTACTATACCGGGTGGCCCAAAAAATCGTCCCGAACTTTGCGTAACTATAACGGAGCGTATACTTTATGGGGCGAAATTTCCTTCGGCACATTTGTAGATCAGTATATGCTGTTACTTACTTATAAATTTTAGTGACGTCATTAATGACGTCACTGAATGCCGCATTATGACGTAAAACGAGTTAAAAATCGAATTCTGTAAATAGCGTATTTGTTGATTTGATTGAAATGGGTTTTTTTCAAAAGACGATTTGGCGGTTATTGTTGCGTGTTTCACTGAAACAGGATGGACTGGTACTCGGATTGCAAAAGAATTTTCGAATAACAAATGGAACTTGTCTACGAAGGAAGGCGTGAAACGTGAACCATTTGTGAATCGTAAAGATCTTCAGAATGTTATCAGAGACAAATGGCACGATGTCGATGACCAGACAGTCAGAAAAGCTATATTGCAGTGGAAAAGGCGTTTAGCAGCTGTGGCAAAGCAGAATGGAGAACCTATTCACCACATTTTCTGCTGATCAGTTGACTATTACGAATTACTGTGACGTTCTGGTGTAGCATGCGTACAACCAACAACATAAATGCAAACATTGTTTTATGACGTGCAATACTATTTGCTTGTGTCACGGCTAATATGGAAGCGTTTTGGGTGAAAATTCATAGACATATTCAAAGATGTTTGCTCATTACATATGTGCTTTTCTGTTAATTCATTTCACCTACTCTGTTGCATAACGCCATGCGACAGTTCGGGACGCTATTTACATAATTCGATTTTTAAGTCGTCTTACGTCATAATGCAGCATTCAGTGACGTCATTAATGACGTCACTGAAATTTATAAGTAAGTAACAGTACATACTGTCTACAAATGTGCCAAAGGAAATTTCGCCCCATAAAGTATACGCGCCGTTATAGTTACGCAAAGTTCGGGACGTTTTTTTGAAATTGCCGAATCCGAACATCTATATATATAGCCTAGAGATGTGCGGATTCGGAAGTTTCTGGTATATATATATTATATAGCCTCCTGAGGCTTTTGCATGACCTGACCTATACATTTGTGTGTGTATGCCTACTACTACTACTATTATTATTATTTTACTACTAGAAATTACATGGAAAAAATAACTGTGAAAAAACAAAAATCGAATAAACTGTACTTCTGAACGGATTGTCAAGTTATGTTCGGCAATGGTCCATAAAATCATAATCATCCCAGTCAAATTGTTGTGGGGGTTTGACTTGTGGAGCGTTG
>Ga0126335_1003228_pt1 | contig 10077 bp, 9 predicted proteins | sample OlaspJWI45metaG_FD_108409 | JGI IMG/M metagenome (GOLD analysis project Ga0126335, IMG submission 108409) | Marine gutless worms symbiont microbial communities from Oahu, Hawaii - Olavius sp. 1 OAHU.JWI-45 metaG | ecosystem: Host-associated > Annelida > Digestive system > Unclassified | place... | reverse complement strand
TGTTAGTCATTTCACGTAACGCCTGGCCCCGAATTTCAGTCATTTCACGTAATGCCTGAAAATTTTAGTCGTTTCACGAAATACCTAACCACAAATCAGTCAATACAATGCATTTAGCATATTGACTGATTTCACAGATTGACTGTAACATGTCCACATGCAGCTGACATCAACAATATCAGCAGAAAACACATACACGACAGAATGAATGAAAAACAGTCGGATGTTCTCCATCCACTGCAGGTACGGCCACTGCACAGAGGAAATGTGACATCATACGTGACCGTGACCCGATGCCAAAATATCCGCCGACAACCAGCACGTCAAGTTGATCTGTCAATCCATTGATGTAATCTGGCTTCAACTTATACCAGCCACCTTTCCTTGTGTTAGGTCTGTAGATCGACTCGGGATCTTTTACCATGATTCCTTCTTCACGTGCATCTATCGCATCATTCAATGCATCGATGCACTCCTGTCTGTGGAACAATAATCATATCAGCAAAAATAGGAGTCAAAAATACTATATGGCAAGCACATATTTCATAACTTGGATGCCAAAATAACCTCAAATACAATTATTCTACATATAATAAGTAAGCAAGTAAGTAAGAAAGTACATTTGTAAAGCGGGCTAAAATCTAAACTCAGTCACGAGGTGCCACAATCCTCAACCATAGAAATGTGTTTTCAGTAACCGGCAAAACATGAGAAATGGTAGTTCAGAATCATGCAGATGAAGTGGAAGATTGTTCCACAGACCAGCAATGGTGAAGAATCAATCAGCCAGACTTGTGTGGTTTCTAGGAATATCACACTGGACAACAAAGATATGCTTGAAACTGCTGAGAATGACTACCTAACAAATACATATTTCACACACTGTTATTCAACTAAAATAACTCACTTACACAATACATAAATTCTCTCAGACAAAATGACATAAATTCTGGTAGGCTGCATTACTTTGTAGACTTTTCTGTGAAGTCCGACAGAATCAATCTCCCTTCAATCGGTCTAAACACATCTGCAAGTTTCCGTCGTCGATGTCTAAGTGCCCGATTGGCCAGAACTTCTCCATTGAGCAGCAGCAAGTCAAACACACATATCATCGGTTGATATCCCATCACATTACCACCATGCGACTTGATGTCGAAATTCTCTCCCTTTGACCCTGAAAATATAGCACAAGTAAAGTGACTATTGTCACAGGGTCCTCAGTACTCTGCACTGTGTGTGCGCACGGCACCACCTAGTAAGTGCAGTGAAAATGTAAAGTTCAGGCATCATCAACACACCATGGGCTATGTTTCTGCCAATTTCCGAATTTCTTCTGTTTCTGGTTTCTGAAGTAGCATGTGCAGAATTTGCTCACTTTTGGCACTTTTAGCCTATTTTTGGCATGTTTTGCCAATTTTGCCACAATTAAAAAAACTTTTTCCAAAAATCTAAGTGCGCATATCATGCTCCTACTAGATGCCACCTTTGTTCTTAGGTCTTCTCAGTCGTGAGATATCATCACCCAGACACCCAGCTTATTTCACCATCCGTGAACCTCAGTGCTCTGCACTAAAGAAAAATGATCAAATCCAACTCACTAACTGGTTTGTCATAAAACAGGCTACCATGTGATTAGTGTGTCAACATCTAAGATCCAATCTGCCAACAGGGTTTTCAGAACTATTTAAAAGTAAAAATAATTCTTAAACCCACAAATGCCGATAAAAAATGTTCACCAGATTATGCAACAGCCACACTGCGTCATGTAGCAAAAATCTATTAAGTTCAGAAAACCAACAGCAATAATAAAGCAGCATATAATGGTCATTCTTCCAAATTTTACCTAAGGTAGATGACAATGACACAATCCCTTCAGATTGCTGCTGCAGCACTTTACACAAGTCAAATGTCACATAAAATTAATTATATTCCAGTCAAATTTTGACAACAGCAAGATACCCTAACAACAAACAATGACAATGGAGAGAGAAAAACGCAGTCACTGAGACCACTACAGACCTACAGTTTTGGTGTCAGCATTAAAGCCAACCATTTCGCCATCCAAAATACACGACACGACATGTGGACTGAAGCATTCAGCAATGTATGGCGTGAAGTTGCCATCAGCTCGGCTTCCACCAAACACTTGAGTGTAGTCATTGCCACTAAACAATACAACACACACATCGGCTAATTTACTGAAAGTGTGTTAAACATGAACCAATTCACATTAGCTGCCTGTAAAAACAACACTGATTCGGTCAGTAACAGCCACTGCATAGAGCTGGCATATCAACTAAAGTGTAAGCCAGATGTTTACTTACACTGGGCGAAACCCGGTTAGGCCGAAGGCCTACGGGCGTAGCCCATAGTAAAATCACCCGTGTGCACGTACTGAGTTGGCCGTTGCCGCTGCTGACTAGTCTGTAGTTTTGACTGTCAGGGAAGTACTGTCACAAAAGTTGCCGGTCACGAAATATTGTCACGAAAGTACTGTCATGAAAGTCTAGCGTAACGAAATTTTTTTTTATTCGAAGGCCTCTGAAACTGAAATTTTTACACGCATTCGTCGTCGGTATTTGACGTCTTCTGCTGGTCTCCATTTTGAAAATTAGCCACGATTGACAGAGTTAGATGCTGCCGAAGATCGGCAAAACTCACTTTGACTAATGGCAACAATTCTAGTCGCCAGAGGGCGCCTCTATAAAACAGCAAATATCGCGACAAAGTAATAATATCACAACAGTAATTAGTGAACTGCAGAATCGGCAGGTAAGTAGTAGACAAATTGAATGTATTGTTCTATAATGTGACATTTGTAATAATAATTTGTAATAATGGCCGCGAGTACCTGTGGTATTTAAAAGTCATGTTTGCAAACAAATAACGCAGATAACTTGTGGCGTATTGCATAAAACGTTCGCTTACGGAGGCAAAGACTGTGGGCTCAAGTCCCACCAAGGTCGTTTGTAAATTTTTCCTTAATTTCTGGAATTATCATACATAAATTGTATGAAAATCTTTTTTCTTATAATAATACTAGTCAAATCCTTCTTTTTTAATGTTAGAAATCTGAAATAAAAGTGTGATTTGAGCGAAGAGCCGCTACTAATGAGCTCCACTCTGCGGGCTATTGCCCGGTGTTTAGGTTTCCTAATGTGTTATAGTGACATATTACGCATTCAATATTCATATCGTGCACATGCATAACTGGGTTGATATGAACTGCAAGATTCAGACTGCCACATCAACAGTGATGAGCAGTGCATGCATCATCAGCTGTCACTCATGCAGTGCAGTTGACTGGCACTGCAGCCCAGCTGGCCAAAGACCTATGTTGGCAAGCTATGCTATGTGCTATAGCCAGACCACCATTGTAACCAATCACTGATTAGCATTAGACTTCACATAACTATAATCGAATAAAAAAAGATTGAGTTTAATACCACTAAATACTGCTACAAGCCATTATAACTATCACCACTATTACATCAGCTGTACTAATGTCACTGACCTCCGAGAAAAGTACTTGAATTGTCCATCTTGTTTGTGTAGCTGCATTCTCTCTCCATCATGTTTTGTTTCAATAAAAAACAGTCTGTTTTTTAACAGCTGCTCTATCTGCATATCAACAGCAAGCTCATCAGTCAGTCAGTCGATCACTTAACAAGCTTCACAAGCTACAACCTTGCAGTGAAACTATGCACACATGAATAAACAGTAACAACAACAAACAAAGCAATCAGTATTTTTACATCTATATCTAAGGCATTGAATGTCTGTGATACTGGTCTCAGGAGCTTCGTAAATGGCTGGATCACTGCCTCTGAAAAACGACGTGCAGCTCGTCACACAGCTTCCACAAAGCCAAAGACAGGTCCACTATGTTCTAAGTGCAGCAGAGTCTGTGCCTCTGATTTTGGACTCCGAAGTCACATGCGGTCCCATGACAAGACCGGCAACACTTAGTAGCAGTGCAACGTCATCGTCGAACTCGACGGACTTCAGCAGCAGCAGCAGCATAAGGCAATGTGTGTATGTCTGCCTGTCCACTTATAACTCGGAAAGGGGTATAAATCTGACATGTGAGTCACAATAAGTGTAATATTTAGCATCTAGAGTGTTACAAAAACTGGAGCTCTGTAAGTAGCAAATGTCGAATTCAATGAATGACACCAAAACATTTACAGCATAATTGACACTGTGCCAACAATACAAAGCAAAATGGAGCCAAGCTTACACCACAGACAACTGCCTGCTTAAGTAACATGTTACATTTGTCCAGTTACAGTTTAACTTACCTCTCATTCTTATTTGAGGATTTTATTTCCCAGCAAAAGGTAACTTCTGCTGTGGAATTACCCCCTTAAAGAAAACTTAAACCTAATAAAACTGTAAAGCCTGGCTTAGGTGCTTTTGACACCATCAAACATGAAATAAAAAGGGCCAATTCTACAGTTCCCAAACCCGAATGGAGCAAGCTTTGCTAATCGCTGGCTACTTTACAAAACTAATTCAAAAACTGCAAATAAATAGAAAGTGGGATTAAAGTAGAAAAACGGAAAGCAACCTTGTTGGGAGCAGCCTGCTCACCAAGCATTGGACGAAATGGACTAAACAGTGAAATTTCAATCTCATGCAGACGAATGGCTGGATCACGCAACATATAGCACACCTACCAGATAATTACAATAAACTCACACATACTCTGATACAAGAAATAAAGAATAAAATATGCAAAATTGAAATCTTTACAACAGCTAAAATTTCAGCAAGCAATCGATTGTTAATTTTTACTACATCATTCTACACAAAACAGTTGACACTGTTACAGTTTTCTCAAATTTAATAAACAGCTAAAACATACGAACCTTCTCAAGACTCATCTTAACATTATACAAGTCTTCAGCATCCACGTGATAGGCACTGAAGACCAAGTGATGGCTGAGACCAGTTTTCAGTTCCTTCATAATGATGCGAATGAGCCACTTCTGCTCACGAGCAGACAGCTCTCGCAGCAGCCGGCCAAGTCCCCGACGTACAAGGTCCCTGTCCTTGCTTGCATGTCCATTTGCAACATCATCCAGCAAGCTGTTGACATCTTGGATCGTCAGCGTACCACGGTCAGGACAGCGTGGCTTCAAAATGAAGTATGCAATAGATGCAAAGTCACCGGCATCCTGATGCAGCCATTTCAACAACAAATAACGTATCACATTCACACCGAGAGTGTTACCAAACACCGTCGAGCAATTATAATTAAAGTTAATTGGTCTTAATGCACGTTTTGTTTGTGTTGGCTTACTTTAGTAATGTTGCAAGTAGGCATCATCAGACAAGAATGGGCTAATGGTTGGACTGGCAGTATGTTCTTAATAGAAAGAAGGAATGCTCCATGCTGTCATATCAGATCACATATTAGGTCCCATGTAGTCCAATTCAGTAATTAGTAATGCCAACAGAAGCCCTCTGCATGTGCAAAACCTAACTGCTTTAAACTGTTTATTTCTCAAACACAAAGTAGTAGAATAATGCACTGTAGAAAAAGTTGCCACTTTAATATAGCAAAAACACCAAAAATATTAGAGCAAGTTTCGATTCTATAATGTCAACAAACAATCGTGGACAATAAATAAGTAAAAAAAACTTCACATATTTGCTACTGACAAAGAGTATCTCTGTTTAACACAATCGTTTACGGGTAAACCCCTAACTGACGACAACATAATTTGAAATATAGAATGCTCAAACATTGGCTTATCGTGTGGTGCAAACTAGATTTCGGTGTCTTAAACTGTTTAAACATGAATGATTTGTCTGTATGTCAGTTAACATTAGCATTAAAGATCAAATGCAACGTTTTTTGGTTGTTAAAGTAAACTGCTCATTGTCTGTCTTTAATGACAATCAAACCCATTTGAATATTGAGGAAAGTCAAAAAATTAAGAAATTGTCGTAAAAGTGTCTGAAGGTGCACAAGCGAGGATTTGTTTACATTCCGCAAGTCGATGACGTCATACCAGTAAAACAACCAAACATTCTTGTATGTTGACTGTACAGCTGCATTTATCATAGTCAAACGTGAATATTAGTATTTATAATTAAGATTAATATTTATAATGTCAAGCAACAAAGAAGATTTATCAGCAGAACCACTGAAACTGCAACTGCACAGTGTTGATGCAAGATTGGCTCAGTCAGCAACTGCAGTGGAGTGCTGAAATGTTCTGCTGCAAGCGGAAAAATAAACATTCTGACAACCAATCGAACAACAACACACAGGCATAATAATAAACTTAGAAATATGTTCTTCAAAAATAATATGGGTAAATAGCCTCTTAAAAGAATTATAATGAATATCAACTAAGCAAAATGAGCCCATCCTGACATGACGTCATGGATGATGATGGTTTACAAAAATGGCCGAAGAATAACTATACTAAAATGACCTAAAACTTCTACTTTTCAGCATTTTGTGGTGTAATTTATTAAAATTTATTACGCAGGCGAGTTTATATTGCAGTAAGCAGCTAGAAACTACTTTACATCAATTTTGTGATTATACGTTTGCATATCAGCTTCAATGCATAAATCCATGAGCAGTAATAAATAAACATCTTGTTTTTATAATGTTTTGTTGTATACAGTTCAACACTTACAGTTTTGGCACTTTTTGGTGATCGGTAGTTAATAAGTTTCTGTGCAGATGGACTGTCCTTGCCCAGACCAAGAATCTCAATGTAGAGCTTAGCCAAGGTATGCTATTAACACAGACACCAACAACAAGTTACAGTAATTACAATACATTAGATATATGTAGTCTGGCATATAGGGCACTCTGCAATGAACAACTAAGGCTCAGTTTTGCTACACATGTGGCATACATGGCATTTTACACTACAAAATGATGAAGTAATTATCTCGCAAAAATTGGACAAACACCAGTGTGACACACAAGGACTGATACTCAAGATCATGAAGTCAAATACACTGGATATTGTCTACAGTATAATATAATTATGCACGAACATATTGGCATTGTTCACTCTGATAACTATTGCAAGTTAACTTTATTGCACTATTACACTCTGTGTTAAGTAATGACACAATATGATTTATTACATCAACAACTGCTATAAACAACACATGGATTAAAACTACAAAATGACAATTTTCAGGCATATTTCAGCACTTCAAATTTTAAAAAACAAATTAGATATGTAACAAGTAAGAAAACCTCTTTAATGCCATAGGCTTCTCGCTCACGATCAAGCTGAGGAAGCAGCATTCTCATAGCAGGGAAGAAAGAATCAGTCTGCAGATGCAATCACACATTAACATCAACACTCAACAAGTAAACAAAAGCCACAGCACACAGCCACATAAGTCAATGGTTTGTGCAGGAGGGTTTAGCATCGGCTGGACACCAACACTAAAAATATATAGAGCTGGGAACTAGCAAGAGAGGGATAGAAATAAAAAAACTGAGGTGCCAAAAATTTGGTGCAGTGGAAGAAACCTTCAAATTCAATGCCTATGAGAAAAAAACTGTAGGTATTCCCTGTGGGGTGCAATTGATTCCAGAGTTATAAGGGGATAATGAGTAGAGTTGTCAAGGCATTAAATTTCTTAATTGCACTAATGAATGCGTTAATTTTTTAATCGTGCATTAATGCACTTTTAATGCACAGTGTATATGCATTATTCGCGTTGCAGCAAATACATGAAATGACACAACTATTGTACAGCAGACTTGGCAGTGGTTATTGGTCTTTTTATTGCATGCAGCTGGCTCACATTGACATACAATGATCTCACTTAGTACAGCCCGGCCCCCTTAGTACGGCAATTAACTGCCCAGCGACTGTCCTTGTGTCCTTGGCCCACCAAGCTGCTATACATATCAACTTAAAAATTGCACAGAAGATCACATATAAATTAGCAACAAAGCACAAACCGTAGTGGCAGAACTGTGTAATCTGTCATGATATGCTCGCCATTCGTCAATGAAACCTTGAAGTAAACGTTTCTTTCGTTCAGTTCCAGACTGTGCACTAATTTTATCTAGAAGTACAGCAACCTGGTAAAAAGGTACTTTGGAAGCAACTGTTTCCATAACGAAACCTAAACACAAATAATACAATATGTACAGGTCATTTACATAGGAACGTAAATAAATTTATTGGCATACTGAAAGTATAGCTATTTAGTATAGACCAGTACATACATAAGTACATAAGCCCTTACAGAATATGTCACAAACATATAGTTAAGCTAATAATATTGTATATGTTAACATGTCAACCACTGGAAATGAACTTATGTACTTCTCAAATTGCAAACACTTTCAGTCATGCAGCGACACACCAAACGTGTTCCTATGCTCCTATCACACTGCAGTGAGAGGGTCCAGGTGCGTGAAGCGGAAGCAGTGATGCGAACAGAAACAAACAATAATAACGATTAACAGATAAAAACAGTGCAGTGCAGAGAATAAAAACAAGGCCAACAGGCATATACATCAGCTGGACTAAGTAGAGTTGAGCTTTGAAGCTGTCTGGTGGCAGTTAGCAAACATTGACCGGTAAAGTATTCTACAGGCAAATTGCAGTAGAAAAGAAGGTATCGCTATATGTGTTTGTACTGCACTGGATCTGTCTGTATCTGGATTCAGACCCTCTGATGTGGGCTGTAGCTGGATGGAGGCAAGCTGAAGCAGGAATGGTCATCAGACCACTGTGAATGCAATACAGCATAAGGACTCTGCTACGCGCTCAACGTTGTCAGGTGAATCCAACTGCAGTTTCTGTAACATGGTTGTGACACTTGATGTGCACTTAGTCACAATGCTTTGCTGGACGACTTCGACTTTACCAACGTTATGTTTGACCGGGTTGTCCCATACAGATGAAGCATATTCAAACTGTGGTCTCACTAAGGTCTTGTAACATTGCTCAAGGATAGTCGTCGGACAGCAGGAAAAGTTCCTCCGTAGGAACTTAAGTGACTGGGTAGCGTTCTTTGCTGTGGTGTCGATATGGGTATTCCAAGAAAGTTTACTGTTAATGTAAACATCAGGATACATAGCAGATGAGACAGTGGCTAGGGTCTGGTCATGAAGTGCATATTTGTATGAACAGGCTTGGTTTTCTTCGTGAAAGTGATAGCCTCACACTTAGACGGGTTAAACTCCATTAACCAGTCATGTTCCCAGGCTTGTAGGCTATCGAGATCATCTTGAAGGCTCTTTGTATTTTCTGTGCGATGGACATCATGGAACAAAAGGCAGTCGTCAGCAAACATCCGAACTGTTGAAGAGTTTAGGTTATAGTTAAGGTTAGTGTTAAGATAAAGGCAAGGGTTAGAGTGAGGACAGGGTTAGGGCTTAGGGTTAGGGCCAGGGTTAGGTTAGCCTTGGGGACGAGTTGACTGTAAACCGTTTGTTGCCAATGACGCCGGCCACGAGAGAAAACACGACAAATTAAATACACTACACAATGCCAGCATACAAATAAGTTGACCACAATAAAATATAAAACATTCATATTACAACCGTTCTTAAATCAATTCGTCCACTATAGCGTATATTCCGATTAACGCATTTACGCAAAAAGACAAAACGAATGTAAACACTGAACGTAAACAACATAGACTATTTATCACTGATCGCACGGGCTATGATACCGCCAAGACGACACCGCAATTGCGCGTTTAGATCGCCACTGTGAAGTCTGCAACTACTGCATGCATCTTCTACGGTGAGTGACAGTTCCTCTTCACTACATTAGTTCAATGTTTGCTAAAAAGCATATTTATTTAATTTTAATCTAAGAACTCGAAATGCCAAGCCTTCGAATATTACACGATGTCGGCGTCTGACCACGTCCGCCGCGTCATCAGCGACAGTGCACAGTCACTGTATCATGGTCTCGGCAAAGCTGGTCTGCAGACTGTTTTCAGGGCGGTCGTTGTGTCTCGGCTGACTTACGCAGCGTCAGCGTGGTTTGGATTCATCACCAGTGCAGACAAACAGCGCATCGAAGCGTTCTTTCGCCGGAGCAAGCGAAGTGGATACTG
>Ga0126335_1003227_pt1 | contig 10081 bp, 6 predicted proteins | sample OlaspJWI45metaG_FD_108409 | JGI IMG/M metagenome (GOLD analysis project Ga0126335, IMG submission 108409) | Marine gutless worms symbiont microbial communities from Oahu, Hawaii - Olavius sp. 1 OAHU.JWI-45 metaG | ecosystem: Host-associated > Annelida > Digestive system > Unclassified | place... | reverse complement strand
GTCGTTCACAGCTTTAGCTCTGCTGACGACCTATTGGTGCTCTGTATGTTACTTGTAAAATACGATGAAGATTTCAGTTTTATCCGCCGACCCTCCTGCCAGTGGTGGATATCCCCTGTTGTCGAGACAGAACGCCATTAGCCACGTGACTGACTGGAATGCAGTCATCCGGCGGTTCCGGCCCAGGCCCTGGCCAGTTCAAGCTGCATGGTTTTGAGGTCGTCGCCGGTCGACTGGACTGGCCGCTGCTCGTGCCCGGGCACGCCCCGGTTGCAGTGAGAGTTTGGCGTGCGAGTGTCGGCATAGCGCGGGCGACGGGCGCAGCAACGCTGGTGTGGTATAACGATGCCCAGGTGTGCTTTACCGGACTGACAGCTGTCTGCCGCCACCACCATGCTCCTGCTGTCAACAGCGAGTTCTATTTTACGCCTTCATTAACTGCGCACGAACTAGAACTAAAACGAGAACGAAAACGTTGTAACTTTACCCTATACCGACCACCCTGCACTCGTGTTTTCTAATTCCTATAGTATTCAATTGTGAAGCTGTCGGAAGTTTCTGAGAGGGTCATCCCTTGTCACTTGTTCACTTGTCGGATCTGCCCCAAACGGACAAAATATAATGTAACCTCCCAGAGAAAATAACCCCCATACTCCAGCTGGTGTACTGTGAAATGAAATCCCCTTGCATACGACACTCCATGACCAGCAACTGTGAAATTCCCCGGCTTATTTCGCCTCTCTCATTCTACAGCAGGTCGTTCAACAAATTGTTGTGAGCTTTGGATTCTTTTATCGTCAATTTTCAATTCGTTGTGCATGGTTGCACGTACGTGCCTCGGGGCCTTGCGTTCTGCACAGAGTGAGCATCAGCAGTTTTGTGTTTCGTCGTTTCGAAGCGAGCTTCTGTGGGCAAACAAAAACGACTCGTGACTTGGCGACATGGCTAACGGCGGTTCTACGGGGTCTTGAGTTCGGCTTGTCTATGAACGGAATGAACCATACCTGTCTGCCTTTCCCAGCCGACGCTGGTCCTCATTTACCGACCCCGAAGAGATGGAAGGTTGAGCAGGTCCACAGGCACTACGGCGGTGAGTGAACAGTCTACCCAGGACTGTTACGTGACGGATATCGCGGTTATTACCATTCAGACCGACACGTCACACTGGGCAAGTGGGTGTAACAGCCGCTGCCCGAAAGTACAGTGGTCAGGAGTCGTGGGATCGACGCTACGTTGCTACCCGAGTACGCCACTGGGCCGCCCTACATAAGAACGGTATATAAGTCGTTGTGAGATGCGACTATGACGGCTGTTGTCGTCATCAGAAGTGTGATGATGAGGTGTGTTCTACTAAAGAGTAATGCCTTCCTGCTGTGATGCTAACGAACTGTCTATTGAGGTCGTGACTTGACATGCCAGGCTGAACTCAGTAGTCGCTGGACGGTGCAGGTGCAGTTGTAGGCTTATGTCTGGAATGTTGACTGCGATCGGCAACGATTACTGCGACAGCTCCACAGACCACAGCTGGTTTTTATAGAACGATGCAAGCAATGAACGAGCCACTGCTGTCGACCACACCGGCGCCGCCTGTGTACAGACTGCAGTAGGCGCTACATTCGGGAATCTATCACGTTCTTGTCTGGTCTGAACTCGGTACATGCACGTTGCTCGTGACTTGAAATATTGACTGTAGATTGACTGATGCTGATTACTTTGCTGCCGCCATTCTGTTCAAATATAGTTTTGCTGTGGACGTTTTCGTTTTTTTACCTGCGTGCCAGCAGCTTTGCTGGGCAGAAGGTATTGTTTTTGGTGGTGTCTGTCTATCTGTGTTTTGCGGTGAACGCTAGAAGTTGATAAATTTTGGCATTGTTTAACAGTTGACCTTGACCTTTGACATTTGACCTTGAGGCTGCAACTTTTGAATGCATTGACTTAGCAACTTCATTTTTTGTTTTTGAGATACGTCTTCAGAATATTTAGTCACCGTCGAGTTTCAAGGTCATGTGTTAGTCAGGTTCACGGCAACAAAACAGTGGCTGTGCACAGATTTATGCTCGAACACAAGTTTAATTTTTTGACTGTGGTGTGTGGCCGTAAGTTCCGTGTGATTATATTCTGCTTCGGCATAAGAAAGATTAACTGCAACACACTGCAATTGAGTGGACTCCTAAGTCCAAACCGTGACGGTGACTTCGTCAAATTTTGACGGATTTCAGAATTTTTGTGCTGCTGAAAAATACAAAATTTCCAACAAAACCGTTTGGTGCTTCGCACCAGGCCTGAAGTCTGCCAGTGAGTGACAGTGACACAGTTGGTCGTGTAGTATACCGGTAAATCACGCCCCGGCGCCCGCTGAGATGGACTGATAAACAAACATGTCACACTAAACCATTGTTGGGATGCTAGTTCGGTTCTGTTTGGAAACGATGGATGCTTGGGATTCAACTCAATCGCGCCATTGACTACTGGTTATGTTCACAATATGGTAACGGCGTACAAAGTCATCAGACGTGAAGAGCTGCACTGACCGTTTGTCGGTCTGTTATTGAGTAACTATGTCTGCTGACCGGCGCGCTGGCGTGTGATGGTCGGTGTCTGTGATCAGTAGCATCGTGTCAATGAAGGGTTGCAAACTGCAGTACTCCCGTCATGTAGACCGATGCTGCTGCTGCTGCCACAAGTAGTACCTCACCTGGAGCTGTAAAATAAGCCTACTCCGTTTCCTGGCCTAATGACGTAAAAGGCGTTTAAATCAGGCTTTAGTTTAATTTGGTTTAGTTCGTAAGAAGTTACCAGCCAAAATCGCGCTGTGCGATTTTTGTTCGGCGATTTTGGTTTGACGTTACTCATGCTCAGCCAGTGGCACGGCGGTCAAACAAACAGGCAAGATAGGAACTTTTGTGGTATACACCGTGTCTCAAAAAACCGGACCCCTACGATATTTTGGCATAACTGACCCATGACCCGTCAGTTTTAAGAGGCATGTATTGTGTTATCACTGCTGTGCAATTTACACAATTCCAGAATTCCAGCTATAACAAATCTATAGGAAGTCACTGACAAAATGCATTACACAACGCAATACACAGTCTAGTAGATTATATATAAATGCCTGTGGTACAAAAATGTTAAGCTAAGTGCGACTTAGTGCGTGTTATTTCTGTTTAAACTTGTATGGATGCAACATAAGAATAAGCCAAATCGTAAAGTAATGCTCGTTAATAAATGTTTTTATATGCATGCAATGAAGGAAAAAATCGATATCGTAAAGCAGTATCATGCCAGTGGCTGACTTTGATTTTTTTAGATGCATCGAATGCATGACATGCTGATTGTTGTTACCGATGTTCGCGGTGTCTGTCTGTCTGTCACGTGGCTCATCTCGGCTTCGCTGTGAAAAAATAGCTGAACAGATCAAGATGCTGTTTGGGGTGAACAGTTCTGGGGGTCCGTGGAACATTGTGTTAGACGTGGGTCCTGATCCCTCACAGAGAGGGGAAGGGGGGCCCACTTTTAAAATTTCGGACTTCCCTCATATTTCCGGAACGGCTGAAGCTACAGACTTGAAATTTTGCGTGCATATATAGAAGGTTGGGTGCCCTAACGAAAAGTATGCAAAAATAGGCCATAGGGGGTCGGGGACCGCGTCACGTGACTTAATTCTGAATTTTGGGACCCCCCTGTATCTCCGGAACGGCTGAAGCTGCAGAATTGAAGAAAGAGACGGCTGAGGGCCCTAACTAAAACTATGCAACACTAACTCGTATGCGTGTCCGCGTCTGCGTCACGTGACCGACTTTTAACTTTTGAGCTCCCATACATATCTTACGAACGGCTATAGTTAGGCTTAGAGTTCAACGCGTGTAGTGTGTGAAGTGTATTCGATGCAGCCTTCGCCAAATTACTTTGGCCTCTTGTTAGTGATTAGCATTAAGATCACCAAAACTGTCTGCAGCTTCAATATTATTTTTGTGAAATTTTCTAACTACCTCAGCCAAGAAATGAGACGTATCATGTCATATAGCTGAATCGATATTAATACTGTCACAACAGTTGCTCAAGTGTCCACATTTGCCCGCATACATGCACTAAAATACATACGCCCCTCGTCAACTGCGTTGCCGTAATGTGGTGGTCCATGACTTAGACCTGAAAATTAAAGTTGTTTAAAACATTTCTTCTGTCCGCACAATGCGAGATATCGTAAATTTCAGCAAGTGTTCAAAGTGTTGTCTTATATTCTTGACGCAAGACCCGGGTCGCTTGCTGCAGTCCACTGGTCTGTCGCTTTGTCGACAATCTGTTCAGAGGCAGCCCAGACTTATACCAGTCGCTACTTTAGCTGAGCTAAGTCCCTTACTGGCTACTTGTATACTCCTGCATGCAGCCCAAAGTTTTATAGTCAACTGAGTTAAATTGCGGACTGTTTGGCGGCTACAAATCTGGAGAAATAAAGTCGGGTGTTTCTTGACACAGATACTTGACTATCGAACGTGCACGGTGGACCGACAAAACACCGGCGCACTGGCCTTACGCGAAATGCTGTTTGACATAAAATTACGTACATCTAACAGTACTGATATTGGAACATTTTGGTGAAGTTGTGCTGAAAAGTGACAGGTGTTTCCTGAGAAAATCGACTGTTGAACTTGATGCGCTGTTTTGCAATGATGCAGTGTCCCACGCAGGTGGTTCTCGATCTGTACAAAACGCTTTATGGACAACTAGTAGAGTAGACAATACCTTTACGGTCGTCTCTGTGTAAAATTATCCATAGCCGGCTTGTTTTGGTAAAGTTACACCAAAAAACCGTAGGTTTTTTGAGACACTGTGTATAGATGTATAGCAGTGTCAAAGACACTTGTGTCTGTTTTTCAGGCCTTGTGTGGTTGCAAGAGTGGTCGTCGTCTGAGAAGCGTGTTGGCCTGGTGTTTTTTGTCAAACAAATGTGTTCATTAACGACTGCAGTAATCAGCTAGGGTGTGTATGATGGGATGGGAGAGGCATTGCTCAGGTGAAGCAATCAATAAGTACAGCAGTACACCTGTAATTGGCAATTACTCAGTCAGTGTAATCCGCAGCAGCAGCAGCAGAGCGTGAGCGTCGGCCGATGTACGATTGATACAGTCAGTCACGATTGGCTGAGCGAATCGTCCGGTCACGCTTGATTGATTTAGCGCTGCATAATAGCTGCTCTCAAGGGCGAATTGTTCTCACACGCTACACAGCCTATTCTCCCCTTCCCGCCCTCAGCTTGGCCAGGTCCGGTCTGGCGTTAATGAAAGAATGTCGTGTCCATCTCTCATTGTCTAACTATGTATCTTTCGAGTTTCGGCACTTGTCTTGTTTATATCTTTTCATTGTTCAAGATGGCTTACATTTTAGTGTTATCTATTTAACATCTCGAGTCTTTTGGAAGCTCATGTATATGTTGTTTTCGTCATCATATAGGTCTCATCAAGAGTTGTGGCTGTAGCAGTACTGCATGTATACGTTAATAGTTTAAAGATATGAGTAACAAGCTGTTGTCCTCAGAGTCATTTCTGCAACCGTGAGGATCAACGCTGTGTTCTTTTTTTTACATGTTTCAACCTTTCAGTTACAAAACTGCATGTTTGCAATGAATTTTGCATGCCAAAGCTTTGTTGTTTCCAGTGTTCATTTGTGAACTGTTGTGAATTTTTCAGTTTTAAAATGTTACTTGCAGACTCTATGTCGTTGTTGCGTTGATGTGCTACAGATGACAGACTGTGGCCGCAGTGTATTTCCAGTGAATGCTGACACTGATCAGATGGACGAAGTCACACTCAATCTGTACAATCATCTCTGCTCGTTGCTCTACCAGCGAGACTTCTACATTCGAGTCAATATATTCACTATTAAATTCTGATGTGTAGAATTAGATTTTTCAGTGTCTTTAACATAGTTATCTTTCTATTACATTGTATTACAGACTGGTCCATTGCACAGTAATGCTCACTTGTTCTACTTTATTAGCACTTGTGTAATAGTTAATAACGAATTCCTAAAGCAGTTTAGTAACGGCCACATCGTGGCGCCATCTGGTGAATAGTTGCCCTCATGACAGACCGACAGACGCCCACGCTACGAAATCGTCGATCGCAAAATGCCGTATCTCATGCATTTGATGTGGTCTAATAATGGTAATATGTTGTTTTTGTATGTAAACACAAAGCTGGTAAGATTTTAAAACTGCCACGTTTGACTTGACCGTTTCTTTCAAGACATGTGAAGATTCGTTTCTGTGTAGCGTATAACCAGGATGGCAGAATTTGTTTAAGTGTGCCCTCATTTTATTTTAAGGGATGCACTACTAGGTGGCATAGTGGCTTTGGCATAGTAGTTCACTCAGCAGAGCATCAGATCTGTAATCACTAGGTCGTAGGTTCGAGTCTTGGCCAGATACTGCTGCATAGTAACCTTGGGCAAGTGAATTACACCCATGTGTCTGTCACCAAGCAATATAATTTAGTACTAGCCTAATGGCTGGGAAGTGAACAGACACCACACGATGCACTAGCCCCGTATTCGTGGTCTCGCAGTATAAGCTGGTGTCTGGATGGGGGCTATTGAAATGGGAGATCAGCATTGCCAAGTGGGCCACATGGCTTGGGAAAGACTTTCCTTTTTACTACAGGTGTTTAATTTGTGTTGTTACTGATAATTGTATTGAATATTTTGGTGTATTGTTGTTTGTTGCAGTCAGTGAAGGAGCTGTACAGCACATTGGAAGATGCTGATGATGACGAGTACGTAAGTGCTCCGGCATTTGTACACAAACCTGCGAATGGACTGACAACAGACAGGCTGCCAGTGGACAGTACCAGTAATGTCACTGGTGACAAGCGATACCATGCTGGGTTGGAACTGGCACAGTGCAAGGCAAAACTACGTAGATTGCGCCACGAACTGTGAGTTTGGTGTTTCACGTTAATACAAATGTAATCAGAAATTGTTTCACTGACTCTGGTCTGCACAGCTTGTCAGGTGCTAGCTAACTCGTGGCTCATGCTGTCATAGAGAAAGAGATATTTCAGTTTATTGTCGTCTTACTGCCATGGCGGTGTTGCTTAATGGTAATGCATTGGTCTTGATCGTTAAAGTTATTCTGTGTCAGCGCCATATGTTTGAACCATCTTGGTATGTAACCAGCCACCCAGATCTACTCAGTCTGGCTATCCCTCTGGAGTACCAGTGAATGCTGGGGAGTAAACAGAGACACCACGTGATGCACTAGCTCTGAGTCTTGCAGTGTAAGCTAATGTATGGCTTGAGGACTACAGAAACGGAGATCACTGCCACCTGGTGAGCATGCGTAGTTTGAGAAAGGACGTTCTTCTCTGCTGTTGGTAGTAATGGTGGCGGTGTGACATGGTGGTGGCATTACACACATTAACAATGTTGCTTTACATGCATATCAAGCTGAATTAGTACCTGCATGCTGACAGAATATTATCAGCTATGACTCACAGATCTGCATTTAATTCTCGTCATTGTGACAGTGTGTGGCCAAAATTGTCATTGTGCTTCAGAAACGATGCCTCTTCATGATTGGATGTATCAGATCGATTAAAATGGGGACGGTATTGAAAAGCATAGTTTATTGTCACTTAGTGAATCAGAATTCACTATTACACAATGTATGCCATGGTTTACTGTGACCAGTACAGCTGAGTGTATGGTGTGCATCTGACAGAGAAGACAAGTGTGATGCTGTGGAAGAAATACAGGAGGAATTGGATGCAGTTAAGCAGTCAGAACAGCACCTTCGCAATGAAGTGAGTGCATGCATTGTGTCGGTCTTCAGTCTTTGCTTTTACTGTCAATGCTGCACATTTTATGTAGTCATGTATGCTCTAATTTAATCAGTGAGAAAAAACTGCATTGAAATGTTACCAAGTGAGACAAAACAACTTAGAAGCAAAGTAATACATGTATTTTTTCTGGTAGTACTGGTATTTTCAGTGAAGTGTGATGAAATTCCTGCGAAAGATTTCCCTAACAGCAATTAATTTGACTCAATAATCAGATGATTTGTATAAGTGGTAGAATTGTGATGGAGTTTAACATTATTTAAAACTAAAGCGTGACTGCTGCATGTTTCAGACCTCTGCAGTTTAAAGAGCATACTTTTGTTGACTTTGTTGTTTGTTTTACATAAAGAACCGAGAGTTACTGGAAGAGGCAAGGGCTGCAAAATTTTACCGAGATGAATTGGACGTCATCAAAGAAAAGGTATTGGAGTTCAGTGTAGTGTGTTGTGGATTGAATTCATTGTAATAACTGTTATAACCAGTATCTTTGAAGGTTGACATTAGAAGATAAAATACGGCTGATTGATGTTTTATAGAGGTGTTTATAATGCATTTATAAATGCTGAAGTATGTAGTCAAAGTGCGTCATTCAGGAAGAGAAATACACATAGAATGTTACACATACTGAGAAAGAACACACAAGATCAAGAGCACACACAATCACAGTGACACACCACACATTTATTACAGTGTTCCACTCAAGGATGTAGAGTTGGGAGTCGGAGTCTCCAGAGTCGGGCTTTAGTCCAGGATTTGGGGCCAGAATCAAGTGGCATAACTTCAAATCCTGACCCCCCTGCAGAAAACAACCCAAGGACCCCTGCAGTGCAGGGTCTTCGGGCGCAGTAGTTATGCCACTGCCAGAATCTCCTTCTGGCATAAACAGGGAGGCAATGCTAAAGTCCCAGAATTCGATTTGAAGTTCATTTTTGCTCCAATCCCAGAGTAAGAGTCGGGGTTGTAATTTTTGTAACCCTGGATTCAGAGTCAGTTTCCCAACAAAAATAAGGACTCCAGATGCCTGGTTACAATTGCCATTGACTTGTGTATGATATGGTTGATGCAGGCAAGCCAGGTAGATAAGTATGAGAAGGAAGTCGTGCGGCTTAAGGAGAAGCTGACAGAACTCCAGTTCTATCGGGCTCGAGTTGACGAATTGCGTTTTGATAGCTCGTCATTACTTGATACCAATCACTTACTTACTGATCAGCTTGCCATCTGTCATAAACGTATTGAAACCGTCATTGACCTTGAAAATGATTTGCAGAAGTATAAACAGCAGCTCTCGTTGGCATCAGAGGTAATGTTCAAGTGATCATGTAATGTCTCTACTTTAATATCGTTGGTTGGACAACAAAATGAAAAAAAGCGTCACTAGGAACGATAGTTCATATTTGGACATTTAGTGACTTGAAGTTAATTTTAAAACAGACTATGCTGGACTTATTTGCTGATGAGTCTTGAGATTAGTTTTACTATTATTAAATATGTGGCTTAACTCTGCAAACATTGTCTGTGATGAGCTTCTGTTGAGTGTTTTTATGAGTCCAGCACCTAGATATGTGCAATTGACATTATGTTTTTGGATGTGGCTGTCTGTGATTCTGTCTGTTTCTTTGTCCCAACTGCAGCGATGTTGACAATAGTTGATATAAATTTGCAAAAAGTGGGCCCACGCACTGTCAGGCAGAGGCGTATGCATCAACAGTTTGCTGTTGAGTTTAAAGCCAAGTTTTGTAATTTTCTCATTATTGCCATTTAACATGGCAGTGTTGCTGTTTGTTCTAGGAAAGAGAGAGAGATCATCAGAAGATTGCACACTTAATGCGAGAAAATGCTCGTCTCGAGTTTGACAAAAAACTTGGCCCTGAAGATATCGCTTCTCCTGATGTGCTTTTACATGAATGTGAAGTGATTGCATCAGGCGAAAGTAAAGATGACATTTTTGACTATTTACAACAATGAAATGTTTAATTGTGTAACATCGCCATCATTGCTGTGTTATATTTGTTGAGAAACATAGCATAGGCCTACAGTACAGTCAATGTGAAACTGGCAATGTTTGACACTAAACTGGAAGGCTGAAAACACATAGAATAACTTACTTATTTTTTATTTGCGCCTAGAGGTGGAAGATGCTTGTAGCAGTTGACCTTTATTGTCTCTGTCTGTGAATCTCTCTGTGCATGGCCGGTTGGTGTGGCAGGTGCATAATTGGCTTGTTGTATATTTTTAGGGCTGTT
>Ga0126335_1003226_pt1 | contig 10081 bp, 6 predicted proteins | sample OlaspJWI45metaG_FD_108409 | JGI IMG/M metagenome (GOLD analysis project Ga0126335, IMG submission 108409) | Marine gutless worms symbiont microbial communities from Oahu, Hawaii - Olavius sp. 1 OAHU.JWI-45 metaG | ecosystem: Host-associated > Annelida > Digestive system > Unclassified | place... | reverse complement strand
TGTAACAAAAGACTCCGCTGTTAAATATATAAAATTTCTCTTAATCAAGCCCAGCATGGAGTATGCTCTGTTTATTTTCTCTTTACAGTGAGAAACAAAACTTAATTTTGAGTCAAATACCACGCCCAGGTCTTTTATTACATCGACACTTTCCAGAGAAGTAGAAGATACCATTAATGCTGAGCGTCCTCGAAGCCTATAGCCTAAGACAATAACTACCAGGTAGACGACATTACCTTAAAAACTCGGCATTATTGTCTAATGTGGCTTTTTGCATATTCTATGGTTTGCGCGTTCATTGGGTTAAACCCTAACCCAAACCGTAACTGAATGTCAAAAATGCCACATTAGACGAAATAGCCAAAAACTCAAACTTTCCAACGCAAAAGGGCAACTATTGATACCTTTCGTTTAAAAGCTTCCGTAGCAACAAAACAACCATCTACCATGCTGCATGACTTCCTCACGTAACGTAAGCATGGAGCTCAGGCAAACTGGGCAAAGCCTTTGAAGTTTGGCCACTCTGCTTCGTCCCTGGCCGCTTTGGTAACCTTGCAGGTTTGCACAAAGATTGAATCGTTGAATAACATTTCCGTTATGTGTTAATACTTAATAGTCTCCATCGGCGATGTGTAAATGATGCACGGGGGCCTGCGTGTTCACAGATGTTAACGATTATTACCACACGTTCAGACGTTTTATGACACGAGGAAACCGTTTAAGCATGTAAGCTGCAAGTTACAGCCAGCACCAATGCTGTAATGTGGATTGCAGTTGGCACTGCGATTTCCCAAAAATCGAATTCAACGTGAATCGTAGAAACAAATTGCGCATTACCAAAACTTAAAGATCGAAATTGTCCGACTTCTATTCTACTCGATGACTGTTGTTTGAATCTTAAAGGCACTTTGCTTTGTCTAACACTGGAGTAATAGTAATTAAAATAATCTGTTATTACCTGGTATTGTTAGTATGCTCATTCTATAACATGCTCAATTAAGAGAATCAAATTTGCATAACAAATTTCACTTGTAAGACGATACCTAAAATACTCAGCTGTTACTTCAGCCTGTTGTACTTTTACAACGCATCATACTAGAATCTTGAAGTTACTGTATTGAAAACTGCTAAAGAACATAAACAACAACAACAACAACAGAAAAACATCTCATATAATAAGCATATATTACTGAACAGTTTCAGAATAAATATCACAGCATAAACAACAGAAGTGTCATGCCATCAATTCACAGTTCTATAAATATAATATCCACTGGCAAACGTAAACAATTGTAGCATCAATATAGGCATGTGTAAGTTATCTGGAATGAGAATTAGCTTAACTGGTGCCATGACAATCTTCCGTCGACAAGTATTTGACGCAACTGTTATTCCAAAACACAGCTGGAGAGCTAAAAAAGGTATACTATATTTCCTCTAATAGAAGCCCATGGCTTGTATTAGAACCACCTGGTTCATCGAAGAACATGCATTCAAAATACCACGATTCTTGGCATTGTATTTATTACTGCAAAGCAGAACTTTTTCGCTTTTTGGAAGTTCAGATGCCACAGTCACATACCGGTACGTAATACTCATAATGACACAATGTACCACAGTCCCATGTAGCATTAGCTCTATGGTATTCGCCATTGGACCCCGGCTTGTATTAGAGGAAATATGGTAAGATGGTCCATATATAAGACAGGCTCTGCTACCAATGCACGGTATAGTACAAAAAACGTTTCAGTCTGTCGGGAACATTAAGTCTGTCAATACGATCAGTTGGTAATAGCCGTCGAATGGCAAGTCGGCAGAGATGCTGCAGACTCGAGACTTGCATCTTAGCACGCCACAACGTCGCAATACCATTCCGTGTCCTGCAGCAGATAACAACTTCACTGCTGGCATTGGGAAATACAGCAGAAAAATATTAGCCAACAGCATTAAGTATTATATAAGTTAAGTATTAACGCATAATGGAGATGTCACAAGTAATAAGTGCTGCAGGTATGCAGAAGAAATCTCTAACACCTTATAATGTTTACTTAATGAAGTGACCTAAATTTAAATTTAACATTTTTAATGGTTAAACTTTTTAAAAATCATTAATTAATCATATATATAACACAGCAGATTGAAGGTCAAGGTGATAAACGCAGAGCTTACTACGTTGCCCACCCTCTGTATAGGGAAAAGGCAAATGCCTGAAAAACAAAAAACATTAATGGAAACAACTTAGCAAAATATAACAAAGATTAACTACCCTACTCCAAGCGGTCTAGGACAACTCGGTGCAGCCGATTCGGCACCGCCACTGGCGTCGGGACAATTCGGCGCAGGCTCGACTCGACGCAGGCGAATGGGCTTGGGGACATTTTGTCGCAGCGTCAGTATAACAGTGACATACACTTTCAGTATCACTTTGTTTGCATCTCACCTGTCATGCTGTAGAGGCTTGTCACGTGTCTAGCTGTAGAGGTGTATCAACAGCAATCCTCTAGCAGCCCGATTCAACGCACATGCCGACTTCACCTTACATGCCCGCGTGATTCCGGCTTTGGCGTTGTTCCTTCAGGACCTAGACGCAGAGTTTTAGGAGCTGTCCGATAACAGCCCTCCTGGGCAGCAACCAGTGTTGGACTGGTTGGAAGACAATTATATCAGAAGACCAACTCGACTAGGTCGTCGTCCACCTGTCTTCTTACATGAGACGTTCATGATCGAGTCATACAACATCTGGATCGTACTAACAACCACGCTGAAGCCGCCCACCAGCGCATCCAAGCCGAAATACAGATGGACCAGCCAACGCTGTGGAAGTTTATAGACGGACTGAAAAAAGTTTAGAAGTGTCGTGACATTCCATGAGCAACTGGTCGCCGGACACGCTCCTCCTAGGAAGCTTCGATGATATCGACTGTGTGACGAAAGAATCCAACAGACTGTGCAAAGCTATGCAAACTACGGCATCATGGACTATTTGCGTGGACTCGCCCACAATTTCCAGATGAACCGAGTAGATTAGATTACAATTCATTCCATCTTGGACATCTATAGCAGCAAACATATGGTTTCTGTAATTTTTCAGTTCATTAATTATTTTTATGTCTCTGTTAATGACGATGCGCCGAAATGTCCCCGCGCCGAATCGCCAGCGTCGAGCTGAACCTGTGCCGAATTGTCCCAACGCCGAGTTGGCTGCGACGAATTGGCATCGCCGAATCGGCGGCACCGACTTGTCCCATTTCGACTCCAAGCTCATTATCATCGCCGAAATGCCCTTAATGTGGCAAGCCTCTACTCATTCACTCAGAATTCAGACGAGATATTGCATCACATACCCAACAGCTAGCGTTGTGCCATCGGGTGAATAGCGACAACACAGAGCATTTGTAACAGCGGCAACCTGACATGGAACTTCAGGGCTGTATATATCCCAGAAACGCAAATTACTGTGCACACACATCAGCACCAACACAACCATTTGTAATCACAGACAGCTTTTGTCGTTGTCATGTACGCCATTAGTTTCTGATATTTCCCACTTTCGTCTGTCGCCACTAGTAGTTACATGGCATTACCGGTACTACAAAAGATGTCACTATATATTTCATACCACAGAACAACATTAGTGGTACTGATCTCGTTTTCTGCACCCTCAGTCAGACATCAGCTTACACTGCAAGACCACGGATATGGAGCTAGTGCATCGCGTGGTTTGTCTGTTTCCTCCGCAGCCAATAGGCTGGTACCAAATTATACGGCTCGGTGACAGAGACACATAGGTGTAAATAAATTGCACAAGGTTACCGAGCGGTGGTACCCAGTATGACTTAAACCTGTGACCTACTGATCACAAATCTGATGCCTTACTGATTGAGCCATCACGCCACCAATGTAGTGTTTAAGAACAACAAGCCAAATTGATTTGCCGAAGGCTGCACTGAATGCTCTTCCCGTGCCGTGGGAAATCAACAAAATGTTCCTTGGGCCCCCAAGAGTGTTCACCCTAAACAAAATCTTGATCTGTTCAGCCGTTTTTGCACAGCAAAGCCGAGTAGAGCCACGTGACAGATAGACACTGCACGCATCAGTAACAATAGTCTGCATCTCAAGCATTCGATGCCGTTACTGCAAACTTTCACACTATAGCTTAGATGAGTGCTACCCTAACACAAAACATTCTAACCATACTGGAGCTACTAAGACTAAACCCCCTTCACAATTATACAATTATCTCAACTCCAGCAGCAGAAGAAACACCAATCTGAGAGTAAAATGCCTTAAGCATGCCACAGATCTTTGACGAAAACAACAACGTTATACCAACTTATGCTAATATCAGTTTAACATGGCTTAATAAAATAACACGGTTTTGCTGGATTTTAATCCTAATAGACTTGTCCGGGATTGTTTTAACAAAGCATCAGCAGCAACATGCCAGCAACATTTCCAACCTGTCATCGGAAACAGTGGCAATATGTCGACCGTCGTGGCTGAACGACACACTTCGGACATATGCGTCAGTGGCACCTCCCATGAACTGAGCCGGAGGAGATGGAAACAGATGACTGGTTCAAATACACACAGATAATTACTAACCTTCTATGTCACATTATTTCTGCTATAACAGCACAGAAAAAATGACAACAACAATAATCATTTTGTGGCCTTTGTATCACGACAGAGTCAGGATAGGACTTCATTATGCACTGACTAGGCTGAGAAAGCTGCAGCCTAAAGTCTCAAGAGTTCTACGACCCTTCAGCTGGGGCAATGCATGTTAAATCCAGTAGTTAGTAACTTCAGTTATACAGTAGTTCTTTATTATTTGTGCTGAAAAACTACTATTACTGCACTAAACGATTTGCAATCAAAGAAATGCCTTACCAGAGTTGCAACAGCATAGTGCCAATGTGTGGATCCCAGACTATGACGCTTGTGTCATATGATGCCGTAGCAAGTAGGGCGCCATCTGGTGAGAAGTCACAACCACAGACATCATGGAGATGTCCCTTCAGATAGCAAACTGCTTTGTACTTCACCATGTCCCACAGTATAACCTGAGACAGACAACAAAGGTAAAAGGTACCTCATCGCAGAAGGACTGAGGTGTGGCACACATTGTAAGGGATCACACGGTTTCACCTGCCATCCATGCATTTATCTGCGAATAGCATGAACCATGCCTTTACCTTCAAAGCTGGTACTCAATTTACAGACCCCGGAGTGATGGAAGGCCGAGTCGACCTGATACTAACAAGCAACCATTTCATTGCATCTCTACCTTGTAGATCCAGCAACTGGCTAATATAGTTTGTTTCAAAATAATATGTGGCAGTGGCAATTCTTTATCGTAGCTCGTGGGATGATAACCTGGCATGTAAACTAAAGTAAGCAGAGTTGGACATTCCTCTCAACACATGACAGGTCATTCAGTTTGAAGACAGTCTTTCCAAGCAATCGACTACACTAATACTAACAACCTCAACAAACAACGACCAACAAATGACTTGGGATTCAAGACTCATTTGTTCAAGGCCAAGACCAAGATGCTGAAATAATAACTAGATGTCGGTCACCGGCAAGCTTTGCGTCCACTTGGCCTGAGCTAATAATAGCTTGTGACATCAGGAGGCGTGGCTGGACGGATAGATTGACAGACATCACAACCGCGTTACATATTGCGTCTTTCACATTTACAGGCATGGATGCAAAAAAATCAACTCGTGCAACGAACATGCTTACCTCACTTTGTGCATAAAACCAAGGACTATACATCATAACAATAGAAAACTTAGCCACACACTGTGCAGCAGCATCAAACTTTAGTACTGATTACTGCAATGCAAAACACCAGCTGGAGTTGCAGGGTCTCAACACAGAGACCAACTGCATTCATTTGGCCTGATCAGGAAGTCGCAGTTCCTGAAAATGTTCTCCACAAGAGTGAAGGTGACAAGTGGACAGCATTTCAGAGAAAACACTATCTGGCAGAGGATGCAATAGTGTAAATGTCGTCGCATGCAACTTCAGCCCAAGTGTATGCATATGATAAATGAGGCCTGGCTTGGTCACATATTTAAATGTAAGGTAGGCCTAGTCCATTGATCAACACCGGGGGCTCATATACTGTCAAATACCTGCTGTACAGGCCTTGGCATTAACTTACAATTTGCTGTTTTCTAAGCAATAAATTTGCTCCTATTGTTGTATGAAATATGAAACTTCAAGACCAAGACAGAGACCAAAACTCAAGAGTCTCGAGTACAAGACTCTGGCAACTGGGTCTCGACACCAAGACTCTACTAACTAAAGGTAACATGAGACACAATAAATGCAAAAACTCTAAACAGTATGCATTAAACACTACTAATTTATGCATACAAAGTAAGACAAATATAAAACCACAGCCTGGTTAAGGTGCCTTGCATATCATGCAGCCAGGAAATGGACTGGGTCTATTCTACTATTTCTACAGCTCACAAGCCCACACTGTCCTCTGGCACATTACACACTTACATGTAATAATCTAATATTATTCACTACTGCTCTGTCTTGGCCTTAGTACTATTGCCCTGCTAACACCACCACTGCAGTGCATGAGCAGATATGCAAAGATCCATACCGATTGATTGTCACCAACAGATGCTAGTAAGTTAGCATCAGGTGACCAACAGCAGCCATACATCCACTTGGAACATCCGCCAACCAACAAGCGAACAGATACATGCTGACTGCTGACGGCACCGTTCATGCGACCATTGTCTAGCTGCCACACACGCAGCGTGCCGTCACGCGATGCTGACACCAGTCGTAAACTAGTGTCAGGAGCAAAGCTCAGGTCACGTATGACATCCACGTGATCCAGCAGCTCCAACAACACAGTTCCTAGACACAGCACAGTTACACATTACATTACATTACATTAGAGTTATTTAGAGTGGCCTAAAGTACAAATACTACTAAACCACTACTATACACGATGTGGAGAAACTAGAAACCGAAAACAGTTAGGAAGGAAATGATTGGGAAAAGAGATAAGTTTTGAGGCGGTTTCGAAAAACAGACAGCATTGAAGCTGAGGTGATGTCGTGCGGCAGACTGTTCCAGAGGCGGCATCCGGAAACCGGAAATGCACGATCACCAACAGTGGACAGCCGTGTACGTCGGATCACTAGCTGTGAGGATGACAACGACTGGAGATGGCGACGGTTGGAAACGGCGATGCTCTGGATGTAGTCGGAAAGGCATCGGTAGGTGAGCACAGCTAACTTGAAATCGATGCATTCCGTAGACCACAGCCAGTGTAGGTCTCGCAGCATCAGTGTGACATATCAGATCACAACAACAAACTTTAACATGCTGTTAAAGAATCCAACAATTATGAAATTATTGTCATTTTGAACACCACAGTAGTATCTCCACACTTGATTAATAACTCAATACCATACAATTAATAACTGCTTGTTCAGAACGCAAGCAAACATAATACATCTATATGTTCTATTATGCATCCAGTGTTTTCACATGTAATGGAATTATAGCAAGAATATCTGTCACGAAAAGAATCTTACTTTCAAAATGCTTTAAAATTTTCCTTAACAGACCATGTAGTTAACAGTTATTAAAGAACAACTTCATTTGGTCTAAGTTACACTTATCTGTGCATGCAAATAGCACTTCAACATCTAAAAACTGACTTTTATTTGTAATTTTAAAAACTTAATTTTAAGCAGATGTACATATGTTAGAAACACTTTTCACTAACAACATAATTTTGCAGTTTCAATAGCAATGAAAAGTGTCCATTATACTTGGTCAATATTTATTTTTATCATTATTAAGACATTCAAAAAACACATGACAAAACACAATTATAACAAAATAAACTGCAAAGTGCTGTTATAAATGACATGCAATGTGACGATTTATAAAGTGTATACAGTCAAACCTCATTAGCTCATCCCCATTGGTACCACTACCTGGCCAAATTGTGGCAAGAGGCGAGGTGGCACGTTGACGAGTGGGTGTAGGATAAGAGCTGGGGGCAAACTTAGACCTAGGCCTACAGTATAACCAGCTGCATGAGCAAGTCCTTTTTATTAGCCAAGCTTGCTGACTTACATAACAGCACACTGTTACAGTTAGGCATATAAGTGGTAACAGTCTATTTCTTGGAAACAGCAGCACGTTTAGCCTACATGAGGCTTAAACACTGACAGTGGCTGCATGTCATCCAGTGTGGTCTGCTCAGCCTCAGCATGCAACGCTGTTTATGGCCGGCACAGTGAACTGTCGCTGTCTTCCTAGAGGCTTGACGACGACATGCGTGTCAGTCCGCTGGGCTGAGAGGTTGAAGCAACAAGTCCAGCTGAGCTGAATGCCCGCATGCGCTGTGGAGAGGAGGGAAGGGGAGGGGAGGTGCTGGCAAATGACAACCAATGCTCTATAGCGGCCACTATCACACTGCCACTGCTGTTGTACTGAGATACAGCAGCAGCAGGGTGGCTGATGCCCCGGAATGATCGCCAAGATGAAGCTGCATTGCTGCATTCAGACATGGTGCCACTACAGCGTTTCTCATTGTTGGTGACCCACTAAAACAAGTGCTGTGAGCTGAGCCATACGGCGAGTTACAGAGGTCAGTTTACACAGAGCAAGATGCATCCATGCCTTGGCAAGAGTGAGAGGCAAGGGTGGCGACTTAACGAGGTAAACTGCACGGTAGGAAATCTGTCCTGGGCTTTGTCATGGCGAGAGGCGAGTTAACGAGGGGCAAGCTAACGATGTTTGACTGTAACGTAAACAAATGCATCAAAAAACATGTCAACCCAACAAGCCTTACTTACTAGATCTGACATGCCATATTTTGATGCAGCCACTCTGTAGTCCAGTGGCAAGCAGAAGGTCGGCATCAGGACGGGATGACCAGTTAAGACTAGTAGAGTGAGGCTTTGTGTGTGAAACATTGGAGCCAAATGCCAGTGCCCAAACAAGCTGCCCTGTATCTATTTTAACACCTTGTAGCTCATGATCCCATCGTTCCAGGTCATCACCAGTTTCATCATCTGACAACCTAATAAAAAACAATTACATAACGCCAAATGACACATTTTATAGTAACGACGATTTTCAACTGTATGCACTCAAATATCTAAAAGTCAACTAAGTGTGCAATAAATCAAGCAGCACGACATGAAATATATAAACTGAGTGTGTATTCAGCAATCACCATGTGTAACACATACGTGAACACGTGCTGGGCAAAACCCTAATGTCACAGGAAAATATGAGTGCATAACAATTTATAAATGGCCAAATTTCCATACATTCTACACAAGAAACAGATAGCAGACATTCATGAACGAGTGATACGTACAAGCAGTGCCTGCAGCGATTCCACGGAATTAGCTTAACAATGTGATTGCCGCACGACCATGCGAACAAAGAGCCATCAGCAGACCACGTACACGACCATGATTCGCAACCAGCTCGTTGCTGTGCAGACCGCTCTGGCTGCAACTGATGCAGCAAAGTAGCAGTATCTGTCAGCAACATCCACAATCACTAGTTCATGCAGGGTAAAATGTGGATGCTGATGTTCAAACGGGTAACGTGCAGATGTTGATGCCGATATCCTGACACTAACCGTAATCTTAACCCTAACCAAAATCCAAATCCTAATTCTCACCTTAATACTAACACCAACCCTAACCCTAACTCTAGGTTTGAACATCCGCACATCCACATCCCACACGTCGGCATTTTACCACTGCCCGTTCACGTTACTATAGTTATGAAAGCGTGCAGAAAACACAAACGGCCGCAAAAGCAATGAACAAAGATGTCAATCGACAGAGTTTTGCACTGCAAAAATAGTCATATGCTACCAGTTACCTAAGCTTCGACGATCAACGTCTGGTGGGAAAGGTGTCCCAACAAACGCCAAAGTCATCACAGTTCACAAATAAGCACGATTAACTATTTAGTCAACGTGTCACGTGTGTACAGTTCACGACACCGACACAACTGACTATGTAGTAGCAGCAGTGAAATAATCAAAACCAAAATACAC
>Ga0126335_1003225_pt1 | contig 10083 bp, 9 predicted proteins | sample OlaspJWI45metaG_FD_108409 | JGI IMG/M metagenome (GOLD analysis project Ga0126335, IMG submission 108409) | Marine gutless worms symbiont microbial communities from Oahu, Hawaii - Olavius sp. 1 OAHU.JWI-45 metaG | ecosystem: Host-associated > Annelida > Digestive system > Unclassified | place... | reverse complement strand
TTATTCATAAAAATTTTCATTATGCCTACTGAAAAGTCTGGATCCGTGTCGAATGCACTGATGCAGCCTTCTTGCAACTTACTTTTGCCTCTTGCTTTTCACTGACATCAATGAAGGTCATCAGTCGCAGCAGCAGGCAGTTCTGTGTGCGACATAGCAAGACAGTATTGTGACCTTATTCACAGAAATCTTAGCGACTAACTCACCACTCAGCCGCTTCCTGGCAATTACGACACGTGTTTGCTATACTGATGACAACTATCTGCGCTGCTCATGCCATGGCGCTGCTGGGTTGTCATGGCAACACTATAATAGCGTCAGGTGCTCTTGCCCCCGATATTGCGCTATGCTTTCTCTAGTGTAGAGTCGTTTATGTATAATTATGAATGTCCATTGCTAATTTGCTACGAAAGCGTATGGTAAACTTTTGTCTATATGCTGAATGTTCGTGATTTTTGGTTTGAACATACTTACGTGTATTCTCTTATAGCCTATTTGCTGTCATTCATGACGAATATAGACTCTTACACAAAGCGCATCCTGACCGCCTCTCTTACCTTTTATCAGACATCTCATTATAATAAGAATAATCATAATAATAATAAGTCTGGAATGGTCATGTCCGGATCGTTTGTTTACATTTTGCTCTGCGATTTTCATCAGCATCATCATCGTCATCATTTATTTTCTCAAATCAACTGAACAAGAAGACGTACACATGATCAACACGAGAACGAGAGCAGGACAAAAAAGGCACAGAAAACTGGCGCTTACATTTTATCGCGTTCGTGCCTCATGTTTCATCGTGCTACGCTGGAAAATAGTTCCTGTACAGTTGGTTTGTTCTTTTTTCTCGCTGTGTCAGGCTTCACTTATATTCGTAACGGTAGTTCGTTCTCTAGCCCCACGCCGCTGGCCTGTCGTGGTTACATCCCAGGTGCTGTTGTATCAGGTGTGTTCTAACGGAGCCGTTCCAAACGTGTCTCAGATAATGTCTCAGGGGCGCTCATGGCTTCTGTCAGAAGAGGCGAATAAGTCGAGCGGAGTGTGTAGTGTTTGCCGGGCAACGCGGCAGTTGCATTTGAAAGACGGTACAGTTCACAACCACGGTCCCCGTGCCAAGCCTTGTCTAGGCTCTCACAAACCACCGCTGAGTGTTTCCACCCTGCAGTCTGTTGGCAGTGGTCAAAGAAGTACGGTAACATCCGTCAGTTCTTCAGATGGCACAGCCTCAGTATCTGATCTACTTCATGCCTCAGTGTCTTTTCTGTCGGCCTCATCGACACAGGCTTGTGGACGCCCGTTGAGTGCACGGTCATTAAACATATCCCCAAGTCAGCCCGCTCTGCCTGTGCTACCCATTTGACAAGTATTTTGCGTGCGATAGTGGTCAGGCCAGATAACAGAACCAATTGGCTTTCTTCGTCCAGTTGGAGTGGTCTTGTATTACAGCCTCCTAGACGTGCTGGCAAACGCCACAACGTTACTAATACTAGAAAGAAGCGGATTAATGACTTTCAGTCAATGACATCTCCCACACCTAAGTCAGTTCGTCACAATGGGCGTCACACTGCATTACGTAGCACTTTGTTAGCTCAGGCAGTCACATCCACACTGGAAGATGGCAACCTCAAAGCAGCTAAAAGACTGTTGTGCTCCGATTATATTCCAGCACCTCCCTCTTTGGGGAATCTGAGTAAGTTACAGCAGAAACGTCTGCAAGCATCACTGATAGATGGCTCCCTCCCAGATCCAGCACAGTGCACTCCTCTTCCAGTCGAGGAGGCAGACGTCCGCAAAGCAGTTCTGTTATTCCCTGCAGGCTCCTCGGGCGGTCATGATGGGATGCGACCCCAGCACCTGAAGGACTTAGTGCAGTGCCGAGAATCAGGGCCGGACTTTCTGACAGCACTAACAGGCTTTATCAATTTAGTGCTGGCTGGTCAATGCCCAGTTGACATTGCTCCCACGTTCTTTGGCGGCCGGCTCATTTCAGTAAGTACGAAATCGAGCGGGTTGTTTCTGTGTTTAAATAAGCCGCGAGCACGCAAGATCAATTTTCCATGTAATTATCATAGTAGTTCTATTGGAACAACGGTCTTCACGCCGTGAATAATGCAGTAAGTTGTAACGCCGGATTAGGCCTACTTGATCTCTCGATGTTTATCGCTTAATGACGTGATACTGGCGCTGATGCTGAATCACTTAATTACTCCTCCATGAGGCTTCATCGCACCTGCTCGTTCGACTAACGAATGTCTAATTGTTTCGTCGGTAGAGTAGCTCAGGTGAATCACTCACTTCAAGATCACTTTTTACACCCATATTTAGCCTGCATTGTGGTTTGTGTTTTACCGCGCTACATTAGCAAATGAATAAATTGCTGTTGTCAACAGTTTGCTGAAAATGAAGAAACTTGATGAAAAACACTCACTGAATGAGAACTGTTAACTGACTAACTTAAACAGTTATACTTAAACGCTGCGTCGTTTCCTGAAAAATTTAAATATTTTCTGGAAATGGGGGTATATATCAGTCCTTTGTCGAGTGTCGACTACTTCCTAATCGTGACTGTAGACCATGCCCATATCCCCCGTCTGGGCCACAGTGACCACAGTGCTACATTGGTTCGTCGCCTCCGTACCGTACGAAGTCTGCAGTAAGTGTGTTGTCTGTCATTGCTTTCACTGCAATCTACAATCCATATAACGAAGCACATTTGACGAAGTTCTGGTTCAGATATTCAGTCATCCATGCTGTCCCATTCATAATAGAAGCCGTAGAATCCACGCTCTCCACACAATGCAGTTGAATGAAAATTCACGGAATTAACTTTATCGCGCTATCATACTGCGACACTGCGATCATTAGTAAAATATTACGTTGACTTTTGCACCCTTTACTATCATAGTTTAATAATTTATGGGAGTAAAAGTATTGTTGTAGAATGGTTGATGTGCTATTTTTAACGGAATTTAATGTCGTTTAAACTTTAAACATTGTAAAATGTTAGATGCTCTTGTCATTTTTAACAATTTAAACTTGTCATAAAGCTAATTACAAAGGCACCTTTTCAGATAAAAGATATAACCTGAAGTTAAAATACTGAATTTAAATACTGCTGCGCAATATGCACCGTAGAGAAGAACGATGACAATAAAAAAGACGCATGAATATGGCTTGTGAAGCGATAGTGCAATCGTCGTCGGTTGAGTTTCCGTAAGCCTAACTGCTTCTCGAGTCCCACACGCTCTGTTGTACTATGCTCCACGTTGCGTGTTGGTTGCGAAATTGTGTTCTAACGTCGTTCTGATAGAATTGATACACGCCTGGCCGTCGCAGTGAATCCGCGACTGGCGTCCGTCGCTGTAATATATCGAATAACGTCGACGGACGCCCGACAATCGGCTTGGACGTCCGTTCACTCGCGGCCGGCCGGCTGCCCGGTCGGCGACACGGTCCGCCGATGCCTTCATCTCTGTCGTGTTTTATGCCGATCGCCGGCAAGGTCATTCAAGGTCAAGACGGCCTTGGTGAACGCCGGGTAATGCGGTTATCGGACACACAGGCCATTTTCTCGCCACCCGCACCCAACGCTCAACGTACAGAGCGACGAAGGTCGGACTCACCCAGTTAATAGCGTATCAAACTAGCTTTTGAAATATTATCTTTCGTCCCGCGCCAACACGGCTTATGCGGCTGGAAAGGATGCGGTGGAAGGGATGCGAGGAGGAGAGCAGCGGCGGCAATGAAGAGATGACTCCGTGTGAGGTCCGTGCTTGTCTGCTGAGCCCACTGGGGTCGACTGACCTCTGTGACCACCAACGACGAGCCAACTAGAGCCGAGTTGACGTGATGAATCGCGTCTATAGTGCGTGCTTGTGCTCATCAGTCAGCCACTGTGTATACAGTGCATGCACACTCGCGCGCGACTTTGCGTTGCACATAATTAATATTGTATCATTTGATTTTTTCCAGAAATCACTTGACACTAGCATAATATTTAGATGGTTGCTGCTATGCCTTGGTCGACGAGGCTAATACGTGAATTGTAGCTACTAGTCATTGTGTTGATATCACGACTCAGCAAAACCGTCTATAAACTGGTGGTGTCAAACGTAATCGTTCAGAAAAAAAGTTATAAGCCCCGGCAACTTTTTGCGACCTAAAGTATCAATAACGTGAACGAGAGGCCAAAGTAATTTGGCGAAGGCTGCATCGAATGCACGGCACATACTGCAGGTGCTGGAGTCTATAGTTTCGGCCGTTCCTGAGATATGTAGGGGCTCCCAGATGTTAAAAATAGGTCGTGTAACTCCGCCCGTACTCCTTGTGACCTACTTTCGCATAATTTTGGTTAGGGCCCTCAATCCTCTATATTTACGCAAAATGTCAGCCTTTCCTGAGATATGTAGTTTGGCAAAATTTCTCCAACTCCTTCCTCCTCCTCGCTGTGGGGGATCAGGACCCCCGTCGGACATAATGTTCCTTCGGCTCCCAAGAGTGATTACCCCAAACAGGATCTTCATCTGTTCAGCCGTTTTTGCCGAGTTAAGCAGTGTGGCATACAGACTGACAGACACCGCGATCATCGGTAGCAATAGTTTACGTCTCATGCATTCGATCCAGCCTAAACACGGACAGAAATCAAATAACGAAACATGCGTTGAACCTGTCTGGTTTCTTCAAACAACTTCGATCTATTCTACACAGCTTTCTGCATACATGTCACTTCTATTAGGTTACAAGTTTCGCTCGGTGGCAGAGTCTATAGTGCGTTGATTCATCTCTTATCTATCTCATAACGTTGCCGCACCGACAGCATCAGCATCAGCAGCAGTCGTGCGTCACAGCTGTCTGTCTGCCCGAGGCTCTCCACGCAGCCCGGACGTCGAGATCACAAAGCTATTCCTTATCCGCGGGCGAAACAATCCGCGTCCATGCAGCGTGCGATGCTGTCGCAGAGTGTCTGAAGGCTGAACGAGTCAGCCTGCTCTGTCGGTCTGCCGCTGCCTGCAGGACTCGTGCACCATTTCCTATAGTCGCGCCGGAAGTTGTTCAACGCTGCCGACAAGAGCGCCATCAGCCGAGATGACTTCCAATCAGTCGGACATGGCGTGTCAGGTGACTGACTTCTGCTCAGACAAAAATGTATATAGCTTAAATAGCTGCATAAGATATTCGCTTCTTTGTTCGCCAGCCGTATACCCGTTTTCGGAGTATAAAGCATTTATGCGCACCGCACATCAAAACGTGACGTGGCAAACGTGATTTGCGTTCAGAGCTGAAAACCAGCCCGTAAACAGCTCCATAAAAAGCTAAAATAATGACTGCTCTTGAAATAGCACCTGCAATAGCTAAGAGCTGAAGTCATTTCAACTGTAAGAAAGAAAGAGCTGAAAATGCCGAACTTGTCAGTCAGCAATTTATTTGTTGATGACAGAAATAAACGCATATTAGACTAATAAAAATGCAATGCATTCATAGAAATTGCAGATCCGTCTTGAATTATTATGCATAATCGCACAGAAAAGATTATAATGCAGAAAATCAGAACAAAAAGCTAAAAGAATTGTTGCAAAAGCAAGAAAACAGTGCCAATAAACTAAGCCTATTATCTGTATTTTGACACAAAACGAACAGACACAAAAATTACCAGAATGAAACTTTTGAAATTTGGGAGGACTTTAAAAGATTTCCAAATTACGAGCACAACAGACGAAACGGCGATCTCACCTTGGATGTATGCATGAAATATAAGGACGCTGCTCACATGCGCACGTCTGACTGACACCCCATGCTATCGCCGTTATATATTGTCACCGCATAATCCTGAAAATTGTACGACCGAAAGACGCGAATGGCTAAACACGGATTATAGCCAATGTGGGCTGATGTATAAGCTCGGTGTGGTAGCTGACCCATTTTGATGGCTGCATGCCTGCCTCTCGACTGGCTCTCTAGGCAGCGATAGATCTTCGATTCCCGTCAGGGATACATGGTGCGCGCAATGGCTTTCTTGAATCGCATTGAGAATATTAACAGTCGTTTACATCGTGCTTTGTTCGTCAACTGCACGTTGCTTTATTGCTACGGCGCACTGCTGTGACGTGTTAACAAGCCTGCAACACGAACCCATTTGTAGTATTTAGCTGCCGGCTAACGAAGTTACCGAAGACTATATGTTTTACCCGTGGTTCTTCTTCTTTTTAGTCATCCGTCCCACGTGTGACCAACCAGACCGCCATTCACCGCCGGGTAAAATGCATACCGGTGCTTAGAACCTAGGTGTGGCACGGATAATTCGTACAGACATTTCCACCAGCCCTCTCTTATGTTTCAGGGGGTCAAAAATGTGAAATTTTGCCCCGATTTTCGATCCAACTCGGCTTCCAATCTCTCTGATTTAAAAATGGAGCAACAAATCAAAAATCTAAAACAAACTTGTATAGCGCCGATGTTTGGCCTCTAATCTACCACAGATCCCGTGCAGCTAGGGCCCCCAACTCTGAGATCCGTTGTCTAGATTATGACCCCTAGGTGCCGCAATTGAAAAAAAACGGTTGCATCGTTCTAACTCAGCCGCACATGGACAGATTGCGTTCAAATTTCCTGTGGCTCCAGGGAAGCTGCGGAATTGTGAAAAACCCCTTGGGGTGAAATCCAAGATGGCAGACGACACCCACATTTTTAACATACCGACCCCTATATCTATGGAACGGCTAAAGCTAGAGACTTCAAATTTGGTGTATGTATCGACTACGAGGAGTAATTTTGAGCCATGCAAAAACCAAGTCATAGGGGACGTAACCCAGTTCAGAACGTCAGATGACCTAGATTTTAAATTTACGGACCCCTATGAATATCTCTCGAACGGCTAAAGCTATAAGATTTAAATTTAGCACGTAACTAGATTGTAAGGAGTAGAGGAAAACAGTACAAAAGTAGGTCAAAAGGGAATATAATCTAGGTCACATGATCTACTTTTAATTTTTAGAACTCCGTCTATCTTTCTGGAATGGCTACAGCTACAGTCTTCAAATTTGGTGCGCAAATAGAGTACTATATCCAGGAGTGCAAAACTAGGTCACAGGGATCTAAAACTACGTCACATGGCTACATTTTAAATTTGCGGACCGCTGAGAATGAATCTGAAACGTCTAAAGCTATAGTGTTTTAATTTAGCACGTAAATAGAATGTAAGAAGTAGAGAATCAGCAATACAAAGGTAGGTCAAAAGGGGGCATAATATAGGTCAAGCGACCTACTTTTAAATTTCGCAAAATTGTCAGTATCTCTACAACCGCTGAAGCTAGTGACTTCACATTTGGTACGCATAATTTCTACGAAGACTACTGTCTACAAATGCAATACTGGGTCACAAGGGCGTAACCTAAGTCACGTGACTTGAGTTTAAATTTTGGGGTGGTGGCTGGGCGGTTATAGCCTAAAGTTTTAGGCGGCTGGCGAGGAGTGCCGAAGGCCTTAGTCGAAGCGCTGAAGAGCGAGCGCCGTAGGCGTGAGAAGCTTAAATTTGGCCAGGGGGTCTAGGAGAGGGCTGTAAGTTCCCCAAGTGGGTCCGAACTATGCCCCGCATAAAGAATGCTTCCGGCAAATTCCGCCGCGGATTTTTTGTTTTTTTTTCTTCTAAAATTTGGTAATGATTTGGTAACGTGTCAGCCGATTTACTGCTGATGTTGAAGGTCATGGGGTCAATGTTCAAGGTCATGACACAAAACGAGATCGATTATGTGTTAAGTAAGTAATAAATATGGTGCACCAGTCACGCTTCACTGCGCATCATAGTGCATAAGCACGTGCGTGTGTTGCTGACACTGTGTTAACGGTTAACGTCTTTAGGCAGTGGAAGTCGGTCTCGCCGTCTGCAGTCTTGGCAGTATTGTAGATGCTTGCTGACATGAATTCAGTCACTGCGAACGACTGTCGTCTATTAGCCGCGTCGTGTTGCTGCCGTACTACGATTTAGGATGTCGTATGTTTTCAGGCGCCCCGAGCCGGCGGCTACAAGTAGCAGTACATCTTAACTGCTACATATTCTAGTTTTTGTAACATTTTGTGCATTGTGTGGCGTTTCTGTAAATCCTAAAACGGGAACTGCTTGTCACCTGCTGTGCGATGTGAAATTCGCGGTTTTGTACCAGTGCGAATTAAATCCCCGAAAACATTCTTGATAACGATGTTTGATAGCGTCAGTTTAACTCGCATCAGAGTTTCGATGTTCTAATGTAATCTATTTTAATAGAATTCCCTCTTTTCTCAAAGCATAGTATTTGCTAGATGATCGATTTTATAGGCGTTCTGTGTAATTTCTCTAGATTTACAATTCTACATGTAGCTATTAGATCAGTGCATTTTTGTCTTTCTATTCTGCACGCACACATGCTTGTGTTACTGCAGTTGTTCACATATCTTATTTTACGGGAGTGAAAATGGATAGTGATGGTGGTGGTGATAGTTCATGTGCCATTATGCCTATCTGTGCGCCGCCGGGTTTGAACTGGATTTCTTTCGTTCAACTACAGTGTGGGCCAAAAAACTGCACATTTCCATGCTTGATGTTAAATTGATATAACTTTGTGAAATCTCAACCAAATTTTATAATTTTTGACAGACTTACACCTGAATAGATTCCCAACAAAACAATTCATATACTGTCCACAGCACCTACACTACCTTGTAGAAATAATACTGTCCCTTTTCTGTGCTGTCTCAAGATGAAATTTGCTCATGAATTATGTTGGCAAACAACTAGATAGTGTCAATCACACAAAATTGTACTGATCAGTTTACAGGCAATGTTCAATATGTCGTCCTCTCAGCCAAAAATTAAAAAATTTGGTTGAGATTTCACAAAGCTATATCAATTTAACATCAAGCAAGTGGAAATGTGTAGTTTTTTGGGCCACCCTGTATATTACTACAATGAAAACGCAGCTTTGAATGGAGCGGAGCGAACGTCATGTCGATTAGCTATTGCAGCTGTCATGTTTACGTGATGCGACGGTATTACCGCACTGAGACTCAATCAAGCTCCATTGTTGGGATACAACGGCGCCTGATCTTCCCCTTCCTCGTCCTAAACGTCCCGATTGCCAGCGTCCAGCCAGCGCCACCCACCGATGTAGTGGCCCTGCTGTCTGTACCCGATGATCGGCAATCCATCACGTGCAGATGCTACCAGCGTCCGACGTTGCTTGCCCGTAAATAAAACATAACACATGCCAAGTAATTGACTTTCGACCTGTCCGCGCTGCACTCTTTTTGTTCACGTTTATGTATCGAACACTGCGCGCCTTGTCCAAAATGTGTCGGTTCTATTTTTATGATGACTTCGGTAAATTTTGTGATGTGTCGTCGAAAAACTAACTACTGCACACTTTCATGTACTTGTTGCACGGCTTGAGGAACAGTTAGTCGTGGATGAAATTTCTTCACGGCTAATTGTAGCGTTTCGAGCCATGATGAACCATGACTCGAAACAGTAGAATTAATATGAACATAGTAGCGGGCGATTTGTGCGGCAACTGTTGAATGACGCCGTGGTTCAGCCGAGTCAATAAACCGACTGACCTGCGAGGCTATTGACAAGCGGTCAGGGCACTTCAAGAATGACCTAGTGCGTCAGCTGCTGCTGTTGCTGCTGCTGCAACAGGCCCTCATCCCTCCTCTCTCCACCGAATCCCGCCCTTCCTCCCTTTCATTTGTATACGATAAGCTGGCCGGCTTGGTCGGTGAAAAATTAACGGCAATCAATTAGGCGTGCCTGACGTGACGTATTGGCGACGTAAAATTTGGTGGCGGCCCGTGTGCAACGAGTGTGCGGTACACTAGCGCAGGGCGGGCGTGATAGAGGTCGACAGCAGGCTGTCTGTAGGCAGCGAACTGCATGAGCCATTTCACCGTCGTGGCGTGGCTGTAGAAAAGCCACAGCTGAGACTCCACTCTGCAGTAGATTAGTGTCGACGTCGGCGACCGACCGCTGCTGCTCATCTGTTGCCGACAAGGCTCAAAAATTAACTACTGTAAACACGCGGCACTTGCAGCATACCGAACAAAAGACGC
>Ga0126335_1003224_pt1 | contig 10084 bp, 7 predicted proteins | sample OlaspJWI45metaG_FD_108409 | JGI IMG/M metagenome (GOLD analysis project Ga0126335, IMG submission 108409) | Marine gutless worms symbiont microbial communities from Oahu, Hawaii - Olavius sp. 1 OAHU.JWI-45 metaG | ecosystem: Host-associated > Annelida > Digestive system > Unclassified | place... | reverse complement strand
TCCGTGTTGTACCGTGTGAATGATAGTTAGTTTACTTTTGTTATGTTGTGCACGCTTTTGTGCACAAGAACGTGAGGAAAGTTCGTTTAATGCGTTAGTCGATTTTCTGTTAGCTACGATTTTCACCATAACATCTCTGCTTTTGTCTCGGCCCTTGGCTATACCAAGTCCTGGTACTTGGTACTGCCAGTATGGAATATTCAATCTAGTCTGTTTGTAGTTTATAAGACCGGAGACGTCAAACCTTTGCAAGATCAATATCCCAGTGGAGGCGGTTGGGTTGTGAGGTGGTGCGGTCACACTGGGCCGGCTACATGGAGTGGGACGGCACTTGAGTTTGATCAGTGCAGTTTTTGTCGTTTGAATGAGTCGAAGAGCGTGCCGCATGACTCGCATGCGAACGATTGAGGGCTGTGTGAAAATGTATAGACTGGAAAGAATGCGCAGTGGTAACAGGACCTGGGACGGCAAATGTCGGATATTACGCTGCGCGTAAATATTATTGTCGAGCTGGCAAAGTCTTTCTGCGTGTAGCAACAACCTATGTAGTTCGAAAATAGTTGTCGGTCTAACATTTATTTACGTCAAGGTCACTAAAATGGAATGAATTCGGAAAATATATGACTGTTGCAAGTTCCACTTGAAAGTAAAATTTAGTTTAAACGCCACTTGGACAGCGGACTGCAATATCTTTCTGATGTTAGATGTTGCTGCTGCATTTCTTCCGACTTGACGACACAGGCTATGTAAGATCAATGATGGCAATAATGCAAATGTACTAAATTATCCAGTTTTTTGTTTTATCGTCGATGGGATAGTGTAGCTTACAAAAACAGAACAAGTCCTATATTGGTATGGGCTATCTGTTACGAACATAATCGATGCAAATTTGTCTGAAGTTGAGCTTGACCTGCAGGGCCATGGCCCACCCGGGCCCTCCCCAGTGGTGATTGTTTGGCGATTGCTCCAGCGACGCCGTCACATGACATCAGTAATCACAGCACGGCAGGCAATGTTGCTGCAACGCATCACTGCTTGCTGCTGCTGCTGCTGCTGCTGCTGAGCGTGGCGTGGCGGGTGAATAGATTACACAGGTGCAACGTACCGGCATTGCCTGATATGTCCGCCTGGCTGGCCCACGGCTGCAGGTGCCCGGCGATGACTGACAGCTGTAAATGGGGCTGCTGTGCTTTTTTACCTCGTCAGATTTCGACTGTAGACCACCGAAAATGGAAGCGAAGAAAATACAGAGAGTAAAAGCGTAGCGTGATGACGAAAATTTGGGGCCAACTGCAGTGAGACAGAAAATACACAGGTAACATTATACAATGTTTGTGTCCCATTATAGATTGTTAAAACTGTTAAAGCGGGTTCGGCACTCTAACTACCAGAATTTACTGTACCGTAGGTAACGACTATGTTGCTGCTGTGGATAGGGTTTTCCGCCGCATATCCAGCAGATAATAAAAAACTTTTTGTTCTGTTTTTTGATTATTTTGTTTTCGCAGTTTATGTCTCTTGCATATTCCCGCAGTTTTAGACTTGAGTCTTCATGCAGCGAGCTTGAGCTAGTGGGTGGTCCTCCCATAGCGTTCTCACGCTGGCTATTCACAGCGCGATGCCGCTGCAGCGATTGCTTAGTCGCCAAGCCTCTGAATTGCGTTGCGCAGCGCTGCAAGCATGTATTAGGCCTAACTGCAGTTTTTCTGTTGTGCGCGGCACCGGCGTAGCTTGCAGCATGTCGCTAAAACTGCGTAGAACGCAGCCGCATAGTAGGTATGTATGATCGTAGGCGTACCGGGTGAGTCAAAACAGTAACCTCTAAGAAATCGGCCGTAACTTTGTTAAAACTTAGCCGATTTCCATTTTTTCGCCACTGGAAAGAGTAAGGAATTTACAACAAAGCGATATATTATTTCCCACCACACCCTAAATATGTTGCCCCTCTAGCGTGAGAAATAAAGAATTTTGAGGTTAAGGTTGCTTTGGCAAAGTTAAGGCCTGTTATTTATAGGGGATTACTTTTTTGATTCACCCGATAGATATGACATATGTAGTCTATTTCGCTGGTTCGCTTGATTGCGAACGTCAGCTAGTGGAATCGAGCAAAACACAGTGAAAGTGCAAACTAAGCTATAGGTCTATCGATCACGTAGGCCTAAAACAAACGTGTTGGACGCCGTGATCAGTAAATTATTGCGTGATTCTGTAATGGATGGCTCCTGCATAGGGTGGTAGTACTACTTTTAAAGTGCATTTACCAGGTGGCGCCACGGTCACGGCGGCGCGCCACATAGCGGGGTGAGTTTCGTTAGAAGGAACAGCGGTAAGGCGTGGCCGAGGCTGGCTGTAAAACAAAATGTAAACTCTTATGACGGACGGACAGTCGACAGCGGACGATAGGCGCATCCACGATTCAAAATCTGGGGGTCCAAGTTGAGCGGCGGAAGGCCACGATGGGGGTGAGTGAGCAGTTTCTTAACGGCACATCAGCACATAGAAGGCCATGTCAGTGCCATGATGGGGGTAGGGTCTGGGGAGGGCGTTCCCCTCCTCAGTGAGGAGGTATCTGGGGAGGGGCACAGCTCTTTCGCAGAAAAATGTTGTGATTTTGCGGTGGAAATGATGCATTTTGGTGCACTTTAAAGTGCATTTTTTAACCTGGAAGACCTGTCGCTGTATACAATAAACAGCGCACAATGCAACACTTAAAACAAACCTGAACATATTTAAAACGTGCAGTGAACTTACGATTACAAGAAAAACGCTTCCGATGTCACACTTGCGTAGATGCACGTGAAGTTCTGTGACGCTGTTTAGTCGCGTCTGAGACATTAGGCTGCTTCTTCTCAGAGTCGGCGCATTTCGGTGCCTGGGAGTTTGAAAGTTCGTCGTACAATTACGCGCATGCACTACGAAAGCAAAACGTCAGTAGGCTTATATATGCGGAATGCGTTAACTTAGCCTGAAATATTTTGCTTCTGTTAACACACACAAAGCTTTATTCCCCAAAGATGGTAATACAAGTACAACAAAAAATATAAATATATACATATAACATATCTACAATATCATGTCTTTTAATTTATTGATTAGGCCGCATCGAATGCATGAAATGCGGACTATTGCGATCGATGATCCCGGGCGTCTGTCAGTCTGCATAAAAGTATTAAGTCTGTCTGTCTCTCTGTCACTCGGCTTCGCTGTGCCAACACGGCTGAACGGATCGAGGTCCTGCTTGGGGTGGAGACTGTTGGGGACCAAGGATCATTGCATTAGACGGGTCTCCATATTTCTCCGTGGATTCGACACGGCCTTCGCCAAATTACATTGGCTACTTCTTGTTAGATTCTCGTATGTGCACTTTCACAGCATATGCAAACATCAGTGTTGAATCGCGGATCTCAGTTTCTGTACAACACTCAGTCTAGTGTTGTGATGTCAGGTTATCCCACGAAGCCGCTGCCAAGCGTTACAAAGGCCTGTGTCGAGAGTGCCTTCACACACTGGAGACCACAAGGTCAGTACTTTCATTTTTCATTTAATTTTAATTCAGGCAGCTAGGCCCATAAAGCACAAGCAATCAAACACCCACAAAACATTAAAACTACAGCTACAACTACAAACGAGCTAAAATGTTTAAAATCATAAAGGAGATAAAAGAACAAAATCAAACACATGTACAAATCATAAACAAACACTTGGGACAGAATATATAAGATGTCACACTATGGCGAATGATCACACAATATTCTAACCAAGTGGTCGCCTATCTATAGGCTGCTGAGGCAGTATGTGTATGTTTCTGATAGTTGGTTTGTCTCTTGTCCATACTGCTACCATGTATTTGGTGACTAAAGATGAATATAGCCTATAGAAACTGATCGCTCGTTCCTTTTTTCTCCATCTTCTTGTGATAGGTATCCATTCACTGTCAACTTTCGGTCAATATTCTCGCCGGCGTGACACAATGGCCAGTGCACCAAGCCACGATTCATAAACTCGACGTACACGTACTCGTGAGTACTAGTACGAGCAGGGCTCACGTACGATGCAGCGCCGACTTGCAGCTCCTGGCGACCGGAAGCGCTAATGGCTTGGTCAGGTTCACGGATGTGTCGGCCCGATAACACCTTCCGGCAACGATGTCCAATACGCATTAGCCGACAATGCCGCGACCCTCTCTGCGCCAATGACGACGGCAGTGATCTCCATTCATCTATAGATACACGTTTCCATTCGAAGTATTTGAAACCGGTATAGAATATACAGAGAAGACGTGCTGCATTTCCTGGCTCGACGGCGACTAAACATGCAGACTTTAAACATTGTATCAGGTTTTGTATACTATAAGTTAGTAATTTTTAAGTGAGAAAAGAAGGAAATGAGTTTTATTGAAGTGTAACGAACGCGCACAGAAACAGCATAATATGGTCGTTTGTGTTTTCTTGTGTTGTTTTCAATGTTTTGGTTCGGGTTATCTGTTTTTTTTCAGCCAACGTAAGATTACGTAATCTCTCATTATCTTTTCCACTTTTCCTGCAGAAACACGTAACTTGGTTAACAAATCGGGTTTATTTTTAACTTTCAAACAGAAGTGTTCACTCATTTAGTACATTTTCTTCTGTTCTGTCGCAGTTGTAAGCTACAGCTGTTAATGTAAAAAGCAGTCGTCTTGAATTTTAAAGGATATTTTGGTAGCATTAATACAATACTAATCGATTGTTTAGCTCACATCAACGACGAATAATATCAGTCTCTAGGCCATGTGTTCGGTACTAAATTATACGCGGGTGCGTTGTGAACAAAACGAGCACTGCACGTGCTGTTGTTTTGCCAAACGAACCATAAATCTTGCAATTTACTGGGCTCGGCGGGCACTGAGCAGCTGCACGTTGTCAAAAAATCAGCGGTACGAGCATGGTGCGCAATCATAATCGCTGTACGTTGGTTGTATTTTGCACCGACACACCATTGACTTGCAAGAAATATTGCCGTGAAAGCGCACCGCATAGCAGGCCTCGCGACAGGCTTGTTTTTGTTGGTCTACTCTTTGTTCTAGGTTTTACTGTGTTTCGATTCGCACACGCACGATTGTTGTTTTTTTGTCGTTATTGTGAGAAAAATGATATCAAAAATCAGATTGTACATTTCTTTGTATCACCCAATGTCCCAGTCACAAAAATACTTATAAACATCCACCGAGTGAATTGACGTTAAGTAAGTACGTGTATTAGCTGCGTACAAGATAACAGTCGGTTTGGCAAGTGGTGATTTTAGTTGTATGCTTTGTAATTTTGTAAAAAAAACATCTAACATATAACTTTTCGCAGTATTGCAGCAATAAGTCTATTGCTTAGTTAAGTTAGTTAAGCTGTTTGTTCTGCTACCTTTACAGTGAATAAAGATGAATAATAATACGCTTAAAGTATAGAAGAATTTTTTGCATGTTGACCGTTTACTGAGCTGGCAATTACGACGACATCCTAGATGCCTTTCTTTCAGGCGGTAAAAATTGTTGGGAATTTTTATATGAAGAATTACCAAAGTTATACAAAAAATAACAGTTGCGTCACCGAAAGCAGCGGTTAGCTGCTTTCGGTGACGCAACTTTATTGAAGTTTGACAGCATCGCGTGAATGCTTCTACCAGGCAAAGTGGCCCATCACACACGCAGTGTTGTCTGTAAACGTCGTTCGGCATCTAGGATGTCGTCGTAATTACCAGCTCAGTAAAGATCAAGAGATGACAATCGTGGCTTCAGCTGTCACTGCCTATCTGCTCTAGGAGCGATTCGCTCGGATGAGCACGCTTGTAGCTGCTGTCACCTGATCACTGCGCATGCGCACGCGCCATCGTGCACCATTTCCGGTATACATCGTAAATGTCACGCCACTTCCGGTCTCCGACATATTGGTTCGCAAACTAAACCAAGTCGTTTTTTATAGAATTTTCGGAAGAAATTAGTAGCCGTTAGTGAGTGAGTGAGTGGACGAACAGAGTTCCTCTCCCACTAAGCACGTAATTGATCGATGCAGAGACGAGTCATTCCGCGCGCAATCGATTGTACTGACAAAATAAGTAATAAATCACATTAACTTGGTTCACTGATACTAGTAATAAACCGGAAAATCTATGAGTTTACCGCGGACCATAGGAGGCTGCCAGCACAGAATATTCTGAAGGATGTTACTCCTATCTGAATAGAATATATCTACACAGACAAAACAGGGTAATAAAATTCGCATTTGCACGACGTAAGCTAAAAGCATGAAGATTTCAGCAAAAGCGCATTTGGAAATTTCAAATACTTATTATTGTTCTGAACGAAGTTTTGCGACAATGGAGGCTTGAAGGTATGAATGAGATCTCCGAGGCAAAACCGCTAAAGGTTGTGACGGATTTTCGATGACAACTTGGGAGAAATATCCGTACACACCATTACTCTCAAATAGCGGCAGTTTTCACTGTAAGACGTTACGATTAACTTCAGTCGATTCTTTCCAATTACCGATTACCGACGTCTTTATGTCGTTCTGAACGCCGGCGGGTATCAGGGCAGTAGTGAAGCTGGACGGGCGGAGCTGAGTCGAGGAGGCGAGGGCTTCGTGGAGGGGCGACAAGAGAAGGGCCGGCGGCGAGCACCGGCCAACTCCGTCGTCGCCATGCACTCGCCAGCCATGGCCTATACTGACCACTCTTGGAAGAAAGACTGGCGACGTACTGGCAAAATAAAGTTGGACTTGGAACAACACCGTTACATATTCACCAAACACATGGCAGCAAAATTAAATTCAGTGTGGAAGGAAAAAACAATTATACGAAATATAATATACGCACAAAAATACTTAGCTAAGTTAGCTTGGATAGGACAAGATACACTGTAGTTAACGTGGTGTCAAAAACCGAGTAATAACCAGCCTAATCTACCACCTGCAAACTAGTCTTAGAGAGATTAACTTAACAGATTGTTGGCACTGCTGAGAAACCAAAATAATGCCATTTTTTCAAAAATGTCACAATTATCAAATTTAACAGTTAAATAATAACATTACTCATTAGGCTGTACCAATAACAAAGATCACATTGAAAAAGAGAACATTCATAGTGTTGGATTTCTGTTACAAGATTGACTGCCTGCACATAGCAACTTCAAACGCCGTTTTACGATACTACCTTTCATCGGTTGCATACTTTTGTATTTTTGCTTTCGCTGTATTCTGTTGATTTGTTACTACGAGATCGTTGTGGTTAGATGTAGACCTGACATTCGCCAGTTTTTACTGGTTGGCTAATTGGTTGAGAAATTGATCAATCGACCGCTGGCCTTCAGCAACGACGATAATATGCGTTGCGTTAAATGGCAGTGACGTGGCGTAACTTTCATCGCTACCATTTCGTCGCAGCCCAAGAACCAACGAAAGATGTCAAAACGTGCCGCTGGCGCCGGTAATGCGAACGGATGCGCGAGAACAGACGGACAGGAAAGGAGAGATGCGGCGACAGAATGGAGCATGATAGTTGTTGTGGTTGCTGATGATGGATTACATCCTGACTGCTCATCATTGTCATCCCGTATAGAGAGATTCCAGACAAGTGGACCGTCACAATTTCCGCAACTTTAAGACATCATTCCGTACTCACTGACGTCAGCAACTGTTGTTGAATGTTGACGCAAGGCAACACGCGATGTAACAATGATATAACATTTGTTGCATTCAAGCTTCTTCTCCGTTGCTGCTTTTCGCGTCCCTGTTCTTTGCGCTTTTTTCTGGATGTTTTTTTCTGGTTTTTTTCGTTTTAATTTTTTGCTTTTCTGATTTTATAGTTTGTTTTCTACTGTTTTAAACGTTTTCTAAAAACTGTCATGATATCGCCATGTTTGAACGTTTTACTGTCCAGCTAGCGTCGGCAAAAATTGGCGTTAATTTCAGACCATGTTCGATAATTGATCAGTCGTTCTTGAGTTTTACTGATAACATGCAGCGGACCTATAGACAGTACACGTGGCATATAGGACTTGCATTGGACAGCCGACTGTGAAGGCGTACATAGGTTATTAGTTAGTATTTAGTAGGCGGTTAGGTCAGCACTCACAACGAAACTGATTGTGCATCGGGCTCGAATGTACACGACTGTGGATAATATTTTTACTTTTTTAGCGTCTCCGCATCTCGTCTGTTATGACTTGCCACCATGTCATTTCTGCTTTTTCTTTCTCACTTTCAGATAACGCTTGAAACGCACCTGTCCAACTCCCTTGCAATCCCCAGTTTAATGCATAATTTTATGTGCTTGCACTTATCATCCGAATAGTGGCCACTGCAGCTGGATGCTCTTTTTGTAGTTCTTGAAACCTTCAAACATAACAACAGTTAACAACTGTAATCTTGCAGGGAGCGGTCAGATACAACTATGGCAGTTTCTGCTGGAGCTACTGGCAGACAGCGGCAACATCAACTGCATCGGCTGGGAAGGTACGAACGGAGAGTTCAAGCTGATTGATCCCGACGAGGTCGCTCGACGATGGGGTGAACGCAAGAGCAAACCAAACATGAACTACGATAAACTCAGCCGCGCGCTTCGCTATTACTACGACAAGAACATCATGACCAAGGTATATATTGATGAGTCTATTCTATACGCCCATCAATGGTAGATTGGTACCCCTCATCCTCCGCGTCCTCGTCTGATTAGTGATGTTTATCTGGATTAAAGAAGGAATTCAACAGAGCTGCTGTTGTTACCATACTACTGTGCAACATTTTATATTCACCTTTATTCACTCATAGGTAGAAGCGTAATGTAAAAAAAGAAACAACAAACCAGAAATACACAAAATCTTAACTAATAATTCTATATAGTGTCAGTTAAACGATATACTGTCAAACTGTTCAGAACGCTTCCTTAAAGTAGCACTTTGTTGATGCATGATGTTCTACGCAGCTTACAGGTTTAGCAGATTGGGTTTTTGTCAAATTGGGACTCTTACGCTGTGTTTAAGCAATTGCCATGCGTCTGTATTGTAGCATAATGTGGTGGTTCTGGCTGGATTGAAGCCTATCTCAGTGGCCAGCTGGCTTTCTTCGGTGCTTCGGCGCTGTTGGTTGGGTCATTTGGCGATTTTCTGACCTGTAAAACTCGTCCCCAAATGATCTATAACATCTCGATTGGGACGTTAACTTAAGCCTCTATTGACTCACCCTAATTCTAAATTGGGACGAAATTGGACAAAAAATATACACAATAATACACTACATACAAATCAGCAAAAACTGCTTGACGCGTATCACAGTCTTTGCAAGAAAATTGCTACACTGGCAGTGACTTTTATTGCCATATTTCAGTAAAACTGACCGCAGCAATATAACATGAAAAGTTGAAAACTGTCAATTCTGGAAAGCAACATCAAGTTATAGAAAGGTTGTGACCGTGGTCTACCGTTAAGCTCACTTCGGGCACAAGACCATGAAACAGATGAGAAAGGCCGATGCATACTGGTGTAACTTACTTGTATCTTCATTCCTGAAACGATTATAATAATACGCACCGTTCTCTTTTGCCGCGAGGACGTAAGTTCGAGTCGCTAAAATATTTATTGAAAAGTCATCAAGCTATAGGCCCCTACAAGTTTGTTGACTTTAAGGCGCTGTTCACTAACTGGTTTTTCATTTATTGCGTGACGTGTTGTGGACACTACTACAAATGTCGGAGTGTGTGGCACAGGTTCATGGCAAACGGTACGCGTACAAGTTCGACTTCGCCGGTCTGGCACAAGCGATGCAGCCTCCTCCGCCTGCCGCCGACCCCACTGCGGCATTCAAGTACCGCACACCGGGCTCCGACCTATTTCTTCCCAGCTATCACCCGGCCGCGCACCGCCACCATCCTGCCGCTACTGCCAACCACTTCAGTCTGATGAACATGAAGGCGCACCGACATCACCCGATGACTGCGTCGTCGATGATCACCTCGCCACCCACATCGCCGTTCTTCGCTCCTTCGCCGTCAGCGGCCGCAGCTGCCGCAGTGACGGGGTACTGGACGTCGCATGGACCGGGGAACCTACCACCCCCGCCTAGTT
>Ga0126335_1003223_pt1 | contig 10084 bp, 10 predicted proteins | sample OlaspJWI45metaG_FD_108409 | JGI IMG/M metagenome (GOLD analysis project Ga0126335, IMG submission 108409) | Marine gutless worms symbiont microbial communities from Oahu, Hawaii - Olavius sp. 1 OAHU.JWI-45 metaG | ecosystem: Host-associated > Annelida > Digestive system > Unclassified | place... | reverse complement strand
TACGTCAAAGTGTCAAACCGAATCGTCAACTTACGGTTTGGACGAGTACAGATGTAACGATGTATCGCATTGACAAATAAAATACTCAGGTTTACTCATATAATGATTTTTCTTGTCAAACAGTCGGAAAAGGTAAAGAAAATATGAAAAATTACCGATTTTACCGATGTTTTAGCCGTCACCGATACTACAAAGATATATCGAACAAAAGCGATATCTAAAATGCCGATATCGATACAGTACCGATAATATCGATATCGGCGATATATCGGCGATATTTCGATATATCGACCCAGCTCTAGTCTGCCTGTCACTAAAACTACTGGAAAACGGAATGGAAGATGATTTTAATGCGATAATGTCCGATATGTTGATCGGATTTCGTCGCAATAGAAAAAAACGACCCGTGCTGAAAGGATGCGACAGTGGTCACCTACTCTAGTGCCACGGGCGGGCCCCGAGGTTCTAAAATCGTACTTCGAACAGTTTCATGGTCTGCTCGTAACCGTACTTCAGTTAGCGTCTCTGGGCGGTCATACTCGACGTTCCATTATCCACTCAGCGACGTGCTTCCGCGTACCGGTACTCGTCGTAAGTTGTACAGAAAGTCTTTACGCTGTGAGCCGCGAGCGTCGCTCACATTTGTGACACGGTCGAGAGGTCGTGGGTTCGACTCCCGCCCTGTCGGGCACACTGCTGCACAACAAGTTGTTCACACCCTTGTGCCTCTGTCACCTAGCATTTGATGGTACCTCTATAAAAACCGGGAAGGTAACAGTAACAGAAGAGTGGTCTATGGAAAAGGTCTGAGCTACCGTACATAACACTTGAGTGTTTGCTCACTGCCGGCTCAAGACCATGGAAACGCAGATGAACACCTCACCGTAGTCACAGAGCTATAAGAGGGCAATGCCGACTAATGGATCACGTAACTATTACCGTTACACAAAAACAGACTGTGAAGAGCCGTCTCAGACGTAGAGCTGATATGCTGTTTTTCCGCAACGATACAGCACAGACACGCCTCTAGCTGGTCAGAGCAATTGGTCACTCGCGGTCATTCGTGGTCACTCCGTGGTCAACTGACAATCAAGTAATCGATTTGTCAGACGTTGGGCGTGACAATCATTTCTGCGTCACAGCCAATAACTTCTCCGGTCTAGTGATGGAACTTCTTCACTTATTTACCGTTCGATATCCTACTGACGAAAACTACGAAACCATAAATAGGCCGACTAAAATAGCTTCTATATATAAGGAAGTACGTGTTTCTGTATGTATGTAGGCTGTGTTTGTGTGTATGTTTGTTCGCTTAAAACTCAGGAACAGGAATAGCAATTGTGACAGTTCCGGGACGTCTCAGGAATGGTTGGGAGAGAGGTCTTGGGTAAAAGGCCAAATTTAATTTCAGGTCCCGTATAGGCAACGCAGCAAGCCAGCTGTGTTCGGCAGTGGTTATTGGAGCGTGACGACAGTTTATAGCATAGGCGAGCGGCTTCTCGGCTCAGACTGAGTCGGCAGTGATATATGGGTCCGGTGCAGAATTTCCGTGGACGTACTTTCCAGTCATGCGCACTTAGCGGGTTTGTCTATCATGCTTGTGTGTCTGTCTGTCTGTATGAAGGCCTACGTACGTTAGTTCGCTTATAACTCTAAAACCTAATGTGTGTTCTTATATAACATGCGTGTAAGAAAGTTACAATCAGATAAGTGTGTTGAGTGTTCGGGCAACAGTCGAGTGTGAGCTCGGTGTCTGAGGTTGTAGCGTTGTGACGCGGTGGATAGAGGTGGTAGTAGTGTATGTACAGTATGTACTTGAGATCGGGTGGAAGTGCTTCCAAATGTTTAGGGTAGCTCCATGGTGCCCAGAGGACGCCAAAAAATCGACATTTATAATAACGCTTTACTTCATTTTTGTACTTTCTGGATTGCACACAGAAGATTTGTGAGTTAACAATGAACATTGTGAACCAGTAGGCCAACTATAAATACAAATCAATTGTCATAATACATAGGTACTATTGTCTATATCACGTGAGTAAAAAATGGCCAAAGTAATTTGACGAAGGCCACATAGAATTTCCCCTCTCTAGTCGTGCTTCCTATGTCCTTACAAAACTACACCCTAAGCAGGAGGTTGATCCGTCCAGCCGGTTTTGTACATCTCACCAGCGTGACAATCATGGTGGCAGTCGACGGGATCATCAATCGCAGTAGCCTGTATCCCGTCTACTCGATGCGGCCTAAAATTAGTTAGGCCTAAAGCATCGCTGTTTATTGATTATAGTGAGATGACGAGATTTTTTTAAAGATACTGTGGTAAGTTGTCCAGAGTCAGGGTCAGGGAATTGGCATTTTTCGATTTTCGCGGGACCGGCCAGCCACGCGCCACTGTAGGCAGATTGGACACTAGGCACTGGACAGCTATAGGAGCACACACAGGCGCAGGCGGATAATGCGCAGAAGCAATAGAGAGGCGTTGCTGCTGACAGGCCGACACGCATACACACGGGTGCGGGAAGCAGGGGCCTTGGGCGGGCGAAAGGCGAGGATGGGGCTGACTATGTAATGCCCAACTGGGCGGGCAGAATGACTAATACTCTACGAGCAAATTATAATAAAACATTAAATGGTACTACACGTTTTAGTTACGAGGTAATTTCTGAGCAAACTACAAACCGTTCTGTGTCTATCAATGCTGCATAACCGTTTCACTGCCTTGACCTTGAAACGACATTGACCCAAATGCCACATTTTTATATTTCGGTCCAGTTCAGGCCTAGGCTGGCCATTGTGCCATTGTGCCCACGGCACAGGCGCCCACGCCCCCATAGAAAAATAAAAAATATTACCATAATAAATGGATATATGATACATTTAGAATGGCGCCCCTAAACTGCTGCTGATGACACAGCCCCTAAAACACCCCCAGTCCGACTCTGGTCCAGTTGTTCAAACTGTCGATTGTCGTGTAGGCATAAAGGTAAAAATACAGGCGCGGACACTTGATGCAGCGCATTTGGCCGACAAACGCGGATAAGAAGCGCTCAGGTATGGCACGCGTTATCAAGGGATCTTACATTTCTACGTGCTGCTCACAAGTTTATCTACGAACGAAATGAACCATGCTTTTTGCCTTCCCAGCCGAAGCTGGTCTCCATTTACCCAAGGTTAAAAGTGGGCCGGTGACACCGGCACTAGACGGTACTCCGTACCGGGCTGATGCCATCAGCGTGCCGGCTGATAGTGCCAACTTCATTGATTTCTGGTATTAGAAAGAAGTCCTTCTTACACTTTACTACAAGAGCCCAACTAACGCAGGGATGGGCGACCGCGGGGGGCACCTGTTGTGAAATTTACAATTTTGGTACCTCGTGCACCAATGCGAAGGCGAAGTATAGTAGTAGTGTAGTGCCACCTGATCCTTCGGTCCACTTTTACCACTGCATTTACCAACCCCGCACGAGCCCGGGTGGATGAAAGGCTGAGTTGGGTAAACGTGAGGAAACCTCGCCACCGAAGCGCTCCGCGTTGTCAGGGATCTCACAGTATTTTGCTGCCTGTTGTACTGTATCGCGTCGGAGAACAATGTTTTCGAGAAAGCGCAAAATAGCAGTTCTCTACTTTCGGAATGTCTGGAAGGCTGGCACGTCAACCGATCGTAAAAATAAGTCTACAAAACACTAATGAAACGTTTCAGCGTTACCGACTTGCCCATCACTAAACCAGACGCACTGTTCAGACCGACAGCTGGTTCTCGTCGCGTATTTAATCAAAAAACAAGAATTGGACAGAACAGACGTCAAGTGATTTGTAGGCAATTGATCAATGACTTTCAGGTCAAACTGTGATTTCTTCGTATGTCCACGTCAGTGTATGTCATCAGTACCGCGTCTCTGACAAACATTTACACTCAGCCACAAAACCCGATTTGTAAGCATAACACGACATTGATAATCTAATATTCATAGAATGTCGCGACAATAACACGCGAGAAAAGTCTTTTTCCCCGCGTACCGTAAAAAGCGTGTCAGTTTTCAGCTTAAACATCAATAGTGAATGGCCATAGTGCATTGGTAGGCCCTATATATAGCCTAGAAAGAGGATAACAGCCCAATGCGGGGACTCGCGGTCCAAATCGGCTGACGTGATTTGGCGCTGTTTTTCGTTTGACCGCGTTCTCCCGATGACCACACGCACCACAAACAATGTCTTGGATAGCTAACCGCCCGATGAATTCTAGTTGCCGAAACATTGCTGCTATCCGTGAGCCTGGGGAGATCGATTTGACGCCAGATCTCAACGACAAACCGGCTTCATTCAGTGCTTTGGTGTCGGTAGGACGCGCGCGCCGTGATGTAAACAGACATTGTAAACAAATGTTATGATTGGTTAGGCAACAAGTATGTGACGTCACTTTATGTTTCTGATTGTCTATTGGTTGACAGTAATGTTTGTAGGCAGTCTTTAGGCAAGGCTGCTGCTGCTGCTACTTTATATACAGAGTCGGTCAGTCAGTCGTTAAGAGAGTCAGTCGTTGGAAGTCAGTCAGTCGGAGAATTAGAATAGAGCATGAAGTAGTCAGTGTATTGCTTGCTGTATTATTAAATGAAAACAACGAGTTCTCGGAGCAATGACTTTATTCGCTGACAACACACACACACGCAAGTCCGACGAGTTGACACTGTTGATATGATCACTTGGCCTGGAAAAATGTCGACTGGCACGTTAAGCCAACACTATAACTAACTATCGGTGAGAAACCTATTATTGGTTCATTCGATGCTTGGATAAACGCGTGGGTGTGCACTAAAACTGTGTGATCCATCGACAGCGCGTGCCATACTTGACCAGAAAGGGAACTGGGTCATTGGGTCACCGGGTCAATGGGTCATTTGGGTCATCTTTTACGTCCGGGTCACCATGTCTGTACTTGACCGCTTCTGTAATAGAGTTCACATCACGACGATACGCTACGCCAACCGTCAGTGTAAAATGGCGTCACTTACCCTAGCGTTGTCATGGTGACGATGGTATACCAGAACGCTTCCGGTATGCTAGTAAATACTGTTTCCGGAACATTCTTCTCGGCATAGAACATGATGGTCGCGAATATGATAATCGCCATCGTCAGCGAGAAGAGCAGAAAACCGAGCTCGCTGGCGCACGATTTCAGCGTGTAGCCGAGTATACGCAGACCCTGCGAGTGGCGCGAGAACTTGAAGATGCGGAATACGCGGAAAACACGGAGTGTAACGAACGCGCCGCTGAGGTCTTTGTTGTCAGTGATGCCGAGTCCGATGTAGTACGGAAGGATCGCAACGACGTCGATAATGCTCATAACGGACCGGACGTAGCGATAGCGGTCGGGCGCGGCGATCAACCGGAGCAGGTACTCGCTCGTGAAGATCATGACGCACGCCGTGTCCAGACAGAACAGTTCTACCTCAAACAGTTCGCCGCAAGACCGACTATGACCGGTTTTCGAGAGTCCGCCGCACGGCACGGTCTCAGCTACGTTGACGACGACGGATACCGCGATGAAGAAGCCTGTCACGTAGTAGAATACGAGCGCAGCGGTGCCGGTCTGTGGGTTCTCGAAGGCACGCCACATACGCTCGCGTAGAGTCTTGTGTGGGGACTCGTCTAGCGCCTCTTTCACCTGTCAGCAATGGACAAGATTGTCTTGATCATTCCAAAGCGGACCAGCCGCGTTTTAGCCAGAAAAACGCCCAAGACAAACCTGATGACACTGCTCTATGAAGGTGACCTGCACTTTCTGAAGATGTGCCTGCAATCCATGCATACCAAAAGTGAATTTTTAGGTCCATTCTTTCGAAACTCGGAAGTTTAATTGTGTGTCGGTCCGCCTGTCCGTCGACAGGCTGCTATGGCGCGCTGCAGAATGGCGCCACCTAGTAAATGCACGTGACTCGGTGGCTCGATGGTTAGCGTCGCGGCTTGCGGCCCGAGAGGTCATAAGTTCGACGTTCCCCTGCGCTCCAGTTTACCTGTTGCCCAGTGCGGTGTGACGGCTTGAACAGTTGACAACTCTGATAGTTGTCATGTAGCAGTCCTGGGCAGACTGTTTGCTCACAGTGGTGGTGCCTATGCCAACTTACTCAGCCACTGTACGACATACAAACAAGCAAACAGACCAATACGACTGAGCGCACAATCACAGCGTGGAAATCTATATATAAGGCACTTTGTGTGTCTGTCTGTTTGTCAGCTCATAACTCGGAAACTGGTAGGGCGATTGTCCCCAAATTTTCAGGGTATCTCCAGGGCACCCGGGGAATGGTTTGTAGGCGAAAAAATCGTGGGTCGTGGGTAGGGGTCAGAAAGTTTACACTTTTTGGGTGTGAGGATGGTTGGTGGGAGTAGCGGGTTGGGAAAAAGGGGGGGTGAGGGGTGGGAGTAGGTAAGAAAGTTTACAGTTTTTGGGCGGTGAGGAGGGTTGACGGGGGTACTGAGGGTGAGGGTTTGGCGGGGTGGGGGTTGAAGATATGGGGGGTTGAAAGTAGCGGGCTGGGAATTGGGGTGGTGGGTTGAGGGTGGGGGCTGGTGGACCCGACTGGGCGGGCACATTTGCTAGCAGCCAAATGGGTTTTTGCGTCGCGACCGAGTTGTGTTCAATAACTGTTTTTCTCGATGGTCAGTTCAGCGCGCGCGTGTTCGTTCAGTTGCAGATAGTTTGTGTCGTAGCATACTCTTGTAATGTCTAGATTTGTAGCCTGCTTGCATGGCCATTCCCGCGGGACCATTTTGGCGTGCCAATACCAGCCAACGCAGCAACCAATAGACTTCTCTTTTCTCTCTCTCAAAAACAGTAGGTTATTGACTGTGGAGGTAACGAGCTGTTGTTATAACGATCACCGCTGTTACTATTTCTGCACAGGGCCTAGCCTCAGAGCTGGCTGGCTGCGGCTAGACTAAGCCTTGCTAATGCCGGAGTCACCCATGTACAGATCAGAACTGTTGCTAATCGCACCTGATCGTCGGCTATTCGTTCAGCGTTCTCCCGTCGCCGGTCTCGGTATTCCTCGTAGCAACAGTCACCGATGATGTCAGATGCTATGCCGAAGAACGCCATTTCTTCCTCGAACGCCGCAATGCACTCGTGACGTGGATAATGCGTACGACCGGACCTGAAGCACAGCGTTACAGTAGTCCAGCTAATCTTAATGTTACTGACGAACAAAGAACACTGTGTGTACAGTCCCGGCTGCCGGTAGCGTAAGATCGCCAAATTATAGTCCCGGCAGTGTTGTTGGGCCTCGTGTTTGGTCTACCGCTGTAAGCAGGCGAAAGTTGCCGTTTGTCTACAATGACAATGCGTGATTGGTGGCTCATCGGGCGATATATTATAGGAACGTTCTTGCTCTGGGTGAATATGGATAGGGTTACGGTTAGGGTCATGGTTAGAGTTAAGACTGGGGTTAGCGATAGTGTTAGGTTTGGATTTTGAGTTAAGGTACGAGACTGCCGGGATTATAATTTGGCGATATTCCGCTAGCGCTTCCGGTCACCGGGGACGTAATAGCGTATACTCAACGAAAAAAGACACCGAGGTTGACCACACATTACCTGGAACGACACCGTAAGGAGACACAGAACCGATAGACATAGCGGGGTGATGTCCTTCTCGAGGCAATGGAGAGAGATGAGTGAAAAGAATGGACTGCCCGATGTACTGGTTACTGGAACGACTAAGGTCCAAGGTAAAGACGTATAGTACCGACAGTATTAATTCGTGTGTCGGTCCGCCTGTCCGTCGACAGGCTGCTATGGCGCGCTGCAGAGTGGCGCCACCTAGTACATGCAGGTGACTCGGTGGCTCGATGGTTAGCGTCGCGGCTTGCGGCCCGAGAGGTCATAAGTTCGACGTTCCCCTGCGCTCCAGTTCACCTGTTGCCCAGTGGGGTGTGACGGCTTGAACAGTTAACAACTGTGATAGTTGTCATGTAGCAGTCTTGGGCAGACTGTTTACTCACGTGGTGGTGCCCACGCCAACTCAGCCTTCCAGCCCGTCGGGGTCGGTAAATGAAGACCAGCTTCGGCTGAAAAAGAAAAGGCAGGCACGGTTCATTCCATTCGTGGATAAACGCGTGGATGTGCAGGTAAAATTGTGAAATCCCTCGACAACGCGTGCCATACCTGAGTGCTTCTGCAGTGAGGTTTCTTCGCAAACAGGCGCTATATCAAGTGTATGACATTTAACTTTAAAAACGTAGTGTAGTACAGAGTGTTAGGCGATGGCGCGGCGCGTGCCGAGATGTAAACAAATGTTATGATTGGTCAGATGTTTCAGCTCAGCAGTTTCTCACTGGTTGTTACGCAATGGTTGGACAGTCTTTAGGCAAGGCTGCTGCTGCTGCTATATATATACAGAGTCAGTCCGTCAGTCAGTCGAGAGAGTTTGTGTCTGTCGGTTAGTCAGTTTAGTCAGTCAGTCAGTCTGTTAGGATAGAAGTAGAAATTGTCAATGAATTGTTTGATGTATCATTAAACGAAAGCAAGGAATTCTCGGAACAATGTCTCAGCTTCCTTTGTTGTCAGCACACACTCATCTAACGTTCCAGGAATCATTACAACAGTAAGGAGGTGAACTCCTCCTTACGACAGTAGTCCTACTACCAGTTCAGCTGTAGTCGAAAATGTACCGGAAATGGTATGGAACGGCCATCAGTTTGCGGAATGTGCACACTGTGTATACAAGTTATTATACGAATGTATACCCGATAGTCAATTTCGCCTTCTAAAGGCATCTGCGCAACAAATGTGTCTCTAAAATGCAAAAAGCATGTCGCCTTGCTTCTTTTATGGCGATGAATGTCAATGACCTTTCCGACTAAAAGCGCTCTGGAGAAGACACCTCCCCACTCACCCCTCGATCTGCTCCTCTGGGCAATGTTTAGTTTTATCCGCGGCCGTAAACGGGCTGGCTGTACCGCAACGCGGCGTCGCAAACATAACAGTAAAATGTTCGCGGAGCTGGCGAATTTATCGGACGCCATTTCTACAAATGTGAACTGACTGAAGCGAAATTGGCACATATAAACGGAGTTATAAAATACATTAGGTGCGGCAATTTTGAGCTTGATCGACGCATGGGCACGGCACGGCCACTGGGCAAGACAGTCGTATGTTGTGAACTCGGCAACCCCCCGATCTCACATTTTGACCACGCGTCGTACGACGTCAATGTCAATACCAACTCGGTAGAATTGCATTCTCCAAACAAAACAGTGAAGTATATAAGTGTAAAATGTACATTTGTGCAGGACAAACTAATACTGCCTAAAGAAGAAAGCAGTCAGTATCTGGTGCACTAATTTGCTATGCATGCAATAATATTGGCTATCTATTTCTGTGCAACGGCACAATAGTATGCCTGTATTCTTGTGCTGTAGCCTCATAACGGGCTTTAAACGTTTCTACATTATTATCATTAACCGCAATAAAGCATTACATGCACACCGTGCACAAAGCGGTCTATTGCGACCGATGATCTCGTAGCGTGGTGTGTCGGTTAGTCTGTCTGTCATTTTTGCTAATTTATTTGTAATTTATTTGTATTTTTTGTATTTTTGTCAGTCTGTAAACGGCAAAACAGTAAAGTGTAAATGAAATGTTGTGGACGTTATGATGTACCGCCTCTTCATGAGGGTACCTCATGACAGAAGCAAACTGTCACGCGACTGCGCTGTGCAAAAACGGCTGGACGGATGAAGGTCCTGTTTGCTGTGGACACTTTTAAAGTCCAACGGAAACTGTTTTAGATGAAATACCGATCTCCTTGCGATGAGAAGGAGTAGGAGGAAAGTTTTGCCAATCGTATAGTACAGTATAAAAATATGGCTTTTTCGTCTCATTCGCATATGGCACTACATTGGATGCGGCCTTCGCTGAATTACTTTGGCCACGTGTTATCGTGTACAGACCGATAGTATGCGAGGACGTAGCGGAAGAGTGCTGGGTCGCGGTCAAAGAAGTATTCTTCGGCTATTGAGTCGTAGAAGTAGTCGCGCTCGTCCGATCCCAGCAGTGTGTCCGGGTACTTCTCGAGTGTACGTCGCAT
>Ga0126335_1003222_pt1 | contig 10085 bp, 4 predicted proteins | sample OlaspJWI45metaG_FD_108409 | JGI IMG/M metagenome (GOLD analysis project Ga0126335, IMG submission 108409) | Marine gutless worms symbiont microbial communities from Oahu, Hawaii - Olavius sp. 1 OAHU.JWI-45 metaG | ecosystem: Host-associated > Annelida > Digestive system > Unclassified | place... | reverse complement strand
TCTGTGCTTTGTCTAAAATATTTCATGTGAAGGGCAATGATGTTGATTTTATTAGTGAAATGTGTGAACGATATTGTTTTGAGACTGAGGTTGCTAATAGGCAAGACAGGTTCTGTAGAAAGTAAGCTATGATGAACTCGATCTCCGCTGTTTATTCCTTTTATTGACTCCAATGACTAGCGTTGGAGTTTTTTATTGTCTGTGTATAACTTGTACTTTTCGTATATTTTGTATATTGTATTTTCTTGTATCGTGCTGCCATTCTGGCGAAATAAAGTTTTATATATATTGCAAATTCGGACAAATAATTTGATAGATCATGTTGTGTGAGCCGTAACAAGTAAGAAGTAAGAGCGACACTTCAAGTCCCGTAGGTGTTTTGGCTTTCCATAACTGCTTGGTCCCGCATTTTCCACCCCTGCAGTTTGGTGCCGATAATTCCAGTCTCGCATTTTCAGTTGCCCCGTGCAGATGTTGGCTTTGGTGCGCGAAAACTCCGACGAGAACTGGCGACTTTCATCACCTCACTTGCCATGGACATAATTTACAGTTCTTATGATGTCCATGGCCCTGGAGATGATGAAATAAATTTTTGCTGCTTTAGATGTGTCATTTGTGCTGAACGTTGAGGGCTAATAATAAAATATGTACAGCGAAATATACAGAAAAGCAATGCATAAGAATTATCCGTCATAGCGAATGACAATGTACCGCCTACGATAACAATCGTCGATGACAAAATAAAATATCGTAACTCCAAGAAACTCGGAGCAGAAAATCTCTACCACAAAAGGCTTGCAAACCAGAATTTAGGAATTTCGAATATCGGTTTTACTGACTTTAAGAAATGTCTTAAATTATGTTTTGTCGTTTCATCGTAGTTTTAATAACGGCTCCCCGTGCCTTACGCTTCTTGCTCTACAGAGGTTGTTTTATGATGCGGCATAAAACTTTCATTTTTTTTTGATTTTACTAAATTTCATGAAATATTTTTTGCTGCAGCCACCTGTTAGAATTTTTCTATTACGAAACGATGAAATAAAGTCGAGTAGTTACGGTACCGATGATAAGTATAAACGGAGTCGCGAAGGCGTAGAGCGCCATTCCGTTGTCTGGAACGTCGAGGTCCGCTGTGTCAGCCACGACATCGTGGTTCTTGGTGGCATCCTTGACGCTCATCAGCAGATCGACACAGTTCTTGTGCCGAGGACTACTCTGTGCTGCCTCACGCATCGAAGTGTTTGAGCCCAGCAGCTCGTAGAGCAGCTGGATGATGTCCCGGCAGTCTGATAACAGATGCTGATGCTGCGGAGGCTGGCGGGAGGGATGCGGGGAATGAGCTGCCATTGTCTGATGTAATGTTGCACCACTGCGCGCAATAAATCTGAAAAAAACCCACCAAGCAAGTAAGTTAAACACGAAACATAACACATGAAAAACTAGACGTACTGCTGCAGCGCACGTCATGCATTCCTGTGTACTACAGACACCGAAAAACGCCAGAAATGGCGGAACAGTACTTCCGGTAGCGAATCCGGTGGCAAATTCTGCATCGGGAAGCCCGGTTTCCTAATAATCACATATCTAACTCGTTTAGATATGCGCGTGCCAAGCTGGCCCGCCACAGTGCGGGGTCCAGCTATAGTAATGGTCCGCGCTGTCTGTCCGTCCGTCTGTCTGTCATACGACAATAAATTAATAACAGTACTACTGAAATGCAAAAAAAGTTCGACAGCTCTGCATTTGATTTCATATTGGTCGGCGGGCTTAAGTCGCGACAGGCCGAAGCGGCGTCATTGTGATGCACCAGTGGCGGCCTTATGGCCGGCGGCCTTTTGACGAACGGTCTCTTGACTGTACCCCGGCATAGCCACCGTTACGCGACACATCGTACCCGTTGATGGTTGTCAACTTGTCAAATGCAACCACGGGCAAATTATTTCCCATATATGTCGGAAAGACTAATCAGAAAACGCCATGCGCACACTAATGGGTCGCTAATGCGCTTCCTACGAGATGCGCCGGAAGGAAACGGGTTCTAATAATGGCAGAGATGTGATTAAGCGATCGGCCGCTTTCATGCGCACATTTGCGTAGTTCACAGACGCCGCCGATGTGACTTGATCTTTGCCGTAGACGGCTTATAGACTCAATATACACCACAGCGACATCCGCCGACAAGTTGAAGACTTGCTACAGATATTCTATCTATACCAACGTTTTGTGACGCTAGCTATTCAGCCTGTGTTACGGTGATAGGGCGATTTCGTATGCAGTTGTCAGACACTAAAACTTCCAAGCGTTACCTGAAAGCAGTGTTTTTTGTTCCAATAAGTGTTAACCTATCTGCTTTAGTACAACAGCTACGTCAACTTGCTGACAATGGACCTGACTGGAAGGCTGAGCCACGCCTACGTCACACTCTGCTGGCTGCAGGCGCCGTCCAAACGTAAGTGTCATAAAAACTCATGCTGAATGACTATAACACTAGCGTCACGATACCAAGTCGTGCAGTGTCGCGTCAATGCAACGTGGCCTACGCCGAATGACGCAACCCGTTAATCAGCGAGAAGCTGTTTACCAATCATTATGCTTCGCCACGGACTCGGGCAGAAGCAAATTGCGTGACTGAACGCTAGTCGTATCTGCCCGGCACGCATTACATCAAAGACCTGTTGACTGGCTCGTGGCTGACTGACTGACTAGCCGTTTTTCTCGTCTAGCGCCGTCATCCGGTCGAAGAATTGGCGGCGCATTTGACACTTCTCTATCCATCCTGACATCTGCAGACGAAGCTGTATTGTCGAACGTCGATCTCAAGTCTCGCCCACTCTCTGATATCATCTCTCCAGCGTCTTCTTGGTCGTCCTTTATTTCTGCTACCCGAACGCAGCCGTTTTTCTAGTCGGGATAATTAACGGCGTCGTTCGACAGCGACAGACTCCATCACGTCAAACCAACGAAGCCGCGCTAAGGGCAATTTCTTCTTCGTTCGAGCGCACCTGTTTGCGGCCGCCTTTTACCGGCAATTAACGTTAATTGGCAGCGTTGATTAATGCATCTGTTGCGATTAGCGGCAAGGACGAGGACAGATAAAACTGCAGTCGAACTAGCCGTGGCTCGGTTAGTCCGAACTACTCAGATTAAGCTATACGATGATTGACGAATCTCATGTGGGAGTAGCGTCCAATGCGTGACAAACAGGTGGAAGAGAAGAAGAACAGGAAGAAGCACTCGAACTGCTGACGCTTGTACGATGCTTCCTTGCTTCCTCGTTTCTCTCGAGTGTCTGTACTCGATCAGCTTCGAAAGTTTCAATAGCTTTCTTGCAGTTGGCTCTCAGTGACGATCTGTCGAGTGCAAGCTTCGTAATTCTATGCGGATTAAGATTAAGCTATAATGACCGACGTGAACTATTGTGGCGATCTAAAATTACCCCGGGACTCGGTTTAATTTGTCTACGGCTGATCTGTGGTGCTGTGAGCGCCGACGGTGTGATGATGATGATGATGATCAGTGATGCTAACGCGAATGCCGCAGGTAGATGCATAGCACCTCGTGTCGGTAAGACTCTGTATCTGATCTACCCATCATCGACTACAGACTGCCATCAGTTTCCAGTTCCACCTAACAGCGTTAGATGGAGCACTGGTCGCCGGCTGACGCAAAAGCATTCAACGGCATCAAGAGTCAAGGTCGAGGCCAAGGACTAACATCACTGATGATGATGATAATAATGACTGTCATGAAACTGTTGTCTTTGTCCAGCAAGTGTGTGTAATTTCCCCTCAGATAGTTGGCCTTGTGGTGTCGGACAATGTTGCTGTAAACGTGCCTTCAGGGTTCCAAGATTAAAGGCTCGCACCGTTTCCTGACCGGGTGTCGACTCAAAGGCTGAGGTTTCGTTAAACGCTTTTTGTCTTGCGCCTTTGTATACGCTTAGCTGTGTTTAGTTTAGAGGCAGTTGCCTACAGTTTATATTGTAACACGATGGAGTGGTTCTGGTGGGATTGGAGCTTATCTCAGTGACCAACTGGCTTCCCTCGGTGCTTTTACACTGTTGGTTCGGTCATCTGTCCTGTAAAAATCGTCCCCGAAATGACCTATAAAGTGTCGTGTGGGACGATAAGCCTCTACTCACTCACTCACGCCTTTGTATACATCTTTATGCGCCATTAATGGTAGCACATAAAGAACTAGAAACACAATGCATCGCCAGTCGAAGGCAATGCAAACCGGCAGAAAAAGCTAGCCCTCAGCAAATGTCTGAAGGTCGGCTATGCGCCGTCAAATTTGACCCCAATCGGTGCAGTGGTTCGTCCCTGCGGGGTGAAAAGCCAAAAAATGTCAAATTAACACCTGCAGCTTTCTGTCGGTATAAAGATACAGACAGACAGATAGTCTGATGCGACTTTTGTCTTAAATATTTTGTCTGTCAAGAAGGCAAAAGGCCGAGGTTTCTTTGGACGCTTTTTGTCTTGTCGTGACGGAACAAAAATTTTAATAAACACTCTGACAGTTGTTTTATCTACTGCATAGCTACAAAAATTGTTCACACTTTAAAAAACGTGTCATAATTTCAAAAATTCGTCGTCGTGTAGGTAAGGTATGATCAGCGAAAATCTGGTCCACCATCTACCAGCGACCTTCGGTGTCAGGTCTGCTAGAAGATGTGTCGTTCACGCCTCGGACTCCCTGCCCACAGCAAACCGCACTTGCGCTGATGAGAGTCCATGAGACCCGTCGCTTTGACGGCTCAGTCCGCGAGTATGGTTCTGTATAGTGTATATGATGTCCGATAATTCGCGCGTCACGCGTGCGTCCATTAGACACGCGTCGCATTGTTTCCGACTAATTAACGAAGCATACGTGACGTCAGCGGAAGTATAATTCAGTTCTGTGCGCCGTGTGTCGGCATAAATAAATAGAGACAAATATATTGCACGTCTTCATGAGCCAACCTCATCACAGAAGCGTTCAGGCATGGCACGCGTTGCCAAGGATCACACCGTTTTACCTCTTTACCCATGCGTTTATCCACGAACGGAATGAACCATACATGTCTTTGCCTTCAAAGTAGAGCAAAGTCTGTCTTAAGCCACACGGGCCCACTGCGCGGCGCTGATCTCCGTTTTCCGTGGCCCTCAGCCAGACACCAGCTTATAACGCAAGACCACGTACACGCCCGCCAGTGCAGTGCCAAAGCCGGTCGTGCAAACCCGTATAACGTTGACAAGATCACTGCGAGAAGACACGGCGCCGCGGCGGTGCGTCATTACGACGCAGATAACGAACAAGATGCGGTGCGGCTATAGAAGCCGACACACGGCGCACAGAACTGAATTATACTTCCGCTGACGTCACGTATGCCTCGTTAATTAGCCGGAAACAATGCGACGCGTGTCTAATGGATGCACGCGTGACGCGCGAATTATCGGACATCATATACAGAACCATACTCGCGGACTGAGCGGTCAAAGCGACGGGTCTCATCAGAGCAAGTGTGATTTGCTGTGGGCAGGGAGTCCAAGGCGTGAACGACACATCTTCTGGCAGGCCTGACACCGAACGTCGAAGGTAGATGGTAGACCAGATTTTCGCTAGTCACGTTTTTCCTCCAACTCGTGGACACGTCGTGCTCCGAAGTCTTCGTATTCAGAATCATACTCGCCAGAAGCCAACTAGCTGATGATGCCGATGGTAGATCTGTGCTGGAACAACGTTTGCCCTTTAAACTGGTATTACAGCAGCGAATCACTGTCAAACACTGTAATGAACGCCAGAAGCTTCCGAAAACTTGTATACGGTGCGGACTATAATGGTACTACTTGAGATACAGACTATTGCAACCGATGATCCCGTAGCGTGGTTTGTCTGTCAGCCTGCAACACTCTGAAAAACGGCTGAACAGATCGATGTCTAGTCCTGTTTGGGCTAAATACTCCTGGGGGACCGAGAAACTGTATTAAACGGGGTTCCCGATCGATTTCCACAGAGATTCGATGCTGCCTTTGCAAAGAAAAAAGCCGCCGGGTAAACGAACTTCATGACCGTAGCGTGATGGTACGTCGAGGAGGCGTCGGCTTGTTCTTTTTTGCAACAACATAACTTCTGTTTTTTATTTTACATATTTTACATCCGTGATTATCTCTATACTTTAACACAGACAGCAGCCGGTGTTGAATGCATCGGCACGGTTGGTCTACGAGTGATGTTAGTCTAGAGTCTAGACGACAGAGTCTTGGTCTCGTGGTGCCTGGGGAACAAAAATCAAAGTCTCTGTCTTAAGACAGAAAGTCTTGTAAGTCTCAAAACTTTTGCATGAATGACCAGTGATCAATCTATTTTGCATTTCTGATACAGCTAAAAACGACGTTGAGCGGTAAAGATTCTCGTTACATAACCCTAGGCCTAATGGTAATTAAGGACATTAGAGTGTACTGCATTCACTACTGACATTCAGTAAAGCCTTGGGCTTGAAGAAGCAGTCTTCGTCACATCACTGTGATTTACCGTGCGAGATCGCGTAACGCCATCACCGACACACTGACCATGTAATTCACTGGCTGCGGAACTCATCAAGTAGAACATCTCGGCTCGGGCGTATTAAGTTCCAGCCGCGGAATTTCGCCGGCACACGAGTTTCGTAATCTTGCCGGCCTCTATACGGGGGCTCTGCACCGACATCAAACAAGAGGTTCAAGTAATATGGTAAAGGCTGCATCGAATGCAGTTGCAGTTGCTATACTTCACAAGGGGTATGATCTAGTGCAGGTTACGTCAAACAGACGGCGGCAGATGGACGTGCAGATAGTTGACAGACGGCGCGTCACTTTTTCCACCACGCGAATCATCTCCAGCTTCTCCAAGTCACGAACTTACGGTTTATCACCTGCGTCGTCAGCGCTCGCGGCTCAGTTTGTCGACAGCTCGGCCGCGGCGTCGACGTCAGCGCTTTGACTACTGCAAGTCTATTTTCGCCACAGTTGCAGAAAAAATCTGCCGCCGCAAGCTGTGCTTAATTTCAGGAGGCATCATCACGTGACTCGTTGGCGCAGTGGTTAGCGTCGTGTCTCGCGACCCAAAAGGTCATAGGTTTGACTGCGGGTAGCAGCAGTGGGCTAGCTGCGTACGACCACTTGCCCACTGAGGCGTGACGCTATGACCAGCTAACAACCGCGATAACCGTCACGTAGCGGTCCTGCACAGACTGTATACTCACAGTTGTAGTGCCTAGGCCAACTCAGCCTTCCATCCCTCGGGGGTCAGTAAATGAGGACCAGCTTTGGCTAAAGCAAAGGCAGGTATGGTTTATTCTATTCGTGAATAAAAGCCTCGATGGCATGTAAAGCCGTGTGATCTCTTGACAACTGGTAAAACGCGTGTGTGCTTCTGCGATGAGGTGAATGCCTAATAAAGAGGCGCTATATTAAGTGTCCCTTACCTTCACCTGTACCTCAAGGACATGTGGCAGTTCAATACCCGGGCTCATGACAACGTCCCTGGAAGTTAGGCCTACTGGCATCACCTGGGACCACCCACCGCGAACTGCGTGGAAACAGCGTAACGTAATTACCGCGCCAGTTCACTCACGTAAAAGCAGGACAGCGGTGTTCAGCCTCGGTCGACCCGATTTTAAACATCTGATTTAATTTTCTAAGCCGCTATACGGTAGTACCGTCGCATGCCGTTCATCGTCCATTAAATCCAAAAATAGCGCAGCAAAGCCAGCCACGGTCAGTGACGCTCAGCTCGGTTAGCTTAAGTAGGTCGGGTTGACCTAGTTGTTGGTTTGTGATGAGTGTTCGTCAGTACGTCTCTGCACGCAAGATTACACGTCTCTATGTCCAGCGGTTACGATTTCGGACAACCCGGTTAACAGACGCATTCGAACCGTTCATACTACTGTCAGAGACTGGGAGCCGGACATTTCCCCCTGGACATATTCCTCTCCGGACATTTTCTCTTTCAGAAATTGAAAGCCTTCGGAAAATGTCCGGGCGGAATATGTCCAGGGGAAAGCCCTACGCCTACTAGACTATATAGCTAACTGGGCAAAAAAGCACATGACCTTCGCTCACGGCAAAAAGTCGTGCAATCAGTTGCTAACGTAACGGTCTGATGTGCTTCTAGTACAGGACGATGTGTTGTATGCGTGTGTTCCAGTCTTCGAATCCGGGTCTTGGCCTTCGCAAATATTTTTAAAACGATCAGCTGATTAATCAGGCCTACTTTGTAAAGTCTGCAAATGCCAGTGGAATGTACTGCATACAAAACTTTGCCGATTTTGACACAGAAGTAAGTTAGTGTAACGTAGAAAACTGGACGGTCATAGCTGTACAACTAGATGGGGCTTTGTGTGAGTTAAGACTTTATTACATTCGTTGTCGGCGTCGCTCCAGCCTTGGTCTTGGTCTGTGTATTTGATCTTGGCTAAAGTCGGCCTTACGCTGCTTGTTGTACGCGTGTGTTGTGCGACACACAAGCCGTCTAAACGGGTGTGAAAACGACACCCATCTTGTCGGTTTCGACGGGCCGACTTGACGGCCGTCGGGACGGGCCGTGGGTCGCTGGCGCCGAAAGCGACAACAAAGTGTGAAACAAAAAACATGTTCGTGCAATGCTTTTGTCGCCGACGGCCCGCCGATTAGGCCCGCGTGTCGCGTCAAGAGAATAAACGGCTCGTGTGTCACGGTCAAGAGACTAAACGGTGGCTCGTGTGTCACGATTTCTCGTGTTATTCTTGCGTGATGTTGCATTCTTCGATAGAAAATAAACGCTTGAAAAACAGTCGCGGAGCTGCGCAAGACAATCGCGTCTTTCAACACCGAAAGTCATTTCGAGACATTTTTAACGTGCTGTTGTTATTGTTTTTTTATTTTGTATTTTTCACTTTTACTGATTTTATCGATTACTAACCAGTTTTTCTTCTACACTGCGTTCCAATAAGATGTTCACATTTTTAATTTTTAGGCTGTATCCAATGCACAAGACGCTGACTACTGCTACCGATGTTGGCGGTGTCTGTCTGTCAATCTGTCTGTCTGTCACGCGGTTTAAATCGTCAGCGGCGCGTGCAGTGTAGGACTACGCCGCGTGCCGTGTACGCAGGGTCATCTGGTGCAGCCTTTGCCAAATGCCTTTGGCCTCTTGTTTGTAGTTTCAACAAACTCTGACCGATTTCTGTAAAATTTGGTACACAGTAGGTCTCTATTGAGATAATCTGCAGCACAACTGTTACTTACTTATTTGCCCACCTCACTTACGTAATGCTGCTACACAACCTTGAGAAACTGCCAAATATCATTGAAATCGGTCGACGTTTGTAGAAACTACAATAACGTAAACATGTGGACGTTTTTGGTACATGGTGTAGTTACTGTCTTGTATATTGCAAGTACTTTCTGTCATAATAATCGGAACCAGCATATGCTGAATTACATCAAAGTGCGGAAATACATCTTAAAACGCAATAAAAATAAAAGAAAAAATAAATTAAACTGTCATTTGTGAATTAAAGTTATTTACTTACTTACTGTCTTACGACAGCCTGAAAATCGAATTGCATATCGCATTGTAAGGGTCAGCAGAGCGTGTCAACGGCGTGTACATATGAAAACATCGTGATCCATCATTTCCTGGACAAGTCGTGACTGCTATGCAGTAAGAGTATTCGTCAGCCGCTCGAGACTCCGTCTTCTTTACTTTCATATCATATCATTTCACGCATGTCACTTCACTGCCATCGACACCGCTATCAATCCGTCTGCTTCTAAGCAAAGAAAGCCAAGAAGCGGGTGGTCCGTCTTTGGTTAAAAAACAATATTCTACAAGCTTACTTTGCTTCAACTGAAAACATTTTACCGTTATCTCTTTTATTTTTATGCTAATGATTACTGACGATGGTCTGGGGTAAAAGAGGGAACATTAACACAGCTGCTCTAGTTACTATAGCACAGTGTAATACTCTTGTTGCACGATGTTCTAGGCAGCTTATAGGTCCAGCAGAGTGGGTTTTTGTCACACTGGGACCCTTACGCTGTGATTAGCCTAGAGGCGGTTGCCTACAGTTAGCCTAGTTCATA
>Ga0126335_1003221_pt1 | contig 10085 bp, 4 predicted proteins | sample OlaspJWI45metaG_FD_108409 | JGI IMG/M metagenome (GOLD analysis project Ga0126335, IMG submission 108409) | Marine gutless worms symbiont microbial communities from Oahu, Hawaii - Olavius sp. 1 OAHU.JWI-45 metaG | ecosystem: Host-associated > Annelida > Digestive system > Unclassified | place... | reverse complement strand
CGCCAATTTTGTATTTATTTATTTCTATTTAATCTTTTACAAAATGGTCAAAATGTCAATGACGAAATCATGAGTTCAAATGACGTCACTCATGACTCACGACTGATTTGTCTTAGTGATGCGTCGCTAACTCGATACTCGGTATTGGATAACTCGATAACTTTCAATTGCATTTTGTGCCTGTGACCTGTGTGACGTCTAATGTATACAATACACAAAATTAAATTTAAACAAAATAACACTAAGGCGTAATGCATATCCGTAGAATATCCGTGGCAAAGTATGCGTATCCGTATCCGTCCAAGCAAGGAAATTACTATCCGTATCCTATCCGTATCCGTGAGAATTGCGGATATCCGCAAAATGTCTATCCGCTGATACATATCCGCGCATCTCTGCAGTCCTGTGTTTACCACACCGAACTGCAAGTGGTCAAAGAAATTTGACGAGTGCGTCATCATACAACCTTCCCCTCGCCGTGGAGGATGGAGACCCCAATTAAATACCGTCTTTTGGGGTCTCCAGGAGTCTCCATCCCAAACAGGACGTCGATCCGTCCAGCCGTTTTTGCACAATTCTCCCCGCGTGACAGACAGACTGACAGACGACGGGATCATCGACCGCAATAGTCCGCATTTCATGTATTCGATGCAGCCTAATAATGAAAAAAATGCTTTTCGCTCGAAGGCAAACCGACCACCCGTGTAGGCTTGCATATTAAGTTACACGTCGTTTTGACCCCATGACCTTGATACTCAGACTTGACATGCATATTATGAAGTGTTTATGTTCCATAAATGAAGTTTTTAGGTCACCGCATTCAAGTATTTCAGCCAAGACATACACTCAGAAACAGACGCGACTGAACGCATTATGACGCCGCATTGACTGGCGGTTAAATTATCGCGACGAGATCACCCTCGCTATAGGCATAATATTGTTCTGGCGCGACGTAAAGACAGAAGTGATCATTAATACTGTCACAGTAGTTGCTCAAAATGTTCACCATCTGTTCGCACACGTGTTCGAACTTCAAAAACACCAAATCACTCCCCAGTTGCAATGTCAATGATGATGCCGACCGTGCCACTCCAAACGTGCAGCAAGCGCTGCTTTAGTTCGTAAATGTCGTGCACCCACAACTGGCAAAGCCAGTGCTGGACGGCTTCCTTCAGTGCTTTGACGCTGTTGGTTGGCTCATCTGATCTGTAAAATATGTCCCCGAAATGACCCACAAAGTGTCGAGAGGGACGTCAAGCCTACGCTCACTCACTCCCCCACTCAATGCTGGACGATCCCCCATATTTTGCAGTAAATCATATTGAGGTCGGAGCCTATTCGGTGGTCGAGTGAAAGAGGGTGCTGCCTGATCGCCCGATCAGCGACAGACATGCAGCGTGACTGTGATATGGTGGGTTATTGAAAATGTCGTTGTCATTTCGTTCGATAATAACAGCCGCCATTTGACTAGTCTCAAACACGCAGCGATCGCTCGCCCACCGGCCGGGCTGGCTACACGACTCGCTGATGTCACGTAACTGAACTCTGGAGGCCCGAACACGTCCATCACTCATAACTGGGACCAGCTGCGCACTTTGATTGCTTCTGGGGACAGTGACTATCGTAAATAGTGAGTATTATTGTTCAGGAATGACAGAATCGCGCATAGCTTACTGCTGAAAGAGTAGCAGTAGCAGCAGCAGCAGCCGCTCATCCATTCATCCATTTTGTGATGTGCCTCAAACGGTGCCAACAGCGCAGAAATAATAAACGGCGAACGTTGACGGAGTAACGACCGCACATGCATTAGCTTAGCTGCTGCTGCTGCTGCTACGCCCCCGTCAATCAACGAATGCGTCCGCTGCATTTGTCATAGCAGTTTACAGCATACGATTACGACGATTACAGATGCTGGGCATATGCAGCATCATACGTACAGGTATGCCAGCGCGGTGGCAGTAGCGGATGCAGGATTTTGTTAAAGGGAAAGGGTGGGGGGGGGGTTCGTTTCGGTTGGGTGTGGAGAGGACAAGGGGTGTTCTCTTTTCACGTGGATAGAGTCTGGGAGGAATCCCTTATCAGAAAATTTTAAATTGTTTGGAAATGCTGCATTTTGGTGCATTTTACGCGTTTTTGATCAAATTTTAAATCTTTAGCAGTTAACTAATTAACTGCAAAACACCAATGAAAATTATTTTTGGAGCATTTCTGTCTGTGAGGGTGAGCTGAACTCGACGAACTTTCTATGGATCTGCTCCTCGGTAGAACTATACGAGCAGTTTGTATGGCAATTGTCACGCCGTTCGTCCGTTCGATGGCCTCTATGCCGTCTGTCGCAGTTGTGACAACTGCAGGTCAGAGGCATATCACCGTAATATTCACGAAACGCTTGATTTTCTCACATTAGTGACCACAGCTTAAGTTACCCTAAACTGGGGCATAAATTATCTTTATCTTGTCTATAGTCAATAAAAAGCGCAGCGTAATATACATTGAGTTTTTTGGCGAATGGTGGTGTGTACTGACAGATTCATGAGCAATTTGTTCCGGTTGTCAAACACGGTGACAGCTGGACATACATGTATGTTAGCTGCTTTGACTTCCGGATGTGCCGACTGCCGAATATTTCGTCAAGATAACCCAATAGGAAACCTAAACTCCGGGCGCACGCTTGGAGAGCGGAGCTCATTAAAAGCGACGTAGAGATGAGCCGGTGCTTCCGTTGGCGCTGCGCGCCCGTCTTTGGTATCATTATTACAAATTTCACATTATCGAACAATACATTTAATTTGTTTACTATTACCTTTCGATTCTGCAGTGCACTAATTACTCCTGTGATACGACATTAAGCCACGCCCAATTATTCCTTCGTGGCGATGGAAGCGAGCTTAGGCCGTTCGCATAATCTATTTTTGGCTTGAACAATCACATCGCCGTTGCCCCCTTTTAGATACACACAACCGGCTGTTTCGCCGACCTTCGGCAGCATATAACTCTGTCAATCCTGCCTCATTTTCAAAATGGAGACCAGCAAAAGACGTCAAATACCGACGACGAACGCGCGTCCAAATTTCAGCTTCAGAGGCCTTCGCAAAAAAAATTCGTTACGCTTTTTCGTGACGGACTTCCGTCACTTTTATAAACTACGCACTAGTCAGCAGCGGCAACCCAGTACGCGCACGCATGGGCGAGTTACTATGGCCTCAGGCCCAGCCGGGCTGAGCCCGGAATTAACAGCTCACCATGCTATGAGATTAATGAGACGAGATTAATTCGGATGCATTTTTTCACCGAATTCACCGTCTGGACAACACCGCTGGCGTAAGTAAGCACAGGCTACTGCCATAAAATTCCTGCTACCACAACTGACAACTTGCGTGACTTCCGTTTCCACCCCGGCTGATAGATATTTTTTATGTTGTAATAGATACGTACATTAAGGATTTATTTGTATGTATACCGTAAAGTATAAAAGAAATGGTCTCTGAGTTACCGGTAACTTATCGGTGGTAAGCAAAATGGTTCGACGGCGACTTCTACATGACCGTTGCTGTTTAACCGACTACAGTACTAACAGGACAAGCATGTAAAACGTTAAACACAATTCTCTCAGTATATACATACTACGGAAACATTTGCCCTGGCGTCAATTACGTATGTACTTACCATTTTCACTCTATCACATCTATGTTTTTGATTATTCGTTGACATTAACACATATGACGCAAAGCGGCAAACGCATCGTTTTAGTAAACTTAGTACAAAGCTAGATGTAGCGATGGTGACTTTAAATAAATCTTCAGTTTCTCCACTGTAGACCCGTTACAACCGTATAATACAATCAGGAAATGACTCAGTTAATCCCTAGGTAGCTTGATCGAGGTTTAGTAATGCCGCGGTGTTAATGAAATTGCACGCGTCGTTGTCATTTTCAGCACGATCTATCACTTCTCCACTCCCTCTCTTCAGGCTTTTTTTCTCTTTGACCAAGATATCTCCGCAGTCTTGAAATGTCACCGCTCTGAAAAATGACACCTGCATAGACTTTACGTTTGTCTGTGCTAGAAGCAGCGACCAAGCAGGAAACAGATTCAATAGTTTATTTATAATTTTCAAAAGTTATGTTGAAATTTTGCTACAAGTATGCCGTGCACAGTCTCAGTTTTTATTAATGCTTACTATTAAACAGAAATCTGGAAGAAGCCATTGCTGCAAAACTCGACGTAATATGTGGACGCTATTTTACGCAACCGAAACTGAGGCCAAGATATGACTGAATTTTTAGCGCGCGTCGTAAGATGTCGCCGTGGCCATCGCAATTCCGTCCATCCGTCTGTCACACTCGTGGACCAAGCCTAAACAGCTCAAGTTGTCAAAATGTGGTTTGCATAACACGACACTCTTGTCTTCGGGGATTCTACGTACCAAATTTCGTAGTCGTATATGTTTAGGAGTTCCACGTCAAACAAATGGTAAAAACAGGGGTAAGTTTAGTCTGCCACAACCACAAACTGCACCACTGTAGACGTATGTTTCTAATGCGTTGAATAATTGCATTATACAACTGAGGCCAAAACTTGACTGTTTTGTTCTGTAACCCGCGTTGAACGACGACACAGAAATGAATCGCATATATCAAAACGTGGCCATCTTGCGGTAACAGGTGCAGAACCAGCTGCTGTAATAGTAGCAGTAGACCCAAGCTGCAAATAGCAGCAAATGTTGTGATATGCCGTATATACAGTTCGACGATCGATTGTACAACTGAACAATATCGCTGCAGCATAAGCTAAATTGATGTTGCTTGAATACACGGCAAACGTCAGCTAATTCACCGACGCCGGACAACGGGAAGCAACGTAGAGTCTATACTGAAGAATCGGTCGCGACAATCCTGGATTTCAGTTTGACTTGTCAAGTGCCATTCGGTCCGCCGTTGTCGACTGCCCTGCTTGGAATGTTAAGCAAACAGAAAAGCCTTCGCTGCTCTCTTCAGACATCTGCCATTCCCCGGACTGTCTGCACTACATTCAACTTTTATCCTCTCGTCAGTCGGCACAAATGCAAACGTTCGTAGTTAAAACTCACGGCTCGTTGGCGTCGTTTATTTTTCTCGAATCTGTCCTGCTCGATGTCACTGTACACCTCTGGATGCACCAATCCGTTACGTCATTGGGCCGTCTTCTTGATGGTCTTTCACCATTCTATAGCTCACTGTCTTTACTGGATGTTTGCTATTTTCTTCTACAGCTGTGTCCCAACAGATTTGAATTTGTTTTTCTCTATCGAGTCTAATGTTGTGAAAAGTCTTCTCACTTTTTCTTGGCGATCTTGTTTCAGCAGCACAGAACAAACAACAAAAGACACGCGACACCAACACATTGACACAACAGTCTTTGATTTTCACAGCTAGTTCACTACTACTCCACATTCTTTGACGTGACAGGTTAATTCTGTGCGGTTTCTTCACTGCAAGTGTGCAACCGTTACGTTTTGTTACCAGACCGTGCCAGACATCCAAGATCTCATCATCTCATCTTCTTTCAATTTAATAGATAGTGAGAGAGAGACCAACTAGTTTAGCTATAGGCCTACACAATCAATTATGAGGATTATGTGTACGTTATATGAATTTTTTAAAATGACCATTTGTCCAATTTGTCTACGTTTCCAGAACAATAACTTTGCTCTTGTTTTTGTTAAACTGAAAGTCTCAAATTGCTCTTAAAAATAAGAATAAGACCAAGACAATCGTTCACAAAGAACCGGTCCGCTGTCTAGCAACGGGCAACGTGACCAAATGTCTCCTGGACTTTTCGCAGTTATTTAATGCACTGCTGCAATTGCATAGCTGGAAAGCACACAATAGCATTACGCGCAGTGTGTAGCCTAGTTACGGAACATCTCTGGTATGCAGACAATGTGGTCAGTAAAGACAATTTATTCAGGGCCGGACGATCAGTTATGTACGATTCCGGTACGATGTACACCGTGTCGCAAAAAACGGACACCTACGATATTTTGAATAGTATTAGTGAATTTTGATTTGTGTAATCCGCTATCATTCTTCCTTTTATTAGTTATTAAGTTTTTGTGTAACTTAGTTATAGTGCATTTTTTTCAACGCAGAATTGCCAAATGAGGGCTTGAGACCGCCAAAATATATGGCTCGACAACGAAGCTCGAAATGGCGGCAACTTACTTCATACTTTTACTTCCGGTTCCGCTTTTAAGATGTAACGTATTTCCGGATGTATGAATTACTGTACCATTTAACGATATTTAGTGAAACAGTGGGTCTAATATCTCAACACACAGATCGAAGTCAGCCGATCTGCAAACAGTTGACATGCTTTTGACGGAGAGGGGGGAGGGTGTGCTAGGGCAGCTAGGCGATTCCGCTGATCTCGTTCGTACCTACATCAGCAGGAAAATATACAGCCTGCCTTCGGGCAGATTAAAATGTGTTAGTAAGATGCTAAACGACTAACGGTGAGAGGCTCAGTAGAGGCCGAAGAGCTCAGCTCACACCATTAGAAGCGCAAGTGTGAGTCTGAGATTGATCGCCTTGGTCAGTGCGTCGTGCGGAGACTCTGCCGCGCGCGATCCTAACATAAACTGATTACGATTTAAGCTGCTGCTGCTGCTGCTGCTACAGATGCCGCCTGAAGCCACGGATGCTATATGTGGTTGGCAGAGATGACCGGCTATCGAAGAGAAGATGCGCACCTGCAGTGGTGGGACAATATATAACGTCGCCAGTGGCGCTTTGAACATTTAGCTGTTCGGAGGCCAATCATGCAAATGGGCGATGCTTTATATCACAGATCTACGTAGAAGTCATTTTGCATCAGTTTTCAATGTTTTTCACAGCTTCTCAAAAGTGTTATGCTCCCGACTTTCTCCCAACATATTCCTAATATTCGTCTTCGACATTGCAGGCAAAATTGACTGTCAGCATACAGAAATAAGCTCAAATTTCTGCGTTCTTCGTCCCGAAACACTTATCAGAAGCTGAGAAGCCGTGCCCCTATAGACCTCCGCTCCATCCCCCCTGTGGATTGTTTGTTTCGCTCCCGTGCCCCACGCACAGTATGCTGACTATACGGTCTTATAATAGCGACATAAAGTCCGGAGCTGCAGTTAAGCGCTCGGCGTCAGACAAGCGTAATTGATCAACAATATATTTTTGCCTGTCGCAGCATTGCATATTTTAGTACCATAGGTACACACATCAAAGTTCGCAATACAATATTATCAGTACGTCGTGAGTTGTAACTTATTAAAGAGCATCAGTTGCCTTTCATCTATTAAATACGACAGTGGCTGAGAGTGACAGACGAACTGAAGCGGCTTTACCTTGTCACGCCAACAACAGTTGATATATGTTTGAAAGACTGAAACCATTGTCCCAGATTGCATTAAGTTCACTTATACACCGTGAGCCATAAAAACGTGCCAGTTTTGTTTTGGCTGTACGTGTGGTTTCAATATAAGTCTAGATGCTATGCGAGCAGACTGTGACGACGCAGCAAACACGACGACGCCAATGTGACGTCGTGTGACGTCAGACAAATCTGACTGAAATGTCATCCATGACGATTGACGTCGTTTTCGTTTATCAGCATTCTGTCATTACAGAACAGATTCGCGACCGGAAGTACGGTTTCGTTGGACAATGGGCATTTCCCGCGGAGGCCAGCTATCGTTGTGTCCCATCAGTGGCGATACTTTTTCAACTGCTTTTATCTCCGTTGAACAGCTGATACAAGCTCATCGTCTACAAAACACGTCGCAGATAATTGGGAAAAATCAATACCATCGTTTGATCTGTTTTCCGCTTTTATGTGCATAAGCAGTGGCTTTTCCCGCACGATATTAGCCGCCTCTCCCTTTGGACGACGCCCGCAGCCGCATGCAGCCAGAAAGCAATTAATGTTGGAGACAAGACATGATCATACAATATCATTATATCACTTATAACAGCTGTCCAACTCGCAGCTCGGATTTATGTATTTATTAGTAATATGTGTACATTTCATAATTTGCATGACTTGTATTTGTTCTAGTATGTGCTGCCTTTCGGCGTTACTGTCACGACACAAGAGACATACAACATTTCATCTATTGCGGCTCGTGCGGAACAGGAGGTATAGTTATCATATGTGTACAAAATCAAAAGAAAAACGTGCGGTGAAGCAACTGTCCGAAAGAGAGAAGTCCGAGGGGTGTGTCGAGAGGGGAACCATCCTGGTGGACGTTTAGCGGACTCAGCGAGTATAGGCACATACATCACGCCGTCGTCGGCGCAAAGACCTACAGCAGTGTGTGTAATTCGCTCCACCTCCGGGTCACCAGCTGCATGCTTTAGTGAGCTTCATCGATTTGACACGCTGCATCTCTAACCATGCACACACTTGTCCATCTTCTTTGATTCCTGACACAAGTTTCCACTACCTCTGCCGACCGACGACTTCGATCGGCCGACGTCGCTACGTACAATATTCTAGTTCTTGGACTCTTGAACGATCGATCTTTCACTCTTTAAAAGCCTACTTCCGATTTACGTGATTTCCAACTTAACTCTTTCTAGAATTCAGCCGGTTGCTGAAGACGCACCTGTCTGCTGAGGACCGCGCGCCGTGACGCCTAGTGACTGTTGCTTATAGAGCGCCTTACAAATGTACTTACTTACTTACTGACACCCGTAAAATGGCAAGAGCGAACGACCTGCGTCCACGGCGCGCCATACTTGAATGTGTCGGGCACGACCAGCTGACAGTCGTCTGAGAGCTACAGCGGTACGAGATTGTGAGACCGTAAGTATACAGTGTCTTGAGGGCGAGTGTGACAAGCTTGACTTGGACTCCAGGCAGCCGAGTCACTCTAGTCATGCTGCCCATTATATACCACTCGGTCTCCCAACTTAGCAGCTGTCGACAACTCGCGAAACAGCAATTTATCAGCGTCAGCAACAGCATCACAAGCTTGAAGCAGTCATTGATGTCACATATTCCTGCAATGAGCTGCAGACTGGCAGTCCTAGATACTAGCACGTGTAGAGAACTATATATCGGAGGATGTGATGCAGCCTGACAGCATGTGATCAGCCAGTTGCATGGCAATTTTTCTTGTCACTGTCACAAATGTTTTCCAGCTCAGTCATTTCATCCTTTCTCCCGGAGAGACTTTCTCATTTCTTAACTTTCGTTTTAATGGCTGTGGTAGACTAAACTGGCTACTAGTCAGCTTTCGACTACACGATAATTTCCTTACATATCGTCATCGTCATCATCATCAGTGTTAAGCTTTCCAGAGCTTTCGTTGTCAAATTCAGTAATGGCGCGAGACGAGCGTGCTACCGGTAATCGCGTAAAGCCAGGCATCAGCTGGCACTGGTAGTCAGCAGATAGATACGGTGGTGCCCGGCCACGAAATATTGTACGACGAACCAGTCGTGGTGCTTCAACAGTTCAACTGGTCGTCACGTCCAAAGATCAACATTACATGTTTCTTGATTTACGGATGATTTTATTCTGAAGGTCATGCACAACATAAAAAATAATGATGTGCTTTATTGTGATGCAGTCAGAACGCTGCAAAGGACAATGCGGACAATATACAGTAACGTCAGTCACGTAGGACAATGCATATAATAGAACACAAAGAATCATATAAACATAACATAACATACGCAGTTTAGAAAAGTAATATGAGCTGCCAGACAGCGGCGCTACATTTGCCGTAAATTATCAGTACATGGCATACCGAAACAACAAACAAACGCATACATGACATAGGATATTACAACTCAGCAATGGTAAGTATTCAAGAATATATATATTACATCACTTTTGGCATTGCTCGGGATGGGATTTCAACTAGGGACCTCTTGAACACAGTCGTGGTGTCGTACACCAGGTTCTGCAAAGAGGCAAACCAGAGCAGCTAGTTGTCGCCAGTGCCTCAAGACGACAGAAGGTGTGAAATATACATGTACTTCAAGGCACTTTGATTTACTTAGATTTAGTTCCTCCGGTCCCGTGCACAGCACTCAGCGGATGATTTTTCACATTTTAGGCGTT
>Ga0126335_1003220_pt1 | contig 10085 bp, 6 predicted proteins | sample OlaspJWI45metaG_FD_108409 | JGI IMG/M metagenome (GOLD analysis project Ga0126335, IMG submission 108409) | Marine gutless worms symbiont microbial communities from Oahu, Hawaii - Olavius sp. 1 OAHU.JWI-45 metaG | ecosystem: Host-associated > Annelida > Digestive system > Unclassified | place... | reverse complement strand
CACGAAGTAAAATACAATATAAGCCTAAACGATGTACATACATAGCAATAAAGAAATTGATAAAAAGGTGAACGTATCTAAAATAGCAAACAACATAAACACGATGGGTGATGACAGTACAGAGGCACGGTGTAACAGTAGGCTAATAACAGTTCTTGTACAGCATGCGAATGATAAAGTCTCGGTCACTTAAGTAAGTATCCTATGGCTAGGATAATATTAAACAAGTGCAGCATAACAAAATTACGGTTAATTATTCATGACCATTGGCCAAACGATAAAAATCTAGCAAAATTTAAGTAACATAAATTGGATTCCATTCAAAATACCTTGCAAAACTGCCCACAAAAGTGTGACAGCAGTGGCTACACAGCAAAAGTGATAAGTCTACCGACAGTCGGTCAAATGCCAACAAAAAATGCAAAACACAAGTTGGCAAGCTAAACACGAGCACGTAATCAAACAGACAACCACTGATATAAGTCCACTGAAGTACCATGGCAACACATAGTTCTGCCCTACAGGCCAGCAGGAATAATCACTTTGTGTCTGACGTGGCAGTAGACAGAGCAAAGGAACAGTTTTGACGAGCTGTACAATTACCTGTCATACTGTCATCGATAATTTGTTCAGCAAGATCAAAGACTAATGCGTCGAGATTTCAGGCTAACCTTAAAATGTGCAGATTCTTCCATTTTAGACAGTACTTCAGGCAAACTCCATTCTAAGACTTTCTGTTGGCCATGAACCAACTTTGCCTTGTGACCACGTGACGCACCACTCAACTGCTGTGTAATACTATGCCACATCCACTCAGTCTTTCACTTCAACTATAAATAGGTATTAATGAATGTTAAATGATAATAACAAAAGGGTGGATGCTGCATCGATCATCATGCGCCATCTGGCAAATTAACAAGAAAAGCTGTATTTGCATACTGTATTCTGGGCAAAACTCCCCCCCTCACTCACAACACTCCGCATCTAATATCGTGCTTTCGGCCCCCGAGAATCTCCATCACAAACGGGACCTTGATCCATTCAGCCGTTTCTGCAGGGTGCAGGTGAGTGAGAGACAAACTGAGACACGCCACATAACAGGATCATTGAGCGCAATAGCTGCATCACACGCATTCAATGTGGCTTAACAACAATGGTAATAACTTTCATCAAACTGATTCAATGCCGGAAAGATTAATTCTCGTATAGTGACTAAAACAAAAATACAAAGGTTTAATGCACTGCATGCTGCCAAAGATACAATGATATGATGTGAAAAGCAGGTTGACACAACAGATGGCCAGCTGTAATACCTGCTGGTGGTTGAAGGTAGAGGAATGTGTAATGTTACGTTGATCGCTCGACTGTTGAGTGGTATCAGTGAGCATAGCTTTAAGCCTAATTCTACATCGCTGCAAGAAAGCAAACACTAAACGGTTGCTGACAGCACCAGTACCAACTGACACATCATATCACAAAATATCTGCCACATTCTCACAACCAGATTTACTTTGTGATGCCAACTGACATGGCATAGCTTTGAAGGTATATCCAAATACATGTTATGTTACACTTATTTCAGTCCTGCAATGTTACCAATTCAAAATTATTCAGTTTGACTGCATCATACAAAAATTATCGGCATACCATATACATGTTTAAAAATTGCAAAAAAATGTTGCATGCATATGTTTAATGGGTTGATATTACTATTATCACCGGCAGCAGTAGTTATAATATTACTCAGTAAGGCACATGGTGTTCTGTCTCATGTCTGTGTATAGTGATCTTGTATGACTGTGGATGTCAACTTCATCATTAAACAACTCATCGATACTGCTTGACTCAGACTGACACAGACAATGACAGCCTTAATCCTCAAGCTTTACAAACTGTTCCAAAGCAGAGTAAAGTCAGAAAACAACAGCTTAAACAGACTCAAAGAATAAACATACTGTGATGTTGACGACGTTGTGATATGTGATAAAACACGAAAAGGTAAACTCAGAGGAAAATTGCCATTAATGGAGTACGACAATAATGTGAACTAAACACACACAGCAAATATTATTAATGTATTTCTCATCCAACAGGCTAACAGATTTTTCCTATTATCACTGCTTCTAAGATGAAAATTTTCAACAACATATTCAAAGCAACAGAATGACATCTGACTACACAAAAAATTAACAGCAAACAAATGTTGCAAAATCTAACTCAACCTCTCCGTCGGGTGGCTGAATTTTTAGTAGTCTTGTAGTATCAACTCTGACACATTGATGAAACTTGCAGTTACTGAGCTTCGATTTACCATAACCTGTCACATCATATATAGTACATGCATACATACACAATCTGTAACAGAACTTCTCAATATAAAACTACTGCCAATTCTATGAACATGTGGGACTGTAGTCCTATTTTTTTTGGGGGGGGGGATTCTAACTAGAGACAGTATGGTTCAACCAAAAATGGACCTCGACAAGTCCAAAACTACAGGTGCAAGAACACTGTAATGCACATCTGAGTTCCATTATCAAGACTGCAATAGATGTGCATTCATCTGTTTGCATTCACTCTACACCACTGTCAGATACAGGGAATGCAATCAGAGTCCCGGAGTTGGCATCGTCCCCAAAATCACCTATAATGTGTCGAGTGGCGAGGTTCTGGCCCAGTGTTGTACTCAGAGTCTCTCTCAGGAAGTGGCATGGAGGCAGACTCCAACTTTGTGCATGGAGTTGGATACATAGCGCAGAAGCCACATATCTAAAGAAACTCTGCACTTCTATTTAAAACCTCTCAGGTCATCCTCAGACTAGACATCAAGGTGTACAGAGGCACAGTATGGAACAGTCTGGCATCTGCCCTGTGCAACTGCAACAACAGCCGGTCACTAAAGATGCAGGGCAGTGACTAAAAACTTAGAAAGCATTAAGTGTTATTGAGACAAGATGAGACAGCACTTTTTGTGATGAGAGATTTGTTAACAATTTTTCTCTTATTCTTCCTACTAAATCTGTATAGTGCACACACTCAAGCGAGCTCGAGTCAGAGGCATTAGTGTAGAAAGGTGGGAAACAGGACTAGCCAGGCAGGGAAAAGAAGAGGGTTTTGAGACTGCATTTCATGGAGCCAAGAAACTGTGATAGCCTGATGTTTTGTGGAATAAAATTCCAAACTGTAGAAGCTGCAAACATGAAAGCTTGGCGATCAATAACCTTAGCATTAAGAAGAGCATGTAAAAGACTGAGAGTGGAAGACCAGATAGGTCTGGGAGGGAGATAATAAGTGCCAGTCTTTGTAGAAAGTATAGTATGTCTGCAACAAGCAACAAACAGTTGCTGACCAGTTTGTCCAGCTTGCTGTTGACACACGTCAACATCCTGATTCAATGTCATCGCAATCACAGGCGTTCCAACCAGAAAACACTTCATCTTTATTTCTCCATGTAACTCGCTGTGCAAAGTACGACCCTGACATACAAGCAACTGAAGATTCTGCATTATTTGCACAATGTACACTGTCCAAAACAATGTGTTAGCTGTAATCAAACCCAGGACAACTGGCTGAAAAAAAATTCCCTCAACCAAGGATATATTTGGAGAAAAAAATAAAAATAAACATACAGTATAGATTTCTGTGTACAAAAAAACAGAAATGAGAAAAAAACTTTCATGGAACAAGAAAAACATAGATAAAAATAAAGAAAGTGAACATCAGTTGCAGAACGAAAATCACACTGGACTCATTGCTATAACAGTCTTTAACCATCACGATACACAACTCTACAAGTACAGTTATCTATCTTTTTGTCCACATTACAATATCACCATAACCAATCAACGGTTTTAGTTACACTTTCTACCAGTGTCAACACGATTAGCTACTCCAGCTTCGTTTTTCACTTTCCTCTGAACCATCAGGATGTACACTACCAAAGCATAAAAACTAATAAATTATTAAAACAATAAAAACAATAAAACTATATAATAAAAACAAAAAATTACTTACAGCATGAGAATTAAATCATAACATAAACCGTTCTTGGCAAACAGAATAAAAGTTGAAATATAGAAATTCCTTCAAAAGGAAGGAAAACGTGAGTGTTTATAACAAGTAAGCTGAACAATAGGCAACGGCAAACAATTTGAACTGAAACTCATCACTGACATCAGCTGCAATGGAAACCATCAGTCGCTCAATCACGTCAATAAACACTTCATTCGTTCTTTCATTCTATGTAACCAAAAACACACACATAAACTGCACTCAAAATATAACAAATAACGCCGTGGACAGAGTACAGGTTTCATCTATATGCTTGTGCATATTCTGCACAAAGTACTAAAATAATATGTTTATAATTTTATTATTTTCTTTTTCATAATACACTGGTAAACTCTCTATCTCTGTCTTAACTTTGATTCTAAGACCTTAATATAAACATAACACACATTAAAAATGCTCATGCAGACCAAAAAAATGAAGTTTATAGGTCAAGGCAATCACAAGTTAGAGTCCAAACAAGACACACAGACAGACAGATGGGACTACCAACACTACCACTACACAACAGCAGGTTTGACAGAGAACAAGCACCTGTTCAGGTCGTGACCGCACAACTGGTCGGTCGGCTGCTGTGTACGGTGCCACACGATTCTCAATACCAAACTGAAATACAAAACAGACAGCAACTAATGCTGCAACATTCAAGTCTTACATGACTGCATTCCTCAGAGACATTAGACAGGCAAAACGGTACTTATACTGAAGCTTGCAGCAAAACTACTGGTGCCAGCAGTTAACTGAATCACTTCCACCAACGGTCACACTTCCACAAGTTACTAAATACTGAAAGACTGTAAGTAGCCTAACACAACATCAGCAGCTGCACAGTGAAGCAATGGTTTTACATGACCCCCAGTAAACACACTGAAAAGTCGTACCTACTGACCAAACTTGCTACGAAGAAGGTCTATCAGTATTTTGCCAACAACAATGCAGTTACCAGGTTGAGAAAAGAGATCATGAAAGCAAATCTGAAATTTAAAAAATCAAAATAAGCATAAACAAAACAGTATATGCTGAGTCAAACATCACATAAAATCAGATGCTTCCAACAAAATTCAGTTTAAGCTGTACCAGAATTCTATGCATGATGCACACAATTACTTCTCAGATGAAAGCAAAAACTGACGACAACGATACTCTACACAAATGCATTTACTAATGCCCAATTTATTTACTATGCTAGATCAGCCGATTATCTTATAAAAGTGCAACACTTAACAAAATTAGCATAAATTTATCATCACAAACCAAACTAGGAACTCTGCTCTCCACTTGTCGAACAGCAACTGGATCACTGTATATATAAGGCTTCAGCTTTCCCGTTGCACAAAGCTGAATGCAACCACACTCCTACACAGACAATATTGCCTTCAACACTGCAGTAGCACAGAATGGCATAAAATAGAACAAGCCAGACTCACATCTGTGACCTTGCCCTTTGACCTTTGACCTCAAAAGAAACCCCAAGTGAGGCCTAGGCTGGAAATATATGTGTATGAAGTTTGGTCAATTTTGGTGGAAAGAAACTGGAGAAATTCTGAAAACCAGAAGTGATGACAGACACATGGATTGCACAGACAGACAGTGCCATAACACTGTAGGCTTTGTCTTACGAACAATAGCCCTGTAATAACAACTAAATGTGCACTAAAGACTGATGAATAGCCAGCTTAGACTAATGCAATACGTCAACAGTATAAAGCTTTTCTGGAGCCGAATGGACTGAGAAGTACTACTGCTAGGTTGGTCCAATTTGATGTGGCTCCAGTACTAACTACTGCCAAACTAAACTGACTGAATGATAAAAATCTGTAAAAACCCGAGAAAACATCATAGCATATCTGCAACATCTGTTGACCACAAGAACCAAAGGCGAAAACAGTATTATCGAATGAACCACAAAGCAACACATCACTATCAAAAGTAAGGCAATTATCATCACAGGGTCCACAGTGCTCCGCAATCTGTGCAGACTCCACTCGCACGTGGCGTGACGTAAATGCTAACACCAGCCCGACCCATAAATAAAGGAATTCTTGCAGCTGTTCTAAAACAACATTCACTATGTCAACTTTAACTAACTACAACTAATGCTCATTCAACACTGCTGCACTACAGCACCAGCAACTTTTGTGCACAGGCCTGCAGCGCCCTCACCGCAGTAATAGGCCTGCAGGCCTGGCCAGCAGCTCCACATTGTTTATGATCCAGGGGGCATCTAAAAAAACCTATTGGTTTGATGTCATTATCACATCATCACAGTAGAGTCTTGAGCTGACCCCTACAAGCACGAGTGATTAGCGCAAATACAGCATATTTCTTCCTTAATTCAACACCAATTATTTCCGTTTAGACATAATTTATCGGAAGACAAAAAGTTTGGGCATCATCCTTACACCATGGGCTATTTTCGCTCCAATTTCTGCATTTCTACTGTTTTGGATTTCTGAAGTATGCATGCAGAAGAGTGTGATCATTCTTAGCATTTTTTGGTCTATTTTTGCCAATTTTTCACCATTAAAAACTTCTTCCAGAAATCTATGTGCACGCATCATCCTCATACTAGACGCCACCTTTGTGCCAAATTTGACGTTCGTAAGCCTTCTGAGTCCTGAAATATCGTGGGAGAAAAAAGTCACCCACCCACCCAGCTTATTTTGCCATCCGTGAACCTTAGTTCTCCACACTGAGGAATAAATATGTAAAAGCAATAACTGACTGAGTATTCGTTGATGAGCTCCATTATGAGTATAAGATTGCTGCGTAATGAAGCTTCTGACACTACACCACAAAAGTCCTTCACCAACTTGTACAATCTGTGCAGAAAGCAACAACAAATACCAATGACAGCAGATCACAGACTTTGCTGGTACTTTCTCGGCAGTTTTAATGAGTGAGTGAGTTGAGGCTTAATGTCCCACTTGACACATCATAGGTCAATTCGGGGATGATTTTTACAGGTCAGATGACCCAACCAACAGTGTCAGAGTACTGAAGGCAGCCAGTTGGCCACTGAGATAAGCTTCACTCCACCGTGTTACAATATAGATGCAAGGCAACTGCCTTTACGTGGCTGTAGCATCAGCCAGCTTACTTCTTAGTCACTAAGGCTAGGTCCAATAGTAAAGCGATTGATACCCAAGTGAGCTAATTAATTATTACATCTCAAAATAAATAATGTCCATGCTATAAAATTTCTCAAACAAGACAAGGTATCATCCTATATGGGATGTGATGATAGCTGGCCCAAGATGGTGCTCAGTGTGGTGCCATCTTACAGCCGTGCCAATAGCAATCTCATAGGCCCCACCCAATCGGGTTTCCCCACGTCATGGTTTTTTCCCAACCGCTAGAACAACACTCATCCCCGTGAACTCCACTCTCCCCCAGAATCTGCCATTTTCAGTTTCTTTGCGGTAAACGCACAAAATGGTGGAACTGTACTTCCAATCACGAATATGACGGTAGATATTGAATTGGAAATCCCAAGTTACTATTCACGTTTCATAGTAACAATATGTCTATCTCGCTTAGTTTCGGAGATATTTGTGTGTGACAGACAGACAGAGAGATAGACAGTAGCATAGACCATTACTATAACTGGCCCCCACATTGTGGCAGGCCAGCTAATAAAGAGTTTGAAAAGTCATATTCAAGTTCAATTTTAAGAACACAGATAACTGTGTCAAACCGAATAAGGAAATCCAACATCTGCAGTGGACAGTGGTCAACTGATGAGGTGGCCACAAAGAACAGACCATGTCGGCAAATATGAGCATACAAAGCATCATTGCTAACCTACACAAACCATATTACAAATTGGATCATTCCATGTGAAATGGGCAAAGGCCTTCCGGGTGACCATCTCCAAATTTCACGAAAATTTGACAGACTGTAGCAGTGTAGCTGAACACGTCTGTAGACACTGTGCAAAATTTCAGTTCAATATTGCAAATACTTGAGTGTCTAAATGAGTGTCTAAATGGAGCTACCTCAGTCGTTTTTTAGCTTTCGACAAGCAATAACCACTTCTAATGCAGATAGGACCATGAAATTTGCAGGAATTACAGAACTTGTACTACTGATGTATTACTGGACTTAAAAGCTGGAATAGGTCTTTAAATTATTTTGACATTGTGTCTCAAAGTTGGGCTTTCATTATGCCGAAACCAAAGAAAATCCATTTTCAGCATTTGATTAAACCCCCCAAAACATGCATAGATTATAACAGGAAAAGTTTTAGTGATTAGGCCCATTTCAAATGGAATGACCCAATTAACAGCAAATATGACAGTTAAATGATGATGATAATAAAAGTTAACAAAATAAAAAATGACGATACAAACAGTTATAGGCAGTTAGACACGTACATCTGCTAGTTCTGAACTTATCCTATCAATATTCAACAGATTAGGTTGTCTAATTTATATATCTGACTAAACAGAACCTAAACATAGTTATACCAAAACAAAGTGCACAGTTAAACAAAACACAGCTGCAATAACTACAGCAGCAGTATTGTAACACTAAAATAGCATCAGACACAATTTTAAAAACTCACATTTGCACAACAACATATTCGTCATGTACAGTCAATCCACCGGTACAGTCCAACTTTAGCTTAATTTGCACATGTTTAAAGTTATGTTGCTAAAAATTTTCACAAAAATATCTTATCATTGTGGTGTATAATTAGCTGTTTGTTTTCTTTCTTTGTCCTGCTGTGTCATTTGACTGTTATATATATATACAAAAGATACCATATATTAACTAATGCCTTCAGTGCTTTGATGCTGTTGGTTGGGCAGCAGGAAGGGCATCCGGCCTGTAAAAAACCTTGGGGGGGGGTTGTGGGGGTGGAGGTGCCATTAGTCCGGTTGGGGTGGCGCCCACCCAACTGTCGGTGCCTCTGCCTCCATTATCCTCCCCTGCTCCATAAAAATATAAAAATCCAGAGGAGTTGTTTCTTCTGGTACTGGCCTACCCGGGTGATCCCGGACCAAACGCCATTAAACAGTTGTAGTGTAGTAAACCATATATTAACTACTACAACACAAAAAAATGAGAAATCGAGAGCTGACAGAAAGATTAACAACAACACTCTCAATGGGGATCTTTCATCTGGCACCATCTTCAGCACTGTGTCATCTGGCACTTATCTAACGTTTAAGTTTACAATCTTGCTGCTGCATTACTTAACAACTTGTATTGTGCATCAATAAAAACTCATTTTAGATTCACCTACATTCAGTGCATAAAGTTTTAATTCACACACACCGTGTAATCTTTTGTTGTTCTTCGCCCGCTAGGCTGGGTTGGATTTGCAACCCAACCAAGCGGAAAATAAAGCACTGCGTCGTTTTGCATTTTGGCACGTGAAAGTGCCCAATTAACATTAACTACACAGCAGACACAGAGCAGATATAAGTACTGACAAAATAAGGCGCCAATTCAGATAGATCAGCCTCTTGTAGTTTGCTTCTAAATACATCACATGAGTTGTCAGTAATATCAGATCGATCTAACATGCAGTTAAGAAATTAAACCGGTGACTGTGCACATCTGTGAAAGCAAAGTTTAATATCATCTCCCTCTCTCTTATGTGACTTTTTTAAAAACTCAGAGCACAGCTATCTTGTTCTGCAACTACTACTGTATTTGGTATAATTTAAACTAAAAGTAATGCTGTTACCAAAAAAATAATGAAGGATACATTTCTTGTTGAGAATACACTCGCCAGAAGTTGATATAATCAGTAATTCGGCAATCATTTCTGAATAGCACTGACGAGCACAGAAAATATGCAAACAATGAAGTTTATCTAGTAACATCACAATTATTTATTTATTTTATTTATAATGAATCTCGTACAATAGTACACACAAAATGATACAAAATAAAACTATAAAATACACACAGACTCCAACACAAAATCAATATCCCTACTTTCAAAGCCAGGAATCATCGTATGTCTGCTTTTAACGCACAACATGTCCCTAATCACACTAACT
>Ga0126335_1003219_pt1 | contig 10085 bp, 4 predicted proteins | sample OlaspJWI45metaG_FD_108409 | JGI IMG/M metagenome (GOLD analysis project Ga0126335, IMG submission 108409) | Marine gutless worms symbiont microbial communities from Oahu, Hawaii - Olavius sp. 1 OAHU.JWI-45 metaG | ecosystem: Host-associated > Annelida > Digestive system > Unclassified | place... | reverse complement strand
TTACTTTTACTTAAGTATATTTTTGGAGAAGTACTTTTACTCGTAACGAAGTAACTTTATGAGCAGATACTTTTACTTTTACTCAAGTATAAAATTTGAGTACTTGGCACAGCACTGAAAATTACCCGAAAAACTTACTTTTAGTTCAATCTCTTACTCGTCATTATTATCAACGTCTTCATTTTTACCGATACGGATGTGCGCGGTGTCTGTCAGATTGTCCGTCCGTTAGTCTGTCTGTATGTCACGAATGCACTGAATAATCCCGCACAGTGAAGCCGACTTGAGACTCAGCTTCACTGTGCGGGGTCATTCGATGCAGCCTTTTCCAAATTACTTTGGCCTCTTGTTTCTGTAACGTGTTCCTTTGTAAAGGAAAAGGTAAAGGTAAACGACACTTGATATAGCGCCTCTGTATAGGCCAACCATCACAGCAGCGTTCGTGTATGGCACGCGTTTTCAAGGGATTACATCCACGCGTTTATCCACGAATGGAATGAACCATAGCTACCTTTCCTTTCCCAGCCGAAGTTGGTCCTCAATACCTACCCCGGAGAGATGGAAGAGTTGGCCTAGGCACCACCATGGTGAGTAAACAGTTCGCGCGGGACTACTAGTACTACTACTACTACTACTACTACTACTACTACTACTACTACTACTACTACTACTACTACTACTATGTCGAGCTCGTTCCAGCTCGAGCTACAACGATCCTGCACTGTCCTTTGTCTTGCATGCAGGCATGCATTTCCTCCAGCTGTAGTCCTGTTTCCCTCATTAGAGTGTCGATGAAGGTGCCAGTCGGGCGTCCCCTTCCTCTGCTATCCATATCTGGTACCCATAGCACAAGGTTGGAAGCAGCTTCTTTTGGGTGCCTGGCACAATGACCTGCCAGCTTCAGCCTTCTTATTTGTATCTTGGTTGAAATCTTTGGTAGGTCCCCAGACAGCAGTTCATTTGTGACATGTTCCTCCAACTGATGTTTAGTGCTTTCCTCAGCATTCTTGTGTAGTAGCCATCAAGTTCTTGTTCCTGCTTCGTGCTTAGGCTCCATAACATCACAGCCATATAGTAGAACAGCTTTCACCGTTGATATCAGTAATCTGATTTTCAAGGTTCTGTTTAGGTATGACTTCCAGATCTGGTCCATTTTATTGCATGCTCTCCATAACATTCCTCTTCTGGCTTTAATGTTAGCCTCTGTGCTGCTCATCATGGCTGTGATTTCCACCTGTTTTTTTCTGGTTGAATGCTAGGACTGCTATTTGACGGAAATCACTTATTAGCTGCTCAGACCATCACACCTCACCGGGAAACGAGCATCAAACGCATCGAGCGTCGAACTCACAACCTCTCAGGCCGAAAGCCGCTACGCTAGCAAACTACGCCACCGAGTCATGTGGGTTAAACAGAGAGGGTCACGACTGCAGGTACCACCGCCGCAGGCACAGCTCATGAAGCAAGCTGAAACCCCACAATGAACACATTTATATGGTCATTCTGGCACACAGATGCATTCACTTAATTCGAAAACTTAAAACTAAGTCGTGTGACCAAGATTATATGGATTTTGACGTACTTTTGTACTGCAAATTTTCTGTTTCTAACAATCCATCTGCGTGCTAAATTTGTAGCCGTCCGAGAGATAATTTACAGAAGTGTGCAAACTTAAAATAAACTGGGTTACATGCCCTTTGACTGTTAGGCACGAATGGGAACTCAAGTGGAGGTCGGTGTCGTAGTCTATTGGTTCGTCTCAGATAGAGAAGGAAAGCTAAGGAGAAAAGGACTTCGGTAGCTTTTAAGTATGGAGGCCGGGAGAAAAAAAGAAGGCAATGAGGCAGGAGAAGAAATGATAGATGAATGCAATGACAACAGGAAGTAGCTTGGGTGGTGGAAGGAAGATAGGAGTTGATTCCACAGTTGAGGAGCTGCAATTAAAGCGAAGAGAACGATTAGTGAATTTTCGAGTGGACGAAGAGTGAGGACGAAGAAGAGTAAGCAAAGAAGCAGAGCCTGTACATCGAGGAGGTTGCAGAGAAAGCAAGTTGAGAAGATCAGTTGGCTGGGAAGTGGTGAGAGCTCTAAGAGTAACTTAAATATCGGCGGCAGCGGAGTTGTTGGACAAGGGAGTATTAACCATGGGTCATCTCTAGGTCGACAGACGCGCTCGCAATGCGAAACAGAGGCTCCATTCTCTCTCGCAGTACACATAACATCTTTAAATATATTGGACTAGGCTTCACAACACTGGTTCAACTTGCTTATCCTTCTATAGGCCTACAGAACGGGTCTGTCCTCCATTGTGCGGTGTTTTACGGGCGTCCTTATTTTATAAATGTACGTGTTAATATCCTTATGCGTCTGTCGTGGAAGTGGGTCCTCGCTCATGTCATAAAAACGGGGTCCTCGCACGGCGGTATATCCATGTATGTGTGTGTAGATGTGTTGTCGGCAGTTGTCGCCAGTGAGTGCACTACTAGTAGTCGTCGTCACTGTTTGTCTGTTGACGTCAGTGAATGGCCTGACGTGTTACTGGTGCGTCGGTGTGCACTGTCAACACGCAGGCAGTGCTGAACGCATAGACTGCAACGGATCATGCTACACCATGACTGCACGCCTTGCAGACGGTCGGTACGATGTCTCCGTAGCATGCTTAGCTCCAGCAAGACATTAAAGACCACTGACGATCGTTTTCGTTTTCGCCAACGAAAAACTCTAAAAACGAATATTACTCGGTAATTTGGCGAAGGCCGCATCGAATCCGAGCAGCAATGGGTAGAGTTTTCTCCCACTTCCTTCCACGTCGTCGTAGGGGGATCGGGACCCCAATCTAGTCCAACGTGCCTTGAGTCTCCAAGAGTCTCCGCCACAAACGTCAGCCGTTTTCATACATGCGCAAGTAGGTGTAGATTGGCGCTTTTCGATATAGGCCAAAGTACAGCTGGCCCACCCCTAACCTTGGCGCTAGCCCTGACGCTAAGCTTAGCCTCTCTTTTTTTTCTAGAAATAGAACATTAGAACGCCGCCGCCAACTGTTTGTCAGTTCGATTTTCCTGTTTGGCTTTCGATTCGTGTTTTTATTAATTTTAATTTGGAATACTAAATTGCAAATTAAAATTAATCGATTCATACCTGCCTTATTGCACTACCAATTCCGGTATTAAATATTCTTCGTATCTTTTTACATAACTATACTATGTATACTTCTTCCATCGCCCTTCACTTAAAGGAGGAGGGGAGAGGGCGAGGGGTGACTGCAAACCGTTCGATTCTATTCGGACCCTGTAAATCGGTTGACTAGTCGGATTAAGTCGAAATACTGGCGCAACTCTAGGTAAGAAAGTAATGGGTAGAAAAAATGTATGCAGAAAATAAGCATGTAAGCAACTAAGTAAAAAATAAGTCGGTAAGCATACACTAAATTGAGTAAGTAAATAAATAAAAAAGTAAATAAGTGAGCAAGCAACACGCCCAGCTAGCGTAAGTCAACACCATATGCCAGGCACAGTACGAGTACTACTGAAATAGAAACCAACGTCGTTCCGTCGGCGATTACGGTTAGAGTTAGGTTTATGGTGAAGTTTATGGTGAAGTTTATGGTTACAGTTGGTGTTTAATGCTATGCCAAGTTTCGACTACGTAGGGTTAGGACTAGAGTCAGAGGCCGAACTTAGCAACTTCCTTGGCGACAACTGTACTTTGGTGATCCGAAAGAGTTCCACGACTGGTCGGAGTCGCGGCGGGAAATTTAGACGTAATTTGGACAGACAGACAGACAGATGAGGCACCCTCATCACAGAACGATATGTACCTTTGCCTTCCCAGCCGAAGCTGGTCTTCAGTTTACCTACCCCGGAGGGATGTAAGGCGCTGTGTGTCTGTCCGCACAACCTCCAAAACGACCGGTCAGAAATTCATATAACTTGGCACTACGAACGCTAGAAGTATTTGGAAATTGGTGATATTTGACCTTGATCACTGATTTTGAAGCTATTTTTGTATTTTTTTCAGTTCATTAAGTTGCTAGGTCAGCAACATCGTTTTCGATATGGAAACACACCGTTTAGGTCACGTTTCAGTTTCAAAGTCATGGGTCAAAGGGCGAGGTCACGGCAGCAAGAAGGCTGTAGCATCAACTCTAAAACTACTGCGACTTGATCGGGATATTCCGATAACGCTAGAAGTGATTCGGAGCTTTTGACATTTGACATTTGTATGAGCTTGAGATATGTTTACGTGTTTCATTCAATTCAAACTCCAAGTTACTTTGTTTTCAGTGGGAGAGAGTACATCTTTAGGTTGCCTTCGCAAAAAACGGCATAGCGCAGGTTTGTGCTCCTGTCGGACACAGCTTAATTCTAACATGAAAACTTGTTTATTCACAAATCTATATTTTCCAATAACCATAGTAACCAGTCCAATAACCAGTCTTCCGGATGCTTTAATGTTGACGTTTTGATTTGATTACATTTGGTAGACTATGATGGCTACAAATCAGCTTTGACTACATGCATAATAATGCAGACTGTTGCATCTGTGAAAATAGGGAGACTGGCAGTGGTGCGCAGCTGTTCTCAGCTAAAGCACATGACAGGATGTGACGACGACAATTCTGGCACTGCAGCACTCGTCAAGAAGTGCTTCTGTAATACAGACTTGTGTAACACGCTCGAATGAAGGGAAATAATAAATTGAGGACACCGTAGCCGTTATTGAACTCGAATGTACGCTATTTATGTTATTGTTCACTATAAATGGGCCGGTTGGCACACAATCGCGGCAATCGAGTTTCAGAGCGTACTGCATTAAATTTAAATTAACCTACTTAACCTGTTCTTTTGCGTATTACCGAGTGAGCTCAAAAATCAAGATCGCTTCGAGCACCAGACCTATCAACATACGATATATGAAGCCAAAAGGCCGGCACCGGCTGCACCAGTCGCGATGCGCATGTGCCGTAGAGAACATTGACAGCTCCACGTGTTTCCATTTCAGACCGCAGAAAGGCATCATCACCAATCAGCAATTTTCTGCGGCCGGCCGAAACTGTTGTGTGTAAGTACCAGCGCCGAGCAAGTGGCAGAAGGCGAGCTTGGCGCTGCTGACACTTTCATTCTACCCACTGACATTCTAGCACAACTGATATAGGTTGATTGTGATCATTCAGAAGCTGTCCTGTACTATCCCGAACCAATCAGGATAGTACAGGACAGTATATCACCAGCACTAACGTGCTTGAACTCCAATAGTAGCCCCCGGTTCACGGAATAGAATACGAAGGCGCTCTGCCAGCGTCGTGTCTTCGTTCAGTAACCGGTCGATTGCTTCCAAGATGCGAGCGAACTGTGAGCGAAGGGCCGCGACCGCCTCCATGCGGGACGCTCGTTCGTCTCACTGCTGATCGAGCCGCTCTTGTATGCGCCGCTTTTTTCGGCATCTCAATTTCATAACAGAAGATGCGAAGATGCCTTTGGTTCGTTATATGAAAGGCCTCCAGTTTTCAATAGTGTCTATGTTTTAGAAGCATATGGCAGTGTTGACGGGACACACGAATTGTAGATGTGAAACTTAGTAGTGTAACTCAGCCGACTGTACCTCCGGACACGATCCAGCTGGAACATAATGGAGAACTTCTGGTGTACAGTAGCCCGAAGAGTGAACGTCACTGCCGAGGTATGCGAACCTATTGACCACTCCTGATGGTCCAGACACAGGAAGGTGGTGAAGGTCCGCAAACAACATTTCGAATTTTAGTTTTTGCCCAGGATATGTTCGCAGCAGTATATGCCGGTTAAATCTGCCCTCTGCTTTTTGCTGCCTTAGGACAATCGTTAGGCCTGTATATGCTTGCATAGATGCTAAAAATTTAGGTCTGAATTGATGGCCTCAATAACCAAGTCCTCGGAGCGGCTGGGAGAGTAGCCAGCCCCAGGTTCGCATACCAGCGGTGGTGGTATCATTTTAATCCCGACTATAATACTCCTCGTGCCCAATTTCCTATAGGACGTGAAATTCTGGCAATTACACGATGTTTACTCCATTTACTACTTCCGGTCAATTTTTGACCCCAAATTCGACAATCCCATCGTTAAATTCCTATTTGACTACGAAATTTGGTAGCGTTTGCGGTAAGATTTATGCGTATCTGGAGCGAAAGCGGCTTTTGTAATTTGGAGAGCTAGGGGAGAGGGCTACCCATTTTTGGTCCAGACCCCAAAATGCACATCCTTGCTCGGAAGCACGCCCACTTATTCCACATAAATGTTATACATTTGTGCGCATGTTCTTGCAAAATCGATAGCACGAACGCGCCTACAGTAAATGCACTCGTTGCGGCAGAATACAAACAAGAACTTCAAACTTTCGCAAGATTAAAAGTAGAACTTGAGAGTACCCATTTGTTCACTAAAGATGGGCCGGAAAATTAGTGGGCATACAATTGCGGCAACATCATAAAGACATTTTAGCTTTTAGTTGTCGATAGTACTTGTAGTTTGCATAATCCACAGCGCGAACGCGCCTAGTATATACGATCTCGCTCATTGCGGCAGAATGCAAACTAGTACTTAAAACTGTCGTACAGCGAACAGTAAACTCGATAGCGTACCTTCGTTCACTATAATGAACCGGTTGGAAAACAGTTGCAGCATAAGGACTACCAAAATCAATAGTAAAAACGCGACAACAGTGAGCGCTTCTCACTAGTCGCGGCCATATTCAAAGTACAAATAGAGTGTACAGCTTTACAACTGGCGTACAATTGTGGCAATATCACCAGGACTTGCAAAGTGAATAGTGCATTCGATAGTAAAAGCGCGCTTACAGTAAAATTAACTCTTCTCGATAGTCTCACAACATTGCAGTATTAAGGTTTTAGTTGCGGATATTCTAAATTATACAAAGACACTATAACACCACAGTATATACAGTTTCAATGAAATTCAATGAAACTTGAAATATATGAGTACGCCTTATCCGATATGGTAAGATAGGGCTAGCCATTAGTTCATGGGCGGCGCCACAGGCGTTGCGCAAACGGTCAAATGTTGACTTGATCTTTCTCTGCATATTAAAAATCGAGTAGAAGCGATTGCGCTGACGCCTGGTTGTATGTATGTGAACTGACTTGATTGGACCAATGACGGAGAAGGAACAACTCTGCGCATACGGCGGTTAACGTGTTCACAGTGCTGAAAAACGCTTCAGCGTAGGTAGGAGCAATAACAGCGACACAGGAGACTTAATAAACACGAGTCAATAGACCTTTGCGCCCCCCCAGACCCTCTTAAAAAGTTAATAGTAATGAAACAGTCAAAATATGGTCAAAATCAAATACATTTAACAATAAGTCACCATTTCACACTGAATAACATGACCAGATACAAGATTATATGGAAAAATAACAGAATTTTTTGCAATATCGCGATATTCTACATCGGAACCAGCACCAGCCGCATGCGCCAACAATGCTAGACCATAGCACTCAAATAGAGCAATGCGCAGGGTCTTCGATGGTTTTAGTTGTTAAAAGCAGCATAAAATGAAAGCCTAAATGCACGTATGTCAAAAGACAATTTCATACCGCCAACTATACACACTCCTAGATACTTAACTGATCCAGTCCAGTTGATTATATCATTGTACCATTGGATCAATATACTCCTCTTCAAAAGAAACGTACAGTTTTTGATTTTGTTGTCGTGTGTACGCTTTTGCGCACGTGGTTGCATTATCGATAGTAGGAACGCGCCTACAGTAAACGCTCACGCTCTTCGCGGCAGAATTCAAACTATTGTAGGGGCGAGAGTTGAACTCGAAAGTGCACAATGTGCCGGTTGTCGTACAATTGCAATAACAACTTGCAATATCTACAGTGCGAACGCAAACTGGATCAATTTATTATGAACCCGTACATAAACTACAGTATAAGAGAAACATATAAACAGAGTACAAATGCATGCGTTACAAAAATTACTAATTACAATTGCAAATACATGACAACTTCTTGTATATCGAGATCCATAGAATATATATTAAAATCATTGCAATCCTTTTTTCATAATGGAATGCGGGCCTGTGTCAATCTGTCGAATTTGATGTACTTAATGGAACTAAACAAGGCTGCATGCTGGCACCAATGTTGTTCAGCATATTCTTCGCAATGATGCTGCTAGTAGCATTCAAAGCTTGCAACACGGGTGTCGGCATTCGATTTCGGACGGATGGAGACGTATTTGACATACGGCAGTTGCAGGCGAAAACCAAGATTTACTCAACTATCATGCGACGACTGTGCTCTGGTCGCTCATACATTACAGGAGGTTTAGATTCTTCCACACGCCCAGCGATTCGGATTAATAGTCAGTTTAAAGAAGACTGAAGCGCTTCATCAGTCCTATCCAGTTAATAAGTCAGCCAATGCTCCTGTCAAGGCTGGAGATACACACCTCGCAACTGTCGAAATGTTCTGCTATCTGGGAAGCTTTTTGTCAAATACCATATCAGTTGATGATGATATATATCACTTCTTGCCTTACAAAAGCTGGATTAAAGAAGACTGAAGCGCGTAAAACATGTGGCCCTTCAAACATCCAGTCGTCTCGTGTGTTTATTTCTAAAATCAAATCGTAAAATATTGCAAAATCCATTTCTGAATAACGAAATAACGATTTTTGTCACTAGGTCCATATCATAATACCATCCTTGGCACAGCTGAGCAGCAAGCACCAGAAGTAGCTGTTTTGTACGCGTGTACTAATTACACCTGTTCTGATCTATATTTGATACATTTTTGTATACCAGATAGGCGATGAAGTAAAACACGAACCGTATCGACAGGCACTAGATTTCTAAAAATAAAGCTTTAAATTTAGTGCCTCTGTACGTCGAAAATTGCCGCAATGTGTTAGAATTGATGATCTGTTTATGTTGGATGAAAATACAAAATCTAGGTAAGGAAAGTCACTCTGAAACTTAAGAAGACTCGGTGCACCAAGGATATCACTGGGCATTTTTTCAAATAGGGTGGTAAATAGATGGAACCTGTTGGGTCAGTAGACAGTCGATGCACCTAGCTTGAATGCATTCAAGAATAGCTTATCTAAGATTAGGGACGAACGGATAGGCTTCTTCATGGACTGGGGTGGTCTTGCCGCGAGGCCGCACAAGGTATTTTATAGTAGGCGGTTGGCCTGCCGTCTAGCGAGTACGAGTGAATATCGATGAGTTGTAACACTATCAACACTATGAAGTAAAACACGAACCGTAGGCTTATCGACCGCCACTACAAATAAAGCTTTAAATTAGTGGCTCTGTACGGTAGAAACTGTCGAAAAGTTCTGCTATCTGGGAAGCTTTTTGTCATATACCATATCAGTTGATGATGATATCACTTCTCGCCTTACAAAAGCTGGGTGAAAAGGTACAAGGATAGCCTGAAGACCAAAGCATGTGGCATTGGCATCACCCCACGAGATATCACTACCGCTCCATTGCAGAGGAATTACTGGCGCTCTCGCTGTCAAACTGCTGTCGCAAGCTTTGAAGCAGACAGCACTAACTCGCTATGTTAACAAACGTGCAAATCGGTAAGCAGTTACAACAACGACCACGAGCATGTGGATCTGTTATTTCTGCGTCACACGTGCTCCTCCACGATGGGTCTCTACGCCCACAGAAAAACACATTGACGATATAGATCCGTCGGATCACGACGTCTCAATCGATGACGACAACTACTTACTACAGATTATGTATGTTATGGCAGACAGATTATGTCTGTGATAAATTCGTGCAAGTACACAATATCTTCGGTCGGCAAAATTGCTTTCATAGCATCTTGTACAAAAGGTTGTAAGACAAAAATGGCCGACGAGCAAGACACCGTTGAATCAATGCTAATCGTACATTCGTACGAAATATAACTTATAGCACGCAAAACATGTGGCCCTGGGTGTAAAAAAAAGGTAAAGGTAAACAGAGTATAGCAGTTTGTGTAATCACCTCACCGCTACGGGAAATCACTTACCATATGGGATCACACAGTGTTACCTGCCACCCGGCAGAGGTGACTTTCCCGC
>Ga0126335_1003218_pt1 | contig 10085 bp, 10 predicted proteins | sample OlaspJWI45metaG_FD_108409 | JGI IMG/M metagenome (GOLD analysis project Ga0126335, IMG submission 108409) | Marine gutless worms symbiont microbial communities from Oahu, Hawaii - Olavius sp. 1 OAHU.JWI-45 metaG | ecosystem: Host-associated > Annelida > Digestive system > Unclassified | place... | reverse complement strand
GTAGTGGCTATAATTTGTTCCAGTTTTTTGAAATGTTACACATTTACAATATATTAAAACTTTTAAAATAGATATTATAAAACTACCTCTATTTGTATCTCCCCAGTTTGACTACTGGCTTGACCAACTTATATGTTGAAACGAACGAGATAAAAATGACACAAATTTGTTAACTGTGATCAGGAGAAATAAATTTGGAGTGATTTATTTTTCAGTATTTGAGTGATGTAATTTATAAATGTGTAATCGTTTATTACAGGTAATAACAAGACGTAAAGATCTGAAACTCATTGTCACATCGGCCACTATGGATGCAGAGAAGTTTGCTACGTTCTTTGGCAACGTCCCGGCTTTCTATATACCAGGTCGGACGTTCCCGGTGGAAGTGTTCTTCAGCCGTAATTCAGTCGAGGACTACGTAGATGCCGCGGTGAAGCAGGCACTGCAGGTTCATCTAGGTGGCATGGAAGGTCAGTCTTAGTTGTGGCTATATTATTAGCAGCGGTTGTATTGCAGGTTTTCGTCTAGTAGTTAATGGTTTACATTGGTTTTTTAAAATATATGTATCTGTTGTTGGGCAATTTGTATTGTTTTTGTATACATGTATTTTGTAATGTTGTATTTTAGATGGAAAATTCACTTCATTGTTTTTTAATCTAATGTCTTATAGTTTAAACTGTTTATGACAAATTGATAAGATTATACTATAATAAGATATGAAGTATTATTGCACTATGCTGATAGTTTGTGCACGAAACTTGATGCTGTTTTGTATGGTGTCAGGTGATATATTGATATTTATGCCTGGTCAAGAGGACATTGAAGTTACTTGTGAACTGATTGCTGGTAGGTTCACTTTATATTTTTATGATAATTGTCTTTTGTTGTGTTTAGCTGTCTTAGATATTTTCTCTTTGCTTTGTTACGTACCATAATTATAATTATGCCTGATCATATTCAAACTCTTATTATAACAGTATTTCATCTCAAACAGAGTCAGACCTTAGTAATTGAAGCACTTCACTAACAGGTTATATTATGATCCTAATATATCTATAGGTGTACTGGTTAAATTTTATGCTCATTATATTTGTGTATGTTTCCTTAACCAGGGCCAATTTGTTTGCATTATTGATAGTTCTTTTGTTTTTCTCATTGCTTTGGCTGTTAGCATCAGTGCAGACAATTTCATGGAAAGAATTGTCAAACCATGGTCGAACACAGTCAGACCATGGCAATTGAACCATGGTTTGACCATGGTAAGATCGTATGTTTTACCACAGTTTTTGTACGGCAGATGAAACAATAACAGCAGTGACTCCAAAACGATGGTTTGAATCATGGTCGAACCATGGTATTTTGGGACACGGAAATTACCATATAGCTGAATTGTTTTAAATGCTCTAATATATGTTTCATGGAAATGTGGAACTTTAAGCTCTGCTCACTCGCACTCATATCAGTGTCTGTAGGATGCTGAGCGTAGATTACATTGTCGCTGACTGAAGGCAAGTGTATCTGCTGTTGTACAGAAAGACTCGGCGAGCTCAGTGAAGCTCCTCAACTTGCCATCTTACCGATCTATTCACAGCTACCAAGTGATTTACAAGCAAAGATATTTCAGAAGGCACCGGGCGGTGTTCGGAAATGTGTCGTTGCTACAAACATTGCAGAGACTTCACTAACAGGTAACATTACCACTGGCTTCAATGGTTCAGTGTCTGCAATTCATGTACTGACTGTTACATTGCTCTGTTTACTGGTCTAAGGGTTTCCAGTCAACACGGCCCCAAGGCAAACGTAACCCTGACACTAACCCAAAGTCCTTACCCTATTCTAACTCTAACTCTTGCCATAATTCAAACCCTGAACTTAACCCTAACCCTTGGGAACAGGTTCACTTGGGAGCGAGTTGACCTGGGGACAAGTTGACTGCCACCCATTCTAAGTTACCTGAAACAGAAGCAGATATTGTGGACCCACGGCTCGCTGTTGTCATTTGTATGAACTGTGGAAGTTAATTTGATAGTTCTGCTATATTGTATGTATTTATGTCTTGTGCTGTTTGTAGTTGATGGAATCCAGATCGTTATTGATGCCGGCTATTGCAAGTTGAAGCTTTTCAATCCAAAAATTGGCATGGATGCTCTGCAGATATTCCCAATCAGTCAGGTAGCTATTGTTGTTGACACATGTGTCTGTGTGTCTGAACATTGCTGGTGCTTTGTCACTCTCATTAGTGTCTGTATTTCTACTGTCTTAGATTCTTTATGTTGATATCAAAATTGTCATCTTATACCCGGTGGCACACAAAAAAACATCTGGAACTTTGAATATTACTGCTTTGCACGTCTTACCTGGAGAATAAATACGTTCGCCAGTAGTGTAGCATTAGGTTTTCTCTTGCTTACTTTCAAATTTCAGTGACGTGGTTGGTGATCTCACAAAGTTATTGCGATTAATGAACGCTGTCAGAATGATCATGTTTATCTCAAAGGGAGAAAAACAGACATTTGTCCTAGCTGACTGTATCACTAAAGAAATGAGTTTTCTAGAAAAACTCATTGTAAGTGCAGGAGTATCATGGAATGAAAAAACTGATATCTTTTTTGTTGAAGCTAGGAAGACTAAACTGTCTGCAGTCTTCTTTGCTGCCAGAATGCTGCCACATTTATCCAGCCAGTGATTCTGTGTTCATGTGCCATCACATCGAGCCGTTTGGAAAAAGGTCGATGACCAAATTAAAGAAGGTTATTTTGCAGTGAATCAGCAGTCGGTGACCAATTCAGCACATCTTCAGTCAAATGCTTTTAAGACTCCTGATGGTGGACTAAGTACTTTGTTGTTTTTCTGCATTTTGACATGTAGCACTACTTGGTTTAGTATCTTAGTTAAAGTATGAAATGTCAACAGGAATTTTTTGTGCACATATCAGTGACTACTCACTGAAAATATGCATTTGGTTTGATTTATTCAGGGTTTGTACAGACATTAAAACACTGTTTTCCAGGACTTGCAAAGACCAAATTCCAGGGTTTTCCAGGACTCAAAAAAACTCGTTTTCAAGGACTTTCCAGTGTACACTCCATTCACAAACATGGTTGCATGAGGTTAAAAAGTGCACATACTAAGTCAGAAATATTAGTGGTGATCACAGGCAGTGCAGTAGCACTGCACTGTTGTAATGGCCATTCAAAAATAAATAGGAAAATGGAAATTTCAACCCCCTATAGAATCGCAACCCCTCAAAATTTCATTCTGAAATTTGGCACACGTGATTACATCTGGGACATGACCCCACATGCAAATTCTGGGGCAGATTGGTTCGGTGGGTAGTTCTCCCGAAATACATGAAATGTAACACTTTTATGACTTTTTTGACTGTCTTTATTTTGTTTCTCGATCATCTCCACAGGTCAAACCACGGCTCCGGCGCACGCATTTAATGGCTCAAACAACGTGTTTCTGCTCAAGAAAGGTGCCTTTTGGGGGTTAGAATGACGGGTGATGTCATTTAGGGGGAAATATGCCCCAAAAAACCATGAAATGGGCGTGAATAGGCAATTTCAAGCCTAAAAGCCAAAATTTAAAAATCGTAATATCTCAGTCGAATTAAATCCGATTGTGATGCCATTTTATGCACATATTGAGGGCTAGGGGCCCTAACCGAAAATATGCAAATTAGGTCAAATGGATCAAGGGGAGGGTCGCGTGACCTACTTTTGAATTTTGGGACCCCACCCCTTATATCTCCAGAATGGCTACAGCTGTGGACTTCAAATTTTGTGTGCTAATGCGAACATGTAGGTAAATATGATAAAAAATCTGCAAATATTGTACAAAAAAACTATCGTTTTATAATCACTGTGTAATGGCTGCTGTTAAATGACACGTCTGAAACAGCAAAAATTAATTTCATCACCTCAAGGGCCATGGACATAATAAGAACTGTGTATTATGTCCATGGCAAAGTGAGGTGATGAAATTATTTTTGGCTGTTTTAGATGTGTCATTTGACAGTGGCCATTATACGGTGATTATAAAACGACATTTTTTGTACGCTAATTAAGTAAAAGTAATAACTGTACTAATAATGTTGTAAATTTCAATGTACAGGCAAATGCCAATCAGCGATCAGGCCGAGCTGGGAGAACTGGTCCTGGGTATGTCTAATTGATTGATGAACAGCCTTTATTATCTTGTGTCATTGAAACTACATTGACTCATACAGATATCTGTCATCTAGTTGTCTTTAATTCTAAGTCATTGCGGTAGTTAGCACTTTACACTTGTATTAGATCTAGCACTGTTACCTTTGCTGGCTATGTATCACAGTTTGTACATCTGTCATGATTGTGTTGTTCGCCAGTGCCTGCTATCGGCTGTACACTCAGCGTCAGTACAAGGAGGAACTCCTGACGTCGACTGTCCCTGAGATTCAGAGAACTAATCTGTCGAACGTTGTTCTGCTGCTCAAGTCACTCGGTGTGCAAGACTTGCTGCAGTTTCACTTCATGGATCCACCTCCCGAGGTATTGTACACTTGCTGTTACCACGTGCTGTAGTATGATGTATCAGAAATATTGTAGGCCTACATCTAACTAAATCTTTCTGTGTAGATCATTTCTGGATTCAGCAGTGAAAATTATTAAATTATTAAAGTTAATCAGTATTTGCCCAAGCTTTGCCAATGCTTTTATAGAATGAATGTGGCACTTTTTATGGCTCATAGTTTGTATGTTTTATTCTTATTATTTGATTTAAGTTATGTGAAATTCAGAAATATGTATGTTGTACGTAGATGCGATTGCACCTCTTAGTTGTATGGAATCTGCTGCTGGCTGATTAGAAACTCATTCATATGTAAAAGATATGCAGGCTTTTTATTCATTCCGCGCAACATATAACTACCGCTGATTAATTTATGACTGCAGAATGCACCTCGATTCTTGTACATGTAAGGAATGCAGGTTTATTGACCATTCACTTAGCAGTGTGCTATATATTTTTGCAAACGTATGTTTGTGCGTATATAATGCGATGAATTTCAAAATCCTCGACACAGAAAGTTCATTTTTGGCATGCAGGTACATCATCCAAAAGTGCAGTTCGAATTCATATATCAATGTAACTGCATCGAGGTCAGGGGCAGTAAAAAGCTAAAAACGTGGGTAGTCCACCTTTGATTAAAAGATTAAAAGGCACTTTGTGTTGTTACTGTAGTTGATACATTACTGGATTGCTGTTTGTGTTAAGGACAACATAATGAACTCGATGTACCAATTATGGGTTCTTGGTGCACTTGACAACACTGGAACACTGACTCCGCTTGGTCGTAACATGGAGGAGTTTCCACTTGATCCCGCCTTATCAAAGATGCTGATCGTATCCACTGAGATGGGCTGCAGTGCCGAGATACTGGTAGGTGTCTATTACTGATATTGTGTGGTATATCATTTAGTCCTATCAATGTTCTGAATAGAAGTTTGTGAATGTCATGAAAGTCAGGATGTGTCACTCATGCATTGGACTCTTTTCCCATGCCAAGTCCCATTTATGATGATAAGGCCTGTCGCAAAATCGCAGTCTTTGGCTCAGTCCAGTCACAGTAGTAGTGAAATCTACTCTGTAACGTATGATGTAAATTTAGTGAATGTACTCACGTTAATTTACTGTTACAGATTTTATTTGTTGCTGCGCAGATAATAGTATCAATGTTGTCAATTCCGGCAATCTTCTATCGGCCAAAAGGTCGCGAGGATGATTCCGATGCAGCAAGAGAGAAGTTTCAGGTGCCAGAGAGTGACCACCTGACCTACCTCAACGTCTACCAGCAATGGCGGAAAAACAAGTCAGCTGCTGCGAGTTTGTTAATCAATGACTTGTATGAGTTCTATCCCAGCAGAGCATAGGCCACAGACCACTTGTCTTCATCCAGCTCTGTCCTATGTTGCCACCCCCATCTTCCTCTGGCAGAATGTGCAACCTGTTGTTAGCGTTTCTTTCTGCAGCTTTTTTCCACGTGTTATTACACAGATAGTTGAGCAAATTTTGCCAAATTTGCTTGTAGTTAAATGTTTTTCTGTGTATACTTTGTTGCAGTTATTCAGCAACATGGTGCAGTGAGCATTTTATTCACATCAAAGCAATGAAAAAGGTAAAATCTGCTTGTTCACTCATTATCAGTGATGAAAGTAGCATGGAATGGTCATGAATGCCATTTTTACTTGTGATTTGTATTCCACTTGCTGTCTTTGTTAGTAATGTTGCTGGCAGTGCAAGGATGCTGTTTAAACCTTCATTTGGTGACACTGTGGTCACATTTGTCATCAAAATATAAACCCATCTGATGCCACAGTCATGGCAGAAGAAACACAGACAACTGTATAGGCTTGTTATATTGTTGACAGAGATATGACTGTTTGGTGTATTGCATGGCTGCATGCTGTTTATGTATGTTTATTATGCAACACGTACATGCACCATTTCTGTGTCACCTTGTTGTCAAGGTACACGAGGTGAGACAACAACTAAAGGAAATCATGGAACAACAGAAGATGGATATTATTTCATGTGGAAATGAGTGGGACATTATCCGCAAGTGTATATGTTCATCGTACTTCCAGCAAGCGGCTCGACTTAAGGTTCATCTTTGTCAGATCATCTGTCAGTCATTTTGCTCCGACATTCTGAAACAGATTATCTCTCGATATGTGATACTTTCAGCTGCTCCGTAAAGCTCACTTCTTCAGCACAGCTAGCTATAGCATAGCTGAGATCATCGTACAGAAGCTGTTCAAATGGCGTTTGTCTGTCTGTGTGTCTGCTAACCAGTGTGCTGCAAATCATAACCACTTGATACAGACGCGCGCAGAGACTCAACCCTGATCACAGATCAAATGACCTACTTAAGCCCTGAGCATTACTGCCCATGGGCTGCTTGTTCAGTAGTCCAGGTCTATCTGTGGTCAGAGTTATTTAATACTGGGTGTATTTTGTTCTGCTTATGAATATTTGCATATTATCAATATAACTGCTTTGACTAGGGACTACTACTACCACTACCACTACCACAGCAGTTGTCAATGGCTGTTGCCTAGCATGAATTGTTTGACAAAAATAGTTAAAATATTATACACGTGTTCTGTTAACAAATAGTATCAACTAGCATATCTGTCAGTGCTATATTTGAAGGGTCTGGGTGAGTATGTGAACCTGAGGACAGGAATGCCATGTCATCTGCATCCAACAAGTGCTCTGTTTGGCATGGGATACACACCGGACTACATCGTCTATCATGAACTTGTCATGACTGCTAAGGTATGCATACAAGCAATTGATTGATTGGCTTCATATAATGTATGCCAGTTTAAGATTGGACACATAGGAACATACATGTAGAGTAAAGTGGAAGTATTTTGTGAGATTGGGTTTATACACTTAATGGCTATGAATTTTTTGGCCTGACTTTTTGTAATATTAGTGTGATCACCAATACACATGTTGTTGAGTGTGCAGATTTAAGTCACGCTTCAGTTGTATGTGCTGTCAGTTTCAAAGGCAAAATCTGTAACACCATTCTGCAATTTGTACAATACCAGTGCTGTTGCTGCTGCTGATTATGATGATTAGTGCCAGAACACAACAGTTTTGGTGACAACAGCTGATAACAGTTGCTATATTGTACTATGTACAACAGAAAGATGCGGTTATTACTGGCAGAAAACTGCTGGTATTAAAATGACTTTGGTTTCTCGCCACACAGGGGTGAAGCACTGCACTGATTTGGGTCAAATTTGGCAAATCATTAGCAGACCTCTGCTGCAACTACTACTACGCTACACCCTGCTGCTGCAAGTTTTTCAAAATCTCTCCAAAAAGCCTGTGTGCACGCCTTCAACCACTTTTAAGCAGTGTATAAATAAAATTCTACCAGCATCTTATAGCTATTGAATTTCAGATGTGCACCTAAATAAATTTTTTCCAATATCTCTTCGCATACGGACACACCACCGTATCAAATAAGTGCTTTTAGTGCTAAAAATCGGTTGAAATTGGCTAGTTTGCACACCAGACCAGTATATAGCGTACAATTTTGGGCAAACTTTCGATGTCTTTGCATAGGGCAAGGAACATAGTTGTGCACCTGTATTATAGTATTCAGATACGGCCCCAGCGGAGGCATGGCAAAGTGACAAACTTGAGAGTGTGAATTTTCTGAAATTTTACAATTGTTTTTTGCATTTTTGGTGCATCCTGTAGGAAAGCTAACTATCTGTGCAGGATTGTGCAAATTTGCTGTAGGCTAGCCTTTTCTGCCAGTTTGCATCGCCTTTGATCGGCGATGCATCGTGTTTTCAGTCTACGTTACAATTACCTGCACATTTAACACGTAAAATTGCGAGAAGTGCTGTCACTGCAGCTGATTATGTTGCTGCAGGAGTACATGCAGTGTGTTACGGCCGTCGATGGTAAATGGCTCGCTGAACTTGGACCGATGTTCTACAGTGTCAAGGATTCCACCAAGTCACGCGGGGTTCGATAGTTTGTTGAACATTTGATTTCCGATTTCAGAGCATTTGTTTTACATAATATATCATGTAGTTTGTGTTCTTTGCTGACGATTTAGTCATGTAAGCACACAGTGTCCAGCTGTCATTTGCCGCGTCTGTCATGTCCATCCAGTTTTCTGAAAAGGTTATGTTGTAGGTCGTGATTTGTTATGTGTACTTGTCCTTAGCCTGGAAGCCTTTCTCCTTTACCTTTGTTAACATCACTGAGGCACCTGATTGCTAATATACTGACTTTGTAAGTGATTAATGTTAACTGTTCTGTGTCCAGGAAAGACGTCAAGTAGCGATCGAGCACATGCAAGCAATGGAGACAGAAATGAAGATTGCTCAAGATCAGATTTCTGCTCGGCGCGAAGAGCAAGAACGATCTGTGCAGAGTTTCAGAAGGTGGGCTATCTTGATGATCGTTTTAGCTGATTGTCTTTTATTTAAGAATACTTGCATTTTTGCATGACATTGTAACTGGCTGTGTAATCGTTACTTACTTGGTTTGTGTTTTGCTGTAGGACACCAATTATAACGCCTGGACGACGAGATCCGTCGGCACCATCCCCAGCTACAACTCCTCGCAGTGGAAGATTTGGACTCTAGTGGAGTGGGTAGTTGACATACAGTTCAAGCGAGGATGGGAGACCACTGGTGTTGAGTCACAATGCAACATGTCACAAATTTTGTCTGCAAACCGCTTCAAGTTGGGTCATCACAAATATGCAGCTGACACTGGCACAACTGCTCTCTGAGACTGCCACAATGCGGATGTACTTGCTGAGTTGTGGTGTACACTCTAGTGATTAACTGTTGCGAAAGAATACATTGTGAACATTTCCAGCATTTTTCAAGCTGTGACACTGGCCACATTGCAGTGACAGAGCTACATAGTTGAGTTTTTTCACTGCTGTTGAATTGTGTGATGTGATAATGAATTAACTCTTTGTCATGTTTTTTATGAAGTTCATATTATAAACTACTTTTGTACATTAGCACACAGTGAATGATAAACATATTAGTAACTATCACAGTGACCATGTGAAAACCAAATTACACATAGTTGCTTTCTGAAAAATTGCGTGATTGTTGAAGGTGTGGGTGCATTTTTCTTATTAAGCAACACATCACTGTAGGATTAGAAACATATTGAAAGACCGGCATACAAAAGTTCGACAAGAAAGATGGATAAGCTGAAAAGATCACTGTTTAAGATAGAAGAAACGTTTAGAAGCATGGTGCTGGTCAATCGCTGCACACATACTTACTGGACATAACCAGTGATTACGTGTGTTAGGCTTGGCCGTAATACCTTTCATTATTTTATACCTTCAGATACCCAAATTTTCTCCGGAGGCGAATGGGTGCTGTGAACCCATCAAGCCCCCTAGGCTTGTTGCAAATGGCTGGGAAGATTCACAAGAACAAGATACTGACAACAACACACATGCTGGGCAGACTCATACTGATTCTTTCGCATTGGCACTGCGGTATGTAAGATTTTACAACTGTAGTTTGTTGCAATAT
>Ga0126335_1003217_pt1 | contig 10086 bp, 12 predicted proteins | sample OlaspJWI45metaG_FD_108409 | JGI IMG/M metagenome (GOLD analysis project Ga0126335, IMG submission 108409) | Marine gutless worms symbiont microbial communities from Oahu, Hawaii - Olavius sp. 1 OAHU.JWI-45 metaG | ecosystem: Host-associated > Annelida > Digestive system > Unclassified | place... | reverse complement strand
TAGCTCATGGTGGGGCCTCGCGACGGCCGACGACCGAAACCGACTGCAAGCTGTCATTCGCCGTGGCATCCGTTCTGGCCTCTGTGAACAGCACCACAAAACTGTCCAAGAACTAGTGGACGATGCCGATGATAAACTTTTCACCAATATTAAGTAGGGCCTACAACCAACATTCTTACATTCAATACTTCCCAGAACCATTAACAGAAAATATAACCTTAGGAGGCCCAGACCGCATAATTTCGAACTCACCGCAAGGCATTCTTCCATTACTGATTGTGATTTTATTACTAGGATGATTTTTAAAGACGTTTATTGACTTTATGTTCGTGTTTATTGTATGCATTAACATTGCTATTTTACTTTTATCGTGTTATTTTACCACTACTACCATGTTGTAATTGGTTGCGGTCTGTCAACCATCATTAAAGCCATATTTGATTTGATTTGATTTGATTTGAGATACTGAGATGGATTGAAATCATATTGGCAGCTACATGTAACTGTTGACGTAGAATAAGAAATACCACGAAGATCTGTTTTTTTGTCGCTCTACTGTCCCGTGATCTCGAGGTTTTGCTCTTGGTCACTGGTCCAAAGTACTGGCTCTACGGTATACCGGTACGTACGTAGTAGGCTACCGTCACCTCAGCTGATTACCGGTGTGAAAGTCTGAAAGACATATGCCGGCACTGCTGTAACAAGTTTATTTGTAAAATTTTGTATTTGTCAGAGTTTGTAACAACTGTCATGGGTGCAGCGTCCAGCATGCACTCGAGCGCCGCCGGAAGTTTAAATGACTTTATGACCGCCGCCGTCCACCGGTCGTTCTGATCACATTATGCGATAGGACGCTGAGTTTACTGCTTTGATCGTACATGTCTGTGTAGGGCCCTTTGATACACTGACGCTTTGAAGGGTCGCATAATATTGTATTTGAAGTCTGAGTAGCTTAGCTCGATTGACTGCTCTGCCGCCGTGCATGTTAAAGCGACCGTCAGTCGAATGTTAGACAGTCGTCGTAGACAGACGTAACAGTTACTCGCTCTCTCTCTTAATGTCGTTGTACCGTACACACGTTTTCTACCGATGAACATTGATTACTATGGATTATTAACTTACAACTAATAACTATAACAACAACATTTTATTAACCTCTGGTTTAGCTCTAACGCATTAACCATTGAAAACATGCATGATTAAGCCCCGTTGTAGTCATAGGTTGGAGTATCCGAGCACTTGGAGTAGAAGAAGAAGCAGAGTTATAATCGCTACTTATTTTCACGAGAGAAAGCAACAGGTGCCCGGTGTTAATGGGCGTGGTCGCAATTGCCATGGCAACCGGTGATAATAAGCAGGTCTGGAGTGTGGAGTGGTTAGTAGCACGTATTATTCAGGTGTTAACTATTACTGTTATATTCGTGAATCGTAACGCATTCGGATATGTCAATGGAAGAAGCAAAGGCGTATCTCTCCAGCCAGTCGATACCGCAGTTATTTGAGGTCTGATCACTGATCTGTGGCGTAATGGCACCTTAGTTACATACATCTACTACTGTAGCAAGTGTTAGGTGTCATAATGCTGGGTTACTGGTATTACAAGCTATGTCGAACAGAATAACAGCACTACAGTGTCTCATTGCACATGCATAGGTTGTCCGCTGTTCGTCCGTCCGTCTGTGCCAGCAGGGGCGGCGGGGCAGCGGGCTGGCTGCGACAGTGGGCGTTCGCTACAGTTTGTAAGCTGCAGCATTTAAAGCCATGTGCAGCTAACAGTGTACGTCATACTGCCAGACCAAACCGTAGCTGTCTTTTACATTGCACATGCATTACGATTATTTGTTATAAGGATGGCGTTATCGAGCTAAAACACAGTTATGTCACACAGAATAGCACATATCATGACAGTTTTAACATTTATTTGGTACATTGCATGTTCATTTGTATTTATGCTTTATAATGTTAAATTATTGAATCAACATTTACATTTAATTATTTGATATTTTAAGTACACGATAATGTTACTATTTAAAATATTTTTTGTCATGTAATGATGTGTTTGCCACTGCTGTTATTGCAGAGTTTGATGACTGGGTTGATGTATAATCGGCCAGAAGATCATATTGCATTTTTGCAAGATTGCCTGAAAACACTACAAGATGAGAAGGAAAATGAAGCAGTCGCATGGAATAGATTTATTGTTGCATCTAAACCTCTGCCACCAATTTCATCTGGGCACAGCAGTGGCTACCATTCTTCTGGAGAAACTGGCTTCTCTGATCAAATATCACCCAACAGCTATCCTGCTGCTGGTGCCTGTTTTATACGTTTTGCAACTGAGAAATAACAAACTGAGTATCTTTGATGACAGAATTAATAAAAGTGAAAGGGATAATGCAGTATTTCTGATATGCATTTCAATAGTAAAATTTTGTTTGATGTATGTTTCAGTGGATATGCTATAAACTGTTGAATTTTTCTTACAGACTGTTAGTAAATGGAAAATTGAACCGCACTGTTTATGCTGTATTTTGTTTACAGGGGTCAGTATAAAGACACTGGAAGAAAAACGTGGAGTTCCACTGCCGGGAATTTTACCAGTTAATGGTCAGAAGCTAAAGTCTGATAAGGTGGATAAAATTCAGATGGAAGACAAGTTGGACTTGTTGGAAAGGCGTCCAGCACCATTGCCACATATTCAAACATATGATGATGTATCGCCTAAGACACACAAAAGTCAAAAGCTGGACTGTAAAGTCGTTGTTGTGATGGGTAGGTATTGAAAGCCACTTTGTGCATTTCTTGTGAAGTACATACAAGTATTAAAGTTTTAGTTTTTTTTATTTCTGTAACATTAATGTGTTTAAAAGCTCTTTTTAAACAGTTTGAATGATGAACTAATTACTGTTTGCAGGTGGGCCAGGATGTGGGAGAGGACAGCAGTGCAAGCGTCTTACAGACAGATACATTGGATGGGTTCACCTTCCTGTTGGTGACCTGCTGCGACAAAAATTAAGCAACAGTCAGGATTCTGAGTGGCAGAGTATTGTCAGCATGGTCAACGATGGAGACTTGGCACCACCAGTAAGTAAAATTCTAGACTATATGATTGATTAAAGTTATGTTTGTTACCAGTTACATTTTTGGTACAGCTGTGAATTGTTTTGAAACAAAAACACAAATTTGGTATATTTGTAGTGTTATGTGTTACTAGCAGGGTGCCTGTTGCTGCCAGGTATTATGTAGGCCTGTGGTTTGAAGCCCCATGCCCAGCTTTCGTCTATCACATGCTGATGCTGTAAGCTAGGTCTGCTGAGTACCGCCCATGAATCGCCGGTCACGAAAAAAAGCCAATTTTCTGTCCCTCTACACCCATTCTTGAGTGGTAAGCATATCTGTTTTGGGATCGGCAGTCTGAGGAAGCCTACAGCACAATATTTCACATATATGTGCCACAGAGCTACAAATAGCTGCAAGTAGGCTATAATAAATAGTTAAAACCACTGTCTATAGTTCTATCTACACTGTGTCTCAAAAAAATCCATGTAATTACGTCTTCGACGATAACTTGAACAGTTAGCGTCCGATTGTGATAATTTTTGGTACAGTTATTACTTAGACTACAGATCATCGAAATATAGTTTCACATTCGCACTTCACCTATTTTGTGCAACTGCCTTACCTTGGGAAATTATTGAACCTGAAAATTACCAATTTAGCCCTTCATAGCTGTTAACCTGAACGCTACAACGCCGGGATTTTAATATAAAATGTGACTGTGTAACTTTAATTACTTATTATATAACTTTCGGTTTAAAAAAACAATATCAAGATTTATTGCAGACAATAAATGTGTTTATTTTACATTAAGTAAAAAATAAAATCATGAAAATCGCAGATGAAGACGCTGTTCTCATCAAAAATCTTTATCTGTCAAAGGGCTGGGGTGCACGAAATCTGTTGAATGAATTTCCTGACAAAGATTGGAAACTGGGAAGTATCGACTTCCTCCTGAAGAAAATCCGCAAGACGGGTACCGTTAATGGTCAGCCAGGCAGTGGCAGACTGCGTTCGGCGTGAACTGATGAGAACATTGCAACAGTGGATGTACTGAGTCAGGAGGACAAGCACTGATCAATGCGCCTAGTCTCACGTGAAACTGGCATTCACTGTTCCAGTGTCCATAGCATCATTCACTGTGATCTTCAACTCAAGTGCCTCTAGCAACGTCGTGCGCAACAACTGTCTGAAGCCAACAGCGTCGCCCGTCTGAATCGCTGCAAACAGCTACTGAAAAGGTATGATGATTCTGCGGTCGATTTCATATGGTTCACGGACGAAAAAGTGTTTGCTGTTGAACCACCATTCACTTCGCAGAACGATTGGGTCTACGTGCCGGTTAGAACCAAGAAGCGATTCATTCAACCCGGCCATCTACTACGCACGCGCTCGACGTTCACCAAGTCCATTATGGTGTCGGTTGCTGTATCAAAAATGGGTGTGACTGAGCTGATGTTTGTCGACCCCGGAGTTAAAAGTTAATGGCCAGTACTACCGCGATGTCTTGCTGTCTCCATCAAACAGGTAGCAGGCGACACATTTGTCTTCCAGCAAGACAGCGCTCTGGCACATTGCGCCCGTGATACCATCTGCTGCAGAGAGAGACGCCTGACTTCACTGGTCCTGACCTCTGGCCGCCCAACAGTCCAGACCTGAATCCCGACGACTACAAGATCTGGGGCGTCATGCAGCAGCGGGTGTATGAATCACGAATCAACAGCGTCGATGAGCTGAAGTAACGTCTCCACGACGTCGGGCATTGTGTGCAGCAGCACATCATTGACTTGGTTGTCAGCCAGTGGCGGCAGAGACTGACAGCGTGTGTGCGTGCACACGGGAGACATTTTGAACATTTGTTGAGAGCTTATATAACACAAACGTAAGTTGAAAGCCAATACGTGCGAATAAATTATTGCTGAACTTTGTTTATTAAAATAACAAAAAGCTGCTTACAGACGAACAGAATTATGTATATAGATTGAGAAAACTTATAATACATATGGTATGTTGGTGAATAAAGAAATTTAATTTATAGAGATTTATTTATGTTTGTTTTAAGGATGCTGTTCTAGATGTGTTGAAGCTACACATTGAACTGAATCGTTCTGCTCGTGGAATTCTCATTAATGGTTATCCACGAACCATGCAACAGCTTGAACAGAGTGAAGCATATGTAAGAATAATTCTTTGCTTGCACATAGTGCAGTCTATAACTTTATATGCTAGTTTTAGTAGCTTTTCTGCACATATTTGATTTAATTTTATTACAGTTTTTGCACAGTATTATCAGTAAACAAGTGGTTTGTATTTATTCTGTTTCTTACTTTCATTGTATTAAATATGGTAAATACTTTACAAAAACAATACCTGCACGCATACTGCGAGCAGGTATTGTTTTTGGTGGCATCTGTTTGTGAGTCTGTCTGCAGAAAATCTTGAAACTACTGGTCAGAAATCGATGTAACTTGGTAAGAGTGTGTCCCATGAGGAAGTGGTTGGAAGTTGGTGACATTAGACTTTGACCTTTGACCTTGAGAGCTATTTTCGTACTTTATCAATTCAGGCTATATATTTTGAATGGCTTGACCTAGCATCTTCATTTTTAGTTTGGAGACACATCTTTAGAATATCTAGGTCACGGTTTAGTTTCTAGGTCATGGGTCCAAGGTCAAGGTTACAGCATTGAAAAACAGGTAGCATGCAACTCAAAAACTACTGGCCAGAAATTGCTGGGGCTTGATCGGAGTATCTTATGATAACACTCAAAGTAATTCGGAGCTTTTGACATTTTGCCCTTGACCTTGAGACATTTTCGTATTTTGTCAATTCAAGCTCTGAGTTTTGAATGCCTTAAGCTAGCAGCTTCATTTTCAGAGTGAGGATACATCTTTAGAATATCTCGGTTACTTTTGGGTTTCAAGGTCATGGGAGTTAATCTCAAGGTCACGTTCACGTGCTGGTTTGTGCTCTCATCAGACACAGTTTCATTTGTGATTGTGTACAATGTACATCTATGTTAGTTTTATTATACAGTGTGATTGGTGCATGGTTTGTTGAACTATACTTGTATCAGTAATGTAGGTATCATATTCATATATCAACACTTAAAAGCTCCACTATGTGGGCCAAAAAATAGCACCATTTTATTTTTTGACTGTTTGCCATATCCATTTGCTGCTAACAAGTAAGCAAAACAAATTTTTAGCTGGTACCCGGTTTTCTAGCTTACAGACATCGTGAAATATGCTTGTGATAGCAAATTTGTTGAAGTATATGGATGCCAAAAATTGCCAAAATGGAACTTGATTTGACAAAGTTATTGCAAAAAATAAAACGGTGCAATTTTATATGACCCACTGTATAGAATTAGTGTCATAATTATGCATGCAAAATTGAGACAAACTGTGGTAAATGGAGAAATAGAAAAGTCAGGTACAGGCAAACACATGCGTTGATATGTCTGTGCAGCTTGGTCAGATTGATGGCGCGATTGTCATTGAGTCAACTGAAGAACGTCTGCGGCAGAAGTTGCTGCAGCGAGATCCACAGCAGCGCCGCCCTGATGACACAACACTTGCTATTGAAAACCGACTGAGAATATTCAAGACTGAAACACTTTCTGTGATCAAGCACTTTGACAGCAATGGCATGCTGACTGTTGTAAGTCTGCAGCTTCACTGTATTCACCATATTTATAGACTGTTGATGTTAAGTCTGCATTGTACGATATATTTTCTCTTTCTATGTCTTGTGTGAAGTTAACCAAGAAAGTGCTATTTGGTAGATTGATGGTGACACTGATGAGGATGAGATGTTCTACCAGCTTGCAGCAGTCTTTGACAGCAAATTCATTTCTGCTGATTTAGGTAGAGTTTATTTTGCTTTAGGCACAGTAGACAATATTTTATCACTAGTCGTCAGCATGATTGGCTTAATATGAAAAATGTTAAAATGTTGCAGGTGTTTGGCTGTTGTACAGTCTTTATGTGCAGTGTGTTCAGTTTTTATTTTTGTATCCAGTTAACAAAAATTTTTTTTAAATGCAAGAGAACAAAGATTGTTTATCAAATGTTTTAAAGATGTGTATTTGACTTATATTAATGCAATTTAGTCTGTGCAGTGGTCGATTTCAGCATACTTACACGATTTAAATGTTCCCTCAAACGAGCTGATCTTTCTACTTATTTCAGATATTTTTATTAATTGTGTTTCTTTGTTTTACCGTTATTTGTTCTTGTTGTCTCGTGTCAGATTTTGATGTGTAATTTTCATTCACTGTATTTTTGTATTATTATTTTCAGGGGTCATGTAAGTGGTGGCTTGCAACCACCCTTTAATCGTCTGTAGCACTTTGTACTGTATTTTTGAATGTTTATTATATCGTCCTGGTTGCTACAAAATGTTTAAATAAAATAAAACATATAAATAATGTATTGTGTTATATTCATCATCGTCGTCGTCGTCGTCATCGTCGTCACTGTGTTTAATACATACAGAGTTAGTTGATGCTATATCTGTCTTGCAGCAAGCAAACTATCCAAGTTTTCATCACAGGACAGATCTCACAGTCCTGACTCCACCGACCAACCATCATCTGAGCAAGCTTCTGACTTGCATCCTGACTCTGCACGGCCTATTTCTGGCCACTTGATCCGTGTGAACAGTGGGTTTGCCAACGTGCCAAAGACCATCACAGTTGATTATCCTGACCCTGGTCGAGTCAACACTGCTATTGAGCACTGCAAGATTATCTTTGTTGCTGGTAAGAAGAGTGATTCATGTATAACAAATAATAGGCACATCTGCAGACAATTCTTTATACATGCATGCATGTCTCATGCCTAGTATGCATAGGCATTATTCATGGTGGTATAGAGGTATCATGCCCCATTGCCTGCTTTTGGATGGGGATACAGTGCTTTGCTGCTCATTTTTAAAAATAAACCATCACATTTGCATAATGTTCTGTCAGTTGGTATGTGTGAGAATGTATGGTCTATGGTGACAATATAGGTGGACCTGGGAGTGGCCGTAAGACAGTCTGTCAGCATGTTATTGACCTACATCCTGACTACAAATACATTTCTGTTGGTCAACTGCTGAAAGACGCCGTCAAGTTTGAAACACCACAACGATTCAATTGGTCTGAGGTTAAACAGAGAATGGATGCAGGAGAGCTTGTAGAAGATGTAAGTTGTAACCTTTTATCTTAATAACTTTTTTACCTCTGCAGCTTTTGTAGACACAGAACTGATGCAAATATTGCAATTGAAAACTTAAAATATTAACAGCTGTGGATAGAATAATGAATAGTTAGTGATTTAGGTGTAAAATGTTTTGACAAGTGATTACACATCTTGTATTGTGGTAGAGATGACAGCTATATAGAGTGTCACAGGTGTTGCTAATAGAGAGTGGATTCTTGTGACGATGTTTCTTAAATTTAGTACTGTTTGCAGGATGTGGTATCAGAGCTGGTGAAGAGTGCCTTGCAGTCTTCTGAGGAGGCTTCTGTGATTGTTGTTGAAGGATTTCCGCGAACCAAGGACCAGCTGGAAGTGTTCAATCAGTGGGTTAGTTAGTATTTCTGCTGTTTTATTTGATGACTTCACAGTCTTCTCTGGGCTGATTTTTTGCAGTTATTTTATTCTTATAAATTCTAATTTCACAAATGCAATGCATGTACTTTAAGGGCCATTTTTAGGTTACCTTTGCTTTGACAGTTGCTTTTTGATTTTTTTGTGGGAGTGGACAGGAGGCTGCAACTGATAATACCAAGGAAAAGTTAGATGTATTGATTATTGAAAGTTGTTTGGGAGGCAAAACTCGGAGAAAAAGAAAATAACTACAACTTTTAGGTGACCAAGAGGCAACAAAACAACACAAATTGAAGACAGTGAAACTCCCAGACTACCTGAACAACAGTATTGAAGTTATTGCAAAACAGAATCTGTGTACGTGGATGAAGCTGTCTGCTTTTATTGAATCTACATGTAGTACTGTATGTGAACATGTAATCTTGTTAAGTGCTGTTGTAATAGAGAAGCTGTAGCCAAGTTACTGCGTGTGAATTATGGTGCCATATTACCTTCATTAAGGTTGACGTACCTGTGAAGCTGTGTAACATTGTGTGGTGATATGTTGTGTGTAGATTGGTGGTCTGACAGGTGTGCTGTTGCTGGACTGTGATGAGGGCTACATGAGACACAACTGTGCCACTGCAGTTACTGCCGCCTCTGATGCTACTGCTGAGGATGCTGATAAAAATGCTGCTACTGAGGATGTTGATGCTGCTACTGCTCAGGATGCAACCGAGGACGGTGATGCTGAGGATGACGCTGTGATGTCACGTCGCATCGCGGAATACAAACACAAGACGCTACCTGTCCTTGGATACCTTGATGATGTTGACAAGCTCGACATTGTCATGGTCATAGCAGTTTATCAGAATTGTATTTTAAATAGCTTTTTATTACATAGCATGAATAAGTGTTGAGATGTCCAATTTGATACGAATTTGTTATAAATTTATAATTGAAATTGTCTTCTTTTACATTATTAAAATTTGGCCACTTATTAAGTAATTACATTACATTTTCGCTGAAACGTTGTTCTTTTTAAATACTAAAGTGTGAAATTCGGTAAAGAGTAGGAAATTGTGCAACTAATTCTTTTTTACAGAAAAGTCAAATTGAATTATTGCAGGATAATAGCTTGCTTAGCAGGTGGCAGGTTTGTTAGCATTTTAACTGCTACAAAATATTTTATTTATTTGTGTAAATGCTATATGTTTTTGTTGTGGTGATTTTAGTTAAATGATGATCAAACCACAGATGATATTAATGCTGAATTCATTCGTCTTCTAAACATGAGACTGACATCTGAAGAAGCATCTGATAACAAGGTCATTATTTTGACAATATGCAATTAAATTACAACATTAACTGTAGACATAATGGAATAAAGTTGAAAATGTTAAAAACGATGATTCAACACAACAGATAAAGGCCTTGTTTAAATATATGT
>Ga0126335_1003216_pt1 | contig 10089 bp, 17 predicted proteins | sample OlaspJWI45metaG_FD_108409 | JGI IMG/M metagenome (GOLD analysis project Ga0126335, IMG submission 108409) | Marine gutless worms symbiont microbial communities from Oahu, Hawaii - Olavius sp. 1 OAHU.JWI-45 metaG | ecosystem: Host-associated > Annelida > Digestive system > Unclassified | place... | reverse complement strand
TTTTTTGGTAATAAGCTGCATCCCATCTGATGCAGTCGAAAAATAATCTGATATTCAGTGACGATGCCGCGTTGTGTTTGTCTTTGTCGTGTACAAGGTGGTGGTGAGAATGGTTACGGGATGGGTATAGTAGTGAGTCAGCGGAAGTTTGACCGCGAGAAGCAGAAGGAATATCGACTTCCGATAATCATGAAAGACAGTGGCCACCCGGCCATCAGTGGCACCAACACACTGACGATTGTGATTGGTGATGTAAACGATAACGAGCACCATGTCGGACACAAGGATATCTATGTGTACAACTACCGTGGTGAGTGCTGGCCAGTATTTATTGTGAAATGGATTTGAATGCGATAGTTTTATGAATAGTTGATACCAGTGCAGTTGATTGCATAGAAAGACTCTTCTCCAAAATGGCCCATTGTGTGTCAAGTAGAACGTAAAATTCATTTGCTTACTGCTTGAGTAATAGGTCAGACATCTAGTGATTGTTGAGACCTTGTTACTTACTTATTATACTTATTTGCTCACTTATAATAATAATGCTGTACTACTTATGATCCTAGTAAACTCAAAACAGCCTTCGATTCACAGAAGTTTTTGTCATTTTTCGCTAGAATTTTCATTAATAATGACAGAATTATTTATACTTAAATTTTACAGCATTTATCGTACGAAGGGTAATAATTTTATGCAAAGTGTAAATATCAGCTTTTTTACTTTTAAGTTTATTTGTGAACCTGTTTCTACTGATTCTTATGTATCTCTTGTTAAAAATTAATGTTATTTTTTATGCTGATGCTGTGCTAGGATGGAAAGGTATGTTTTTTTCACGTTTGATTTATGAACATTTTTTTGCATTGTGTTATGGGTCGTCCTCTCCCTTACGGACTACTTAGCTGTTAACTTATATGATTGGTAATATGTTACTATGGAGATCTTGAAAATTACCAAGAAACAGCTTTGAAACAAATGGCAGTGATCAATTATAAATGATGAAACAACGGCAGAATACGGTAATTATGGCTCAGTACAGTTTTAGGGGAATACTAACAGGTAAACAGGAAAAAGGAGTCTATAACGTAGTAAATGATGTAGCTAGTGACAAGCAGCAGGCACAGAGCAGCAGACGCGTCTCAACGGTGTAGTAGATGACAGTGACGAAACAGACTGCTGGCATCGTAGGACGGGCGCAGCACACAGGTACAATAAATAACTGGTACAAAGAAACACGCATACATATGCAAATATGCAGATCAACGACATCACTGGACGTTACGCTAAATATAGCACAGTAAGCAAGGGGAGGCGAGAGGCCAACACCACAATAGACGTTAGTTGCTTTTTTGCTAGAAAAATGTCATCCGACTTATTACAACGTTAGCAGTGCATACATCGCCGCTGATTTATTGTATTACTTGTGTGATTTTTTGTGACTTTGTATGGACCTGCAGACCGACGTGAAGTAGGCTTGGTTTATGTAGGCTATAAAACAAAAAACAACTAAGCATTATTAAGTACAGTGTACATAAGATATATTTATAAATAACTTGCTCATCAGCAAGTCAGCATGTGTTTATTGTGTCATAATCGCCTACATACTGCCGTTAACACTTTTGTCAGTAGGCTATTCAGCAACGCTGTTGATCTTTTCCATCCCCTCATCGTTTGGCGACAGTGCGCAAACAAATTACATAACACCGTCATCACCCCACATCCCGCACTTTACAAGTTTACGCCGCACTATTTTCCTTCACCAAACGTCCAGCATTTTACATGATGGCACTTCTCCACACCCCACACCCCGCACAGAAATTTATTTTTTTAACAGTTTTAGAAATGACCTTTGTTCATTATCAGATATTATGTAGGTTACAAAGCATGCCATACTAGCATCTTTTAAAGTACTTTTGTTGGATGGTGAGTTGACAGTATGATGGCAAGAAGAGCAGTGGTTTCGTGTGGTTGTTTCTGTGTAGGTGAATTTTATAATGCACCACTTGGCAACGTCTACGCAGAGGATGAGGATGACTGGGATGTTGAGAATAAAACCTTTGCTTTTGTCGATGGCAAACACGACAAATATTTTAAGTATGCTAGTCACGCTGGATTAGTAACTATCAGTGCAAATAATAATTATGTAAGTTATTTAAAAGCATGTAGAAAATGAATTTTTCAAGTAAACTGATCACAAAAGCCTGCTTTAATTGGCTTAACTGCAAAGATAGATGAACAGCGTTTGCCTGCGTATGATTAACATTTTAAGACCATTAATTCATACAGCTTTTATTAAGTGTGAATTTTGCTTTTTGTACATGCTATCTTGTGTGCTGTTGCATTAATGACTTAATGCACCAGGGAGAGTTATAACGATTTGGTTCATACCTATGTTTAGGCTGGATCGTCACACTGGTCAGCTGTATGTTAACGGCCGAATTCTGTCTGGTGACTATGATATCCAAGTAAAAGTTTATGATGCTATCTGGCGATATGATGTTACTTCGACAGTGACGGTTCATGTGAAAGAGATCGGTGATGATGCTGTTGTTAATTCTGGTTCTGTGCGACTCCGAGGTTATTGTGCCATTTTATGTTGTCTCTCTCAGCATTTATGATTTCTCATTTTTCTTAGTTAGATCTTGGATAACAAATACAAAATAAATAGAGTTTTTGAAGATTTTAGGCCTGGGTTGTACGAATCGACCCACTGTGTTTCCTGGCTGCTTGTCATAAAATAATGCAACTAAACCACAATGTTTGTTAATTTGGAAGGTACAGTGTGTCCCAGAAAAAAGAAAACACTCGCATTTTGTACGTGACTTTTGATAAATCTAGATATATTTTCTTAATCTTTTGTACACATAATCATGATAATTCTGGGAACCAAAAAATGCAAGACATTTAACCACTATTAACAGGTCACCAAATGGTGATGACATAATTGTGACATCATGAAAAATGTTGTTTACAGAAGATAAGTGTTTAGTTATGGATACATGAGAGAAAAACGTTACAGTAAACGATAGTTTGGCAAAATAGTTTTCAAGCAGAAACTGATGTCTGATGCATTGAATCATTTTGTCCAGACAATTGAAAAATTTGTTTTAACTTATCACTGTGTTGGCAGTGGACATCACCACAGTGTACAAATTGTCGAAAATGTTACTGCAGTGTACGGTCTTGTGCAGAGTTGAAATGAGCAGCCAGTCTCAGCATGCGTCAAGGCTCATGGCAAACATTTTGAACACTGCTACAGACTCCAGCATCGCAATGCTGGAATTACTAATGATATCTTTTTCTGTTTTGATGATACGAACAGTTGTGCATCTTTTCTTCCGTTGTGGCGTAATAATGGATTGCTGTGAGATTTCGTTTTGCAAGGTATAGTAACAACACTAATTAAGTGAAGTGGGCGATTATTATACTAGTAGATTTGCAGTTTCTTTGGGATGTCGCCTGTCAAAAAATTATGGTGAAAAATTTAATTTGTAAAAATTACGTACGAAACGCTAATGTTTCTTCCTATCTGTAATATGGCGTATGTTAATTTAGAGAAGTGTTTTATTGAAGTGTTTTATTAAGGTGTTTGCTATTTCATATAGGGATGACAGCAGAGGAGTTTGTGAGTCGTCCAAAAATGAGTGGTCCCAGTGCAGATGGAGGTGGTAGTAAATACGGCCACAGTCGCTATCAGCTGATGCGAGAAATGCTTGCATCATGGTTGGATACTACCGTTGATAATGTGGACATCTTTACTGTACTCAATCATCCTTTCCGTGAACGCACCATTGATGTACGTTACTCTGCACATGGGTCGCCGTACTACCGCCCGACCAAACTCAACGGCTTGATGGCTCTCTACAAGAGTCGGGTCAGTATTGTATCTAATTGTACTAACGTCACTAATATTATGCGTAATTGCACAAAACATTAGTTATGTAGCTGCTTCTTATGTTTTCGTGCTTATTTATCAGCGATTATATTATTACTCTTTCATTGGCAGAAAGTTTGATCTTGTTATAACATAACTTGTTAATGTTTGTAAATTTTTCATTGAATGTAAAGTTTGGTTTGCACATTCGGAAAAATTGCGGTGTGAAATATTGTACAGTTGGAAGCGAAGCTGGAGTTGGAAGTGTTAATGACTCCAATAGATGAATGTGTGGGTGAAGAACGCTGCGAGTCCGGTGGATGCTCAACTGTCTTACTTACTAGTTCTGAGGCACTGCTGATTAACACCAATGGCACGTCGATCGTTGGCCTGATGGCTTACACAAAGATGCAATGTGCATGTGCCACACGAGAGTTTTATGAGTCGGATACGATCGAATGTCGACCAGATAGTTGTCTGAACGGTGGAACTTGTCAGCCGTTGACTTCTTCCACTATACAGTAAGTGCTCACTTGCCTGTTGTGGTGTTTCACGTCTGTTAAATGCATACTTTTTAAGCTACATTGAATGCATGACTGCAGACTATTGCGATCGGTGATCCTGGGCGTCTGTCAGTCTATCAGTCTCTCAGTCTCTGTCACATGACTTCACTATGTAAAATTGGCTGAGCGGATCGAGTTCCTGCTTTGGGTGGGGAGTCTTGGGGACCCAAGGAACATAGTATTTTATGTTTATGGTTTGGAGATAATACTGATGGTAAAAGTGTTTGCTCATGAGCTGGCTGCTTTTGAATGCATTTTTACAGTGTACCTGTGTATCATATCATGTTGTGTCATAATGTATGCTCATCTTCTGGTATATGATGGTAGATGTGCAGAAATCACTTTTAGATTTTGAGGTGCATATGAGTTCAGTGCATGGTCGTTACTTGTCTGTGTTGAAGATGTATTTGTCAAGATGGGTTTGATGGACCACGCTGCCAACAGACAAAACACAGCTTCAATGGAAATGGATGGGCATGGTTTGAGCCGCTAACCAAGTGTGAGGACAGCCACACAAATCTGGAACTCATGACTACCAGGGACAATGGACTTGTACTCTACCAGGGTCCAATCACTGAACTGTCCGATGGTGATTCCGAGGACTTTGTGGTACTGGAGATGAAGAACGGATACCCACTGCTGCGTATGAACCTCGGCAGTGGAGAGACCAAGTTGACGATTGATGGACGTGATAGGCACGGAGTTGTCAGACAGAACAAGCTCAGTGATGGACACTGGCACCGCGTGGACATATTCACAGCTGGCATGGTATTGTCTCAATGCTGTAGATTTATTGTGGTCAAGTTTTGTTGTGTAAAGTCCATAGAATAGTAAGTCACGTGAAGAAAAAGCATCACCAATTTTGATTACTTGATTTGCAAACCTGGAGCTGATATGGTTATCTCCAAGTGGTAACGCTGGTTATCTGTTAATTAGAGTAAGTGCGTAGCTATTTTGGTAAGTATTTTGGCTATTTGGGTAATTAAAATTCTTAACAGCTTGATTGCTTATTTTTGTTTTGCCTGCACATCGTGCTTTTCTGAATGTTTTGGCCTTGCAAATAGTGCATTACAATTTTCTCGTCTGCTGACTTATTAAATTACATTTATGGTATTTAATGGTGTGTCAATTTAAAATGACATCTGAATGATTTCTTTCCAGGACAGAGGTTTCTCAGCAAATGGCTCTCTGACGTGAAAATTGTGATATGACTTTCTACCCAGGCTATACACTCTGCAGCATTTTGTTAGCATCAGAAGACGGTTATGTTTTATTACAGAATTTAATTACAATTATCTTTGTACTTTTGCAGTAACAAGATATCATGCTTTCGCTTTGTGTATGTATTGTAGCAAGTGCGGCTGGTGGTGGACGGTTGTGACGTCGCCAGCATTGAGGAGAGTGACACAACACAGACGTCGACCGAGGACCGTCGTGCATGTGAAGCTGTGAGTGAGACCCCCGGCCGGGCACGTTATCTCAGCATCAGCAGCCCACTCCAGCTTGGAGGCCGCTCACACAGCAAGATCTCATATCCACAGAATGTTATTCGCAGTGGATTCAATGGCTGCATTAAGAACCTTGTACATAACGGACAGGTGTGTGTTTATGGTCTGTCTTGGGTTTCCTCTCATTTTCTAAAGCTGTACATTTTACAGTACAGAGAAATTCAGATTATGATTAATAATTTGTTTTACAGTACGTAAACGAGTTAGTAGGTCTATTAAATCACATGATGGATGCAGAATTTGCATATTGAGTTTGCGATAGTACAGCTGTGTGGTTAAAACTGCAGTCAGCATTTCGGTAGAAATCAGTCAATCAATCAATCAATTTTATTTGCTCAAAATGTCCAGAGATACACATATAAGGCTATTCAATTGCGAGCAGGACAACAAGGCTGAATTGAATGTTTTTCCCGCAGTTTTTTTTTGACGTTATTGCGTGACAGCTGTTTAACTGGTGGCATACATAAAAGTGTTTATATGGCACAAATCTGGCCTTGAAATCACTGCAGTCGGCTAAGGACTGCAGTTGTAAAGAAACGTCTTGAGGTGCTGTCGTTACATAGAAAAGATTGATCTTGCCACCGTAGACTGGATGAAAGGTTATGTCACAATCGGGGGCTGGCTGACAAGACACGTATGTTGCCAATTTTTTGTATATTTGTTATTTAGACCACTGTAAGGGAAATTCCTTGACTGATTGATTGATCGCTGTGCTGCAGCTGTACGACCTGCACGTTGGAGAGGTCGGTGAACACAGAAGGACGGACGACGGTTGCTACTCGGAGGACGTCGTCTGTGGTCTACGCGGCTTATACCAACGTAAGGGGGGACACTGCGGCTTTAATGGTGCATGTATCGGCAGTCTTGTCAACACTAATTTCCAGTGTGTCTGTGAGCCTGGCTGGAGAGGGGCACTGTGCAACACTCGTAAGTAGTTAACTTTTCCACATAGCTCTGCTGGTTTTGTTCATCAACTAAGTAAGTAAGTAAGTAGTAACTGAAAACATTAGTGCTTCTTCACAATAGTTTTGTTTCTACTGATGGTGACAACGATTAGTCACTCCAGCACTTTTTTGCTTTTAGTTTGTTTTTAACCTCAGGGATCTATACTATCAGGGGTATTAAAAATAGCAAAGTAATCTTAATTCCACGAATGATAACTCACATTTCTGTTACAGTAAATCCGGACAAAATCCATTGAAGTGCATTACAGTGTAAACGTGCATTTACAAACATGCACACGGACAGACAGATGGCATTTGTAAAATGTGCAAGTCAATAGTCACAGCTAATATCAAGTGCTGAAAATTTTATGCTTTTGTAACCAGAATTTTTAGGCTGCATCGAATGCACGAGAGGCAGACTATTGGTACCGATGTTCGCAGCGTCTGTCTGTTAGTCTGTCCGTCCGTCTGTTCGTCCGTCTGACTGTCTGTCTGTCTGTCTGTCACGTTGCTCAACTGTATGTGGTGCATTTGATGCAGCCTTTGCCAAATTGTTTTGACATAGCATTGTTTTCTAGTGAAGTTTATACAACAGTTGTAGCTAACGTTTACAGCGTCAGATATGCTTTTATTTATCTGCCATTCACTGTTTATTTTGTGGACTTCAGATGCAGTATAATTATGCCATGTACTTTGCAGCAACAACTACCGTTGACTTCCACAGCAACAGTTTTATCGAGTGGGATTTCCAGGACAACTTTTACGCCGGATTGGACAAGCATGGATCACATCGGACAAATATACAGCTGAGGTTTCGCACTCGGCAGCATGGTACAGGTTTACTGTGGAAAGCGCAGAGTGCTCAGAAATCAGAATATCTCGTTCTAGAAGTTGGTATCTCGTTGCAGTTTGATTGATTAATCTGGTTTATGCTTTCTTGGAGTGTATTAAATGAGTGGTTTTATTGAGAATATCTGTCAGTCTTTCAAAATTTCTATTTCAGTGATAACATTTGGCTTTGTGTCACGGCTATGATCTAGGTAAGTAACAGTACTGTGGCTTTCTGTGATTTTTTACTTCTAAGTGGTGTGCAGTGAGATTATTTTATGTCAGATTTCTGCATGCGTGCATACTGATATGCTGTTTGATATTTCATGAGTTAGTTTAGCATTATGATGTGTATCCTCCCGCCCCAAAGTACCACCCTGTCACTTTTTAGAAGTATCTTTAATGGATTTTGATTGATGTTTAGCTTACTTGGGTAAACTTAAAACCTGTGCATTGACACAGGTTTGCGTTACCACTTTGGTGGTGTTTATGAAACTGTATGTTTTGCGTGATTGTGTATAGCTTTGTGTGTATTTGTGCGTGAATCCAGCTCTCTGGTTACCGTATAGAATAAACTGATTGATCGATTGATGTTGTCAGGTTGCCGATTGCCGACTGCAGTTCCGTTACAACCTCGGAGCAGGTGAACAGCGGATTGTCTTGACCTATGCCAACGTCTCAGATGGCACCTGGCACACAGCATACGTCAGTCGGATTGGCCAGTGGCTCGAGCTGAAGCTTGATGGTGGTGAAGGATGGAATTTCAACGAATCATTCGGTTTTCCCGATGGTCACCGTGAGATTCGTTTGAGTCAGAGAAATATCTTTGCTGGTGGCGATGTACGTTTTCCATCATCCAGCTCACTTCCTCTGGTTGATCACGACTTTGTGAATGGTAACCATTATGAGCTTTCTGGCTTTGGAATTAGATGTATTATACAGTTGAATTTGTGTCAGTGTTATTTATGTAGTGTCACAGTATTTATAAGACCCTAGAAAATCGTGAATTGCTTGATTTGTCAGCTGCTTCAGACATTCCTTTTACTACAGTCATTTTCTGTTCTATTTTTACTTTTGCTTTCTAACATCAATCATTTTCAAAGATGCTTCATGCATCTTGTGACAGATATTGTTTTGCTTCTAATCACACAAACTGTTTGAAGTAGTACAAGGTGAAGGCAAGAGACTGCGTGGGGTCTTTGTAAACAGTCCTTTTGAAATCTGCATCAAAAATATGTTAAAAACTGATTCATTAGCTTTGTGTGAGTGGTAGTTAGCTACGTGCATAGCTTTTTGGCTGCATCGAATGCATGAGATGCAGTCTATTGCTATTGATGATTTTGTCTGTTAGTCTGTCTGTCACGTGGCTTCACTCTGCTTTGGTGTGTGAAACTGACTGAACTGATTGAGTTTCTGTTTTAGGTGAAGATTCTTGGGGGCCCAAAGAACATTATGTTAAATGGGTACCGATTGCCATGTGACGAGAGAGAGAGAGTGAAGTGCATTTGATGGAGCCTTTGCCAAATTACTTTGGCTTTTGTTTTCTGTTGAAAACTTTGTACAGTCACTCTGCTTGGCTTGGGAAGCATGCAGCCAAATGGAAACTGAAAGCGATCATTTGTTATGTGTTTGTCAGGTTGCATGAATGATGTTCGATTCAATGGCAAGTGGTTTCCCATGATGCTACAGGAGAATGTGGAGAGCAATGCAGCAGACTATATGGAACGCAGCCAGAACATAGGGTTGGGTTGTGAATCGAATATGTGTAGCGGTGGCTTGGGTTTTAATTGTCCGTACGACATGCTGTGTTTTGATCTATGGCGCCTTGCAGAGTGCAGGTTTGCATGACTGTTTATTGGTTTTATGTCGATGTTATATATATATTTCTATTTCTGTTTATAATTTAACATTCTCCACTTTTATTTGATTTCAGGCCCTGGTAAGTTTTAATGTTTGTGGCTGACGTGGATGGGAAGGCATGTTATTATTATTATTATTATTATTATTATTATTATTATTATTATTATTTTTTTTTTTTATACCCTTGGTAGTAAAGATCCCAAGGGTTAAAAATGAAAGCTAAAACGAAAAACGTTTGAATGGCTATAGTGACACTTCGCTAAACAGCTGCAGGGGCACTGAACAAAAAAGTGAACACAGTATGAGAACCATAAACGTTCTGAGCCAATAGATGCAGCTCAGAACCCTTCATTCTGAACATTATTGGCCTTGTATAGTGCTACATATGTCAGACAGACTGACAATTATCCTACCTTCCGAAAGAAACTAAACAAGAACTAAATTTGGAGGACGAGGCTTCTCCTACTGTGGCCCAGCCGCCTGGAACACTCTTCCTTCTGATCTCCACGACATTA
>Ga0126335_1003215_pt1 | contig 10089 bp, 7 predicted proteins | sample OlaspJWI45metaG_FD_108409 | JGI IMG/M metagenome (GOLD analysis project Ga0126335, IMG submission 108409) | Marine gutless worms symbiont microbial communities from Oahu, Hawaii - Olavius sp. 1 OAHU.JWI-45 metaG | ecosystem: Host-associated > Annelida > Digestive system > Unclassified | place... | reverse complement strand
TCACTTCTGCGCAGCCCTGAAAGGCAGTTACCCGACGCTGAAATTGGGTACTGTCACTGCCGTCGCCAGCAGCCACGTTCGTTTGCTTGGCGTGGACATTTCGCTGGATCTGAGCGTCGATCGCACGACACAGACACGTGTATGCACGGGCTGTTTTTACCGACTTCGTCAACTCCGGCGTGTTTGGCGGTCGCTGGACTCTGAATCGCTGGCCACGCTCATCTATGCAGTCGTTAACCCTCGAATGGATTACTGTAACACTGTCCTGGCCGGTGCACCAAAGACAGTAATGGACAAATTACAGCGGGTGTTGAACTCTGCTGTGCGCGTCATCACCGGCACTCGGAAGTTTGATTGTGGCCTGGGTCAGATACTGCACGACCAACTGCACTGGCTCGACGTGCCTGACCGGGTCCTCTTCAAGCTTGCAGTGACAGTTCACCAGTGTCTGAACGGCCACGCACCACCGTATCTGTCGGAGCACTGCATCCCGGTCTCCAGTGCTGATACGCGGCGGCATCTGCGTTCTGCCAACCGTCACCTACTTGTCGTACCGCGTTTCCGGCTCAACACTTACGGCCGTCGGGCGTTCTCAGTTGCTGGCCCGATGGCATGGAACTCACTACCAGATTTCATCCGGGATCCAACGATTAGCACAGACTGTTTTAGGCGTCTACTTAAAAAGTACTTGTTCGCGCGTTACTAGTGCATCCAGCGCATTAGGGGTACTCAACGTTTATGCGCTATACAAATCTACGCACTCACTCACTCACTCACTCACTCGCTCACTCATTATGATAAGGCACTGTCTGAAGACTTTTTTCCAGTAGATATCTCATTCAGTGCATTAGAGACAGTTTGTTTATTGGGGACTATGTAAGTATACTTTTGACTTACTTGTCATGAGCTGATATTGTACGCAGTTGGAGTTGTTGTTGAAATACTACAGTGAAGATGTCCGCCAGGTGGTGAAGTTGTCTGTGCTAGCTGACATGCGTCGTCTTGCATGCCGAGCTCCCCACATGTGGACTTCTCAGCTCATACTAGTAAGAATCTGCTGACATGCACAAAGATAGGACTTGTTGCTCAACAGAAATGTGTATGACTGTCTGATAATAGTAATCAAAAGAATGTGATAGTCAGTTACTTGTAAATTAGGTATTTGGTTCATTGTCTGAGTTCTCAGTCTATTGGTTGTGTATTTGGGAACACAGTTTCAGATATTGCATGTGGCCACTATGAGCTGTATGTAACCTGTTACAGCACTGTTTCATTTCAAGTACTGATAAATTGGGGGAAAAAACAGCAACTTTTGCAGTGCAGTAGCCTGTATATCAGTTTTAGCCCGATGTCTCAACACTCTGGCATTGTGACATTGTTATCCTAGAATCTCTTTGTTATGTGGGTGGGCCTTGCAAAAATGGGTCCACGTCCTGTTTAGAGTGACCCAATGTAATGAGATAGATAGATAGATAGATAGATAGATAGATAGATAGATAGATAGATAGATAGATAGATAGATAGATAGATAATTTATATAGCGCCTATATACTCAAATGAGTCGCTAAGCACTTCGGTCGCCAAACAGATGGGTTTTGAGAGACTTTCTAAAGGAGTCGAAGGTAAGTCCCGGCCGCCGTGATGGTGATGGGGTTTGATGTGCTTTTTACCAAATTACTTTGGCCACTTGTTTCATTGTGGATGTTGGTTGTCTGTAGCGGCTGTTTGCTGCGGTCCGTGAGGACTTGCCTGACGATGTTCACATCGGCATACTGAATGTTCTTTTACAACTCTCACAGACTGTCGCTATTGCTACTCTCTCGCCGAATGCTTGTAAGACACGCAATCACTTTGCTGTTGATTTGTGTACAGTTATGCTTTTTCTTCGTGCATCAGATATACATGTATAGCATCGATGTGCTATGTATGTTACGTGGTTGACCACGTTAGCAATTGTCCACTGTCCAGCTACATAATTTGCCATTTTTATATCAAGTTTTAATGAAAATGTTGCACAATGTAGTTTGTATGTATGAGTGTTTGCTAAGATTGACTTTGTGAAAGTCTACAGTCAGCAGTGGAAGCTGTGATCTCTTGATTGTGAGTTGGATGCTGGTAACATTATATCACAATAAACACTGTATACTCTGCACATCAGATCATATTACTGCTGTTACTGCTGCTTATTGATGTTAAACTTACGGTTTCTGCTGTTTTGACTGGTATAGGTTTGCAGTTAGTTGACTGTTGTCTGGGATGTTGTTACCATAGCCACACATTGGTAGTTGCTATGGCAACAGAAATCTATGTTGGAATTGTGGCTCTCAAGTGGAAAGGTACGACTGTGTATGTGTAAAATCTGTCACGTTTCTTGTATAGTAGGTTGTTGTGTATTGTTGTTTTTAGCCACTTGTCCATTGATTAGCACATCGGCATGTTGCTTGGCATCCATTGGTTGTGTGGATGTGACTACTAGAGTTGATGCTGCAGTGGTAGCCTCTGAATTGAACTGAAGTAGATTAGAATGAGAAGTACAATGTCGCTGCTTTTCTTATGGTAGATGCTACAACATTGAGCATTAGTCATGCCCACTGTGGACATGTGAATGGATATATAAGTTGATAGTTTCATATTTCAATAAGAGGCTTAGAGCTACCAGTGTGACAATCAATGGAATATCTGCACATGTAGTTTAAACTATTAAAATATTTGTTATGTTAATTAAGATCTGTTTGCTTGTTAAGTTCACTTATTGTGTTTTTGTTTAATTACAAAGACTTGTGCTGATATTTGCTATGCAGACGAGAGCTGTGCACAGTCGGAAGCATTTCAGCTGGACAACGTCTGTGGCATAGTAGAGATGACACTGACTGTATGTATGTCCAGTGGAACATTGAAGGACAATCAAAAGATACTTGTGGTGAGTGAGCTGTGAGCTTTGCATCTGACAGCTGTCATCTAACACAGACAAACAGACTTTTGTATGACAAATCTCTAAACCTCTGTTTGTCAACCTGATAGTTAATTTCTGTATGGCTGAAAATGCCGACTGAATGTTTTTCCATGTACCTTTGATGGCTGTTTTGGGTTTTCTGGCCTATCATAGTGCTTACTGCTATTAAAGTTTGAATGCAATTACTGGAGTCACTATGGCCAAGGCACATGCAGATTGCAGCAGATGATGGAAGATACAGTTGATGTGTGTTTATTAATTTTAAATGGGTTGCAGTTATTTTACATTGTACACCACAGTAGCTATGGCACATGGAAAATGAAACTAATTTTAGTCGCCTCAGTTGCAACGCTATAACATATTATTATAAGGCTACATATTTATAACAGTGCTGCACACTTATGAAATTGCCTTTATTTCTACTAGGCATTTTGCCCGCCCAGTCGAGCATTACGTAGGCAGCTCGGTCCTCACTTTTTGCCCACCCAGGGCCCCCACTTCCCGTACCCATGTGTAGGATTGTCGGCCCATTAGCATCAACGCATCCCAGGCTCAGGATTCTCAGCTCACGTTTGCGCCTATATGGCCGCCTGTCCAGTGGCCAGTGCCTAGTCTAGACGGGCATTACCTGTACACCAAGTTTAAGCTTTGCCTCTGTGCCCCATCCCTTACTTTCCCCATTCTACACTGCTGCATGTACTGTCATGCCATCAGTGCCAGCTCTTCTAGGCCCAGGTTTGCAGTGCTGCCGCCACAGTGGTAGGCTTGGGCCCACACACCTGTCGTCTGGCCAGCGGGTGCCGTGAGATATGAAAAATGCCAATTTTCTGGCTCCTTACCCAAGACCCCTACCCCAGCTTTTTTGCACCTTAAATCATCCCTGGGGCGCCCTCAAGGCTGGAGCTACTCAGAAAATTTGGAGACAATTGCCCTACCCATTCCCAAGTTTTTAGCAGACAGACAGACATACACACAAAGTACCTTATGTATATAGATTTTTCACTGAAATTGTAAGTTTGGTGAGTTGCAGCATTTTGAGTTGATATTCTCTGTCTATGTGCATATTTGTCTGTTGTCTGTTTGTTTGTGTGTTTGTATCTTCAAGTCTGTGACTCAGCTCTGTCGCCTTGACGAGTCTTTCACTGATCGTTTCGTCGACATCGTTGCTTCTTGCGTTTCCTCTCTCATTTTTATGCAGCTCACTGAAGATGCCACGGGTTAGGTGTTGTTTTGTGAGATTGAGAAACTACTCATTAAGAAACAGTCTGTTAAGTTTAGGAAGTTAATTTTACTTTTGACGTGTGATTTTGTACATCCAGTATGGTAGTTTAGATAGGTGGCAACAGCATTGCTCACGTCAGCAAAATTACTCTACTCATGGTGGCGTGAACGTTATCGGTCTCTGGTACACCATTGCAGTGTTTAAGTAATAACCCGGGTATGCCAACTGCTATGGTTAGGTCATAGGACTCCCAGTCAAGCAGTTCTGGGTTTAATTTTAACAGCTTTGTTTGCATACGTGTTTATCTGTCAGAATCACCAAGCAGTATAATTTGGTACTGATGCTCTATTAATTAATTAATTTTTAATTATTAATTAATGTGTCCAGCCATTATGATTTGTGACACCGTGGTTAACAGACAGCCGAGTGATTTACTTAGTGTGATGAGCTCAGTGCCATCTGAGCTATTAATCATTTGACAGCTGTATAATGTTTTTTTGTGTTTTACTGTTTTGTTTTCAGTTAGGTTGTTCAGCCTATACCAGTGGAGCAGAAGGCACTGTGTATTGTAGTTGGTGCTTGTTGTGTCTGTTGCAGTGAAGAAAGTCCTGTCACTGTGTGATAGTCTGTCTGCAATTGACGACATCAAAAATGGTGTTTTGTGTCCACTGCTGTCTGACTTTACATCAATGTTGACAGCACTCACAGGGCCATTTGCACAGCAGCAAGCTACAACACGTGTCACTGTATGCTGTCTGCATTAATACTGTCTAGTGCTGTTTTGTATACAGTAAAGTTTGTTGAATGGGAGTAAAGCTAATGCTACTGTTATTTAGCCATGGGCTAACGAAGTTGCCGGAAGCTATATGTTTTACTTCTGAGTCATCCTCTTTTTAGTCGTTCATCTAACATGTGACCAGACCGCTGATTGCTGCCAGATAAAAAGTATACTGGTGCTTAGAACCTAGGTGTGGCGTGAATAATTCGTACAGACATATCCACCAGCCCTCCTCTGTTTTTCACGGGAAGTCAAAAAGTGCATTTGCCCTGATTTTCACTCACCTTCCAAGCACTCTGATTCAGAAATCTAAAACAAACACCGATTTCTGGTCTGTAGTCAGCGACAGACCCAATGCAGCTAAGGCCCCCCAACTCTGTGAGAAATTGTCTAGATTATGGCCCCCTAAATGCGACAATTGGAAGAACAGTTACATTGCTCTAACTCAGCCACAGGTGGACAGATTGCGTCCATATTTCACAAGATGGTACTCAGTGGCTCCAAGAAAGCTGCAAAACTATGAAAACCCACTTTGGGTCAAATCCAAGATGGCAGACAATGTCCAAATTTGTAATATACGGACCCCGATATCTTTGCAACAGCTAAAGCTAGAGACTTCAAGTTTGGTGTGTGCATTGACTACAAGGAGTAATTTTCATGGTATGCAAAAACTAGGTCAAATGGGATGTGACCCAATTTAGGTGACTTGGATTTAAATTTAAGGGCTCCTGCGAATATATCTCGAACTGATAAAGCTAAAAGTTCCAAATTTAGCACGCAGATCGATTGCAAGGAGTATAAAATAAGGAGAGGGATGTTAGCACCCCAAGTGGGTCCAAGCTAAGCCCTGTGTGAAAATTGTTTCTGGTGAATTTCACTGCAGATTTTCGGTTTTTCTAAAATTTGGAACATGGTTTGTCACGGCTGATGCACTAAAACGTTGAAGGTCATGACATCAAAGGTCAGGATCATGACATCAGAACGAGATCCATCACAAGTTAAGTATGGTGTATGGTGTGTCAGTGAGTCTTGCTTCAATGCGCATCATAGAATGTGAGCATGTGCATGGGTTGATGACACATGGCTATGTTGACACTTTTTAAGCCTCATCAGGCAGTGGGGTCGGTCTCGCCATCTGGAATCAAGACAATGTTGTTGATGCTTTCTGACATGAATTCTGTCACTACGATCGATTGTTGTGAATTAGCTGTGTCGTGTTGCTGCTGTACTGCGATTTAGTATGTGTGGTGTTTTGGGGGCACCCCAAGGTGGTGGCTGTAAGTGGCAATACATTTTAATTGCCATATTTTTAGTTGATACTAATTACCAGCAGAGGTTGTTGTTATTGGTCTGGATTGTATTGGGCTCTTGTGTGCATCTCAGTGGTAGTACTATTTTGTTTTTGAAGGTTGAACATTTCCAAAATAGTAATTGCAAATGCATGCCCACTTTCTGTTTAATATTTTTGGCAATCTGCGAATCTTCGGTGGAAAAAAATGTATTTATTTTAACTTTAGCTGTTTAACTGCACAGACTCAGTAGTTTTCTTCTTTTGTAGCATATCATCTGTACCACATATATGCCAGTAATGTAGATTCTGGCAAATGTAACAATGAGAATGTCCAGTTATCCAATAATGTGCTTTTGCTGTGTTCAGTTTTTGTGTCATTTGTTGTTTTGGGTGCATATGTTATATTTTTACTTTGATCTTGGTTGTCACTTGTCAATACCTGTGCAACCAATTGCCTGGAAAGACTCCTCTCCTATTATATTTTGAGTAGGACGTAAACTGAACACAATGCATTCAGACTGATCACTGAACAGTAGCACAGCTGAAGAAGGCACAGACTTTGCAGTGACTGTTTGTTGTTGATGCTGTTATCAGCTAGCGTTGATTCGACTGCTGCTACAAGCGTGTGCCAATTACGGACTACCCACTGATGTTGCTGAGTTAATTGAGAACATCAGTCGTCAGTGTGATGGATGGATGGCATACAAGATTGGTCGGCAAGCTGCACGCTTTGGCCACCATTTCCTCGCCACTGGCATCTTTGCACAGTTAACTCTCGCTGTAAGCAGTCTTCTGATCAACCTAGCTCAACGTTCATTGAGAGTTAATGTTTCTTTGTAATCCAAAGGTTAACTTGCTTTATATGAATGTCAGTATCAGTGACAATAATAACAATGGGCCAAAGTAATTTGCTGAAGGCTGCATCAAATGTGAACAATGTCCCCATAATTTTCAGTGGGCAAAATTTCCTCATCTCCAACCCGCTCTCCTTGCCATCCCCCATCTAATACAATGTGCTTTGGTCTCCCAAGAGTCTCCATCCCACACAGAATCTCGATCTCTCCAGCCATTTTTGCACAGCAAAGCCACATAACAGACTGACACACCATGCTTAGTTTCAGTTAGTTTAATGTCATTGATTATTTGTGCAATTAACAAACATTTGACACAGAACTTCAAGAGTCATTGCCCACATTTCAATGCACACTGCAGAAATAGATAAAACAGTTGCTGCTGATGTGTGTAGACGTCAACGGAGCACAATCATTTCTGGTTGACTGCACTGCGAGACTGCTGCATGGCAGAGAGCTGCTTGCTTAGTGATTCATCGTCAACAACAAAATCGGACTTTGCTGCCAGAATGTTTGCAGCAGAGTCTCACTATCACACAGGCATTGTTGCACTGAAGGTAATTCTGTACAATTTATCCACAGCATACATCATCAGCATCCTGCGTCAAATGCATGAGATGCTGACTATTGTGACCAATGATCCTGTAGCTTGGCATGTCTTTCTGTAAGTCTCTATGTCTATATGTAATGTACCATTGCCCTGCAAAAAGGTGTCTGCATTCTCGTTCATCTTAGCAAGACGCCCAACTAGAGAGACATGACGAAACTTGAAAATGAGTGAAAGAGAGATCGATCGATCATGGAATAAATACCAGCATTTTTGACAGAATTATGCCAACTTGCCAAGTACTTTTTGCTGTCAACACTATTGTCTGGTAATATTTGGTGCACAGCAGTACTGTATTTCTCTTACTTATATGTTGATGTTATTGTGTTGTACATGTATCCAGGCAGCTGCGACTCCTGCACATCCGCTGACATTCCAGATAGAGTACGCCCAGTTACGTGCTGCTATGTTGCCGGCACTGGCACGTGTTGTTCAGGCCTCATGCTGTTTCCAGACCAGTCCTCCGCCTGCGATTGCCGCCTCTCTTGCAATGACAACTGGACTTGAAAAACATCGCTGTGAACATGTCCTTGTACAGGTTTGTGTCTTTGACATCTTTCACTCGTTTTTTACAGGTTCACTCAGCCTGATCAGTCTTTTGTGAGTAGGTGGAAATGAATATTGGTTATGGTTTCGGCCACTGACAGGGAAGGAGTGGTGAGTTCTGCATAGCAGCAGGCCCTGTGATCAACACTGCAGTCATACTGAATAGTTGGTTAAAGGCGTTGGCTGTTAAATTGAGCCAGCCATCCAGCCGATATTGGGTTTGTTTACTAGCTTTGCTGGACTTTGTCCTCGGTGGCTAAAAGGTCCATGTGAAATCTTCTTTTTCGTAATGTCTCTTGTACTGTCTGCTCTATACCATGAACCACAGTTGTGTCTCAAAACAAGCACATGTACATCATGACCCAATAAAAGTAAGTCACTTTATTCTACATAACGCTTGCATTTGTTGGGATATTCTGCAAAGAATTATTTTTATTTTCCAAATATTTCTCCGTGTACAAAATAGTTCAGGCCTACGTAAACATCATTGCTATTTTAAAACAGCTGCATTACCTCATCAAACCGTTCCTCGTCTTTACGTTAGAGAGCCGATATACCACTTTTTCTTGTTTAGTTCATATTCTGACGATGATGTCTTGTTGGTGATAGTTACAAAAGTGTAGTCAAACATTCATTGATCTCGACCACAAGTATCATGCTTTGGCAAAGTCATCATTTGATGCAGATCCCATGACTCTCACCAACATCAGAGGGTAATTTTGTTTTTGTGTTCATTGTATTAACCTTGCACATATCACCCACTTGAAATCTGATGTTTCGTGATTGTCTGATTTTATTTGATCTGATCTGTTTGTCATCTTTTTGAAATCATAAAAATTTGTGTTTTGCTGTTAACTTAGTCACAGTTATTTGTGTAATTGGTTTATTTGGTCAGACCATATAATAGGTTCTGGGACGATTCTTAGAATGGATATGATTTGTAGATTCGGCTTATAAGTTTCTGTTATGTGCTGCTATGCATAGTCAACGTTTTTCCTGGGCAAAGACTGCATTGTTGTTTGGCGTAACTAGTGTATTTTGGTGATGAGAAGTATAATGTTTTGCTAATGCAGATTGCAGATGATCTCTCGACTGATGAGTGACTCCATCAAAGCTATTTTATCTTGCACCAATGGGTAAGTGTTGTAAAATGTTCTGAATTTGTGGCATATTTTTAACTTTGCTTGTCTGTTTTGTTGTAAACGTTTTTCAGTGTGTGTTGGCTTCGGAAGCCTAACTGTATATTGCATACTAGCCGTTCTACCTGCCCATTTGGGCATTATATAGACAGCTCCATCCCGCTTTTCGCCTGCCCAAGGCCCCCGTTTCTTGTACTCATGTGCAGCATGTGTGTGGGCTTGTCAGCACCAACGCCTATCTCTATTGCATCTGTGCCGGTGTGTCCAATGACAAGCGCCCAATTTATCTGCAGTGGTGCTTTGCCGACCAGTCCTGCGACAAACGGAAAACACCAGTTTTTTGGCCTCTACCTATCACCCCCCATTTTTGACCAAATTGATGTGTAGCCTATAGGCCTATGGGCCATGAAATTATTAATTGTGGCCCCCTACCCAAGACCCATACCCCAACTTTTTTGCACCTTAAACCAACCCCGGGGCACTCTGGAGCTACCCTGAAAATTTGGAGATAGTTGCCCTACCCGTTTCCAAGATTTAAGCGGACAGACAAACAAACAAACAGAGAGTGACTTACGCACGAACCGCCTTATATATACTAGCCATTCTGCCCGTCCAGTCGGCCCCCCGTCCCGCCTTCACCCTCGCCATCTAACCCCCACCATCCCAACTCCCAGCCGTCCACCCTGCACCATTCCCACCTTC
>Ga0126335_1003214_pt1 | contig 10089 bp, 4 predicted proteins | sample OlaspJWI45metaG_FD_108409 | JGI IMG/M metagenome (GOLD analysis project Ga0126335, IMG submission 108409) | Marine gutless worms symbiont microbial communities from Oahu, Hawaii - Olavius sp. 1 OAHU.JWI-45 metaG | ecosystem: Host-associated > Annelida > Digestive system > Unclassified | place... | reverse complement strand
CAATTACTGAAACTCGATGTCATTCCCAAGGACGATGCACAACTTACATGTAGTAACTGTACAGCAACACCGGATGAACAAGACTTGGAGATGCTACAGGATATAACAACAGATGACACTGACATTCTCATGCAGTCTGATGACTGTGAAACACAAGATCATTTTTGTTGCGGGCTTCTTAACACACAAGTATGACTCACAATCAGCCAGTGATAATGATGACAATGCGCAAGAACATTCTGTATCCAGTAACTTCACTCAGCAGTTGGACAGATGAGGATTGTTAATTCCAAAGTTGTCAACAGTCTATGTGGTTCACAGTGACGTTTACATTATAAGTAAAACTAGCCCACCGAAGGCTGTTGTCGTAATATATTGCAACTTTTCTGTCATATGTTGATGTACCACTAGCCAACAACATCATGTCTTGCCGGTCTGTTGCAAATGTTCTACTCAAGGCTCACATTCTTTATCATAGTGACAGAGAGCAAAAACTTGGTTGTTTGAGACGCAGGGAGAAGTTGCAATGAACCGTAGAGATGCAATGAACTGAATATAGGCCTTACGACACGTACTAACACGATAGGCCTACTAACACTGTAATGAAAATGATTTGCTTGAGTAAACCGGAACTAGAAATCATACAGTTACCAAATTTGCAACATTTGTTCATGTTGTATGTGGCAACTTGTGTTCAAAATTTGGTTGTGAACGGACCACGTTTGACAAAATTACTCTAAAATTACTAAAACAATACCAATGGACTCAAGTTCGCGGACCCCAGAGTGGCTGCCGTCGGTCCTTATTTTAAAAGTCTATGCTCTGTAACCAACGGTTTTTCCTCTGGGTCTTCCGTTGAAGACCGGGTATTTTTGCATACTGAAGCTTTTTCTCTTTTATTGTCTCTATGCATTCGATTTGCTGAAGAATAGCCTTTTGTGTGCAGCCAAGAGATAGCCTGCAGTTAACTGTTGCGTTTCATACAGAGGAAGGATAGTTCGTTTCCCATGTTGCTATTTATCAGCAAAATACAGTGATACTATCTGTCTTGTGTCATGCCATCAAGATGACTTCGACAGCGGCTTGATGTCGAAGAAGAGCTAATGGTGCATAGTCACTGGCCTGGTCTCGGCTTCTGCAGCGTCTATTTGCTGCCAGCGGTCATCAGAAGATCCCAGAAGATAATAGCACAACAGTGCATCTGCATCAATACATACTTGAAGCGCTTAGCGACTCTTTTGAGTATATAGGCGCTATATAAATAAGTTTATCTATCTATCTATCTATCTATCTATCTATCTATCTATCTATCTATCTATCTACTTCTTCGATATCGACACAGACAGCGGGACCGAGCGACTGTGTGTTTGCACTGCTAATAGCAATTAACTGTCAAAGCAGCAAACTACAGCAAGTTGCCAAAGTAATTTGGCACAAAGCGCATGGAATTTTCTTCCCCTCGCCGTGGGGGTTTGGACTCCCGTCTAATACAATTTTCTTTTGGCCTCCAGGAGTTTTACACCAAACGGGACCTCGATCCGTTCAGCCGTTTACCGCGTGAATCCGCCTGACAAACAGACAGACAGATAGACAAACATACAGACGCCGGGAACATCGATCGCAATAGTCTGCATTTCATGCATCCATGCGGAAAAGTGCAGAAAAAATGCGATTTCACTGGATAGTAGACTAAAATAGTACAGCATAATTTTCAAAGACATCGAACAGAAGATAGCAAAGTGGGCGGATGTAGCGGGAAGTTCCAGTAAGCACTTCGCATGTATTGTGTAGGCCTACAAGCAAGCATTGGCTATTGACAAGCTTGCATTGAATGACTTTTTGCCAATCTACAGTTGTCGATTGTGAATAAACTGAAGATATTTAGCGTTGTCGAAGTCAAGAGGCGGGCGGCGCCCCCATATGAGCTGGGTGGGACGTGTTCCCTTTCACTTTTCGAGAGAGCGGGGATCAGCGGGAGACAAAATATCCGGTAGATTCGATTTCCTGATCGCCCATGGCAGCTCATTATAATGAAAATTGAGGGTTTAAATTTTTTTGCTCGCTCTGCTCGCACACTTCTGCGACAGTGAAAAGTAGTGTTCATGCGTTAAGCAAGTGAACTAAGTTTTATCTTATTCCAGGAAGTTCATGGGTGATATCGTCACTTGTTTGCATAGCTTTTGTCATACCGGTAGGTAAAATTTTTTAAGGGTGTTAATTTTTTAATCACAATTAATATATTTACCCCTTATACCTTAATGGGTTTCTTAAGGCGAAAGCCATGGAGCCACATCACAAACTAAGAAAGATTTACAAAACGGTCTTCTTTGACTATAGTCTCCCATTATGCAAAAAGTACAGGGGATCAGGTAAAAAAATTCTGCTCGCTTCGCTCGAGACTTTTCGTCCGTTCGCTTTTACAACTGTGGCGCCGCCTCTGGTCAGATTGATTAGAGGTAGCTCCAGTCAATTCTTTACTCAGTTATATTATAAGCTATTTCTAATTCTAATTATTTGCACTGTATATTTTGCACTAATTCTACCAAGTAGGCTATAAAAGGATTCCCGGGAATCCCGTGACGTCATAAGTGTTGCCGTGTCAGATGATATGATACGCCGTCGACGTGCTCGATGTCTGCTGACATGTTGGTCGTCTGAAGGTACTGACGAAATACATGTACATGTTGTACCTAACTGCTGGGCAGCCAGGCAGAGTTGACCCGAGTGCTTGGTCAATATACCGAGATGGTTTACTTGCCCGCTGGGGTCACCCATCCCTGTACTAACCATTGCCGACGTAGAACATTTACCTTAGTAGAAGCCAACGCGTTACCGTTAAGCCAAACCACCATTAAATGCATCTAAAAGTAGATCTAAACACAGAAAGCATTAAGTGGCGAGATACAATATGGAATTATCGACTCAGCTTCGAACAGAGTACACTGGTTGTCCCAAACTTCTGTGGGTCTGATAGAAAATTGTGTCTATGGGCATAGCGGCGAGCAGAGAGGACTAGTGGGAGGTGAGATTGCCGGCGATCCATTGACCTGGCTGGCCGCCGCCACATCTAAATGGCAGTTTGTATTTCATTTGGGTACAATCAGTCGCTGGCTGGCTACGCTCCATCATCAGCGCCGACTTCGTCGAGTCGCCGACCGACGTCGATCGTCGACAAAATGCCAGCAACGACCAACCGTGAATATTGTATTACACACGGCCGGCCGTCGTGCATGCTGGACCGGGTCAGAGTCGGTACGTGGAAAGGACCAGCCCACAGTGCGTGTGGTAGGCGCCGGCAGTTGTGATTTCATTGAGACGACGCGACGTCGCATCACTCGGACGACGCTCATACACTACTGCTGATGTTGATGCTGTCGATAACTTCTCGTTAACTTGTCATAACGTTCGACTTTACGCTGTGTGCAATGGGAGACTCTTGTCGAAACCTATGGGATACTATACACGATAAAAACAGTGTTTTCACTAAAACATGCACATTAGGGAAAACGAACTTTGGATATAATGTGCCGCAAATTGTAATTGTAATTTATTCCGTCCATTTTCCAGCATACAATGACGACGGAATCTGGCCTATCTGTCCGTGCATACTGTTTGACGTACTGTAGTTCATCGACAGTCGCCTGATGTCGCTCTACGTAGCCTAAAATGCCGGGTAACTCACTTACTCTGTAGAACAAAGAGGCAGATCTTGCAATGTTTTAGACACAAAAGCTACGAAAAGATGACTCGCAAATCACGCTCACGGATGATGTGACATCTTTTCATCGTTGGAAAATTTTGGGGTCTCGATCATCCTAAATATTTTTAAAAGTTCAACTTTAATCTTTGTTATTAAGTGGCAATTTTGGGGGACATTTTGTGGAGCGCCCGAGCATAGTTATGGTTCCCAAACAGTGATAAGGTAGTTCGTAGTGTGTATAAGCAGTCAGATACAGTCTGTTCACTGTCTTGAAGGCCAGTCGGTCACATAGTCTCAGATATTTAGATAATATTATTGATCACCGCGTCGACCTGCAACGCCGTCATAACGCTGCGATCGATGCTCTCTACACTCCGTTTGCGTCGTTTCAGGGGGATGTGTGTACCGAATCCTCGTTTATATGTTCAAGACCAGATAGAACTATACGAGGCTAAATAAATGGCCAAACTTTTGTGCAGATTCTCGAGTTTATAACTGACAGAACGCCGCCGGAAATCTATCAGATACGTCATGTTCTAATCGACCTTATCGAACTCAACGATAACAAGGAGCCAAAAGCATTTGGCGAAGGCTGCACCGAATGACCCCGCGCACACGGCACACGGCACGCGCCGCCGCCGATTACCCCGCACAGTGAAGCCGAGACGGGGTCATTCGGTGCATTCGTGACAGACAGACGGACAGACAGACATGTCTGTCTGTCAGTCTGTCGGTCTGTTCACCGCGAACATCGGTAACAATAGTTTGCATCTCATGCATTCGATGCAGCCTAAAAACCAAAGCCACGAATACTAAAGCTGCAATAACCATGTGTTATTTTACATCTTTTCCAATTATTACCATTTTAGTGCACACACTATGTATACAATATGTAACTTTCTCTTGCTCTGGCATAAAAAGCTTACGCATGGCCTTCCTTCTTTGTTATTCTACAATATTTGGCATACAGTATACCGAAGAAATTGGCAACATAATAATTATTTGTTCACCTCACCTACAGACTGTATCATGGGGAAAATATGAACTGCGCAGTAGTAAATTTAACAACCAAAGTTATACATTAGCGTTGCACAAACGGAAAAGTATCCAGTTTTTCTGCCATTCGTTAATGGCATCGTCCACAACACTTTGCGAGAAGCCACTCCAGGTGTCAACCAAGCGTTGTGTCAAATCGGCCACGTCTTGAATTTGTGTCTGTCTCACACATGATCTTGCATCACGCCGCCCCCCCCCCCCATATGCGATAATCAACAGGATTAAGATCGCGGCTATGGGCGGCCATAAGTCCGGATGGATGAACTTCTGAGTTGCACACTGTATATAGTAACTCGACTGTCTGACGTGCATGATGTGCTGGCGCACAGTCTTGCAGGACGATGTCAGCGTCAGGATGGCAATGGCGCTAGTGAATGACAGCATCTGTTGCATCAGTACAATATCACGATAATATGCAACAGTAAAACTTTTTCTTATCCTCAAGTTTTGAAGTCGATTTAACTGCTCTATCGACGGAGCAAATTGGCCAGAAGGGTCCCAAAGCCACAAATTAATTTTTCCCAACGTAGTGTAGCAACATTATGCAGGGGAAGTGAACATATCAACAATTGTTGTGTTGCAAGTTCCTTCAGTATACTGTGTGCCAAATTTTATGGAAATCGGTCAATGTTTGTAGAAACTACAGCAGAACCAAAAATTTGGACCTTTTTTGGATCACGGTGTAGAAGTCGGTTACAGGACAACACGGTGTCCAACTTTCCTGCAGAGGCACCGTATGAGCAGCCAGTTCATTAGCTCGTTGTGCTTACAGTTCGGTCGCAGAGTAATAAGCAGAGTTTTGACATTTCGTTGTCTGACTAAGGCTTAAGCCGGCACCAGCGAGCCAGCCCGTGCACGGTGGACGTCCTAGAGCGTTGACGTGGACGATGCCCATCTATCGTGGAGCCGCAAGTCCAGCACGGTGACAGCCAGAAAGACGTTAATGGTCGTCAGATTTATCTGCGCGGCCGGCGCAGCACCAGCTCGTCGCCGCGGCCGGTTATAATGGCACGCAGTAGTCGACGCGGTGCCGGGCTGTGAATTATTCAGCGACCAACGACGTCGCTATAATAAAAACAAACGAGTCGCCTCTGCTACATGTCGCTGCATGCACACAGCTCACGTGTTGTACCATCAACGTGTTCTTCCTTCCCCAGACGATCACAGCAGTAGTCCATATACTGGTAGAACTAATATCGTCTAACGATCGATCGTCCGGATTCTACGCCAGCCATGGCAAAACTTGTGTTTTGCTCCTGAGCTATTTATTACTTTGTGCCATCAAGACTAGGCCTTGCTATCGTAGTCAGCCGACCATATAGTTTTCATATAGTAGCCTATATGAGGTCCGAAATAAGGCACCAAAAACTGACCCAGATATTTCGATTATCACACCTCCCCTAATTTTTACACGGGGCAAAATGTCAGAAATTTGGCCTCGATTTTCAACCGCAGTCGCATTTGAGGCGCTCTGGTATCGAAACTGAGTAAAACAGTTGTAGAACGCCGATGAGTGCGATGACCGACTTGTGATGTCCTCAAATTTCCTACACTTTGGGCTCAACTCTTAAAATTTATCCGGGGAACGGGTACAGTTTTTTTACCGGACAATATAGTAGTCTTAGTCTGTACTCTGTAGTTGGCTTTTTCAGTGCGAAAGTGAGACTTATTTGAATTTCGCGAGCTTCGGGCGCCCCAGTTGTTAATCAGCATTGCTTGCCACATTTCCAGCATGACATATTGATCAAAATTTTAGGTGTAAGTTACTCTTAATTTTTAAGGACCAAGTTTGGTGACATTGGAATCTGATTTCTTACGAATACATTTTATCGTCCCATGGGAACAATAATTTCACAAAACTGGAAATGAAAAGGGAAGTAATTGGAATGTCAAAAGACTATGCTAGGTCATCATTATAACCTGTGCATAACTAGAAAATGCGGCAATTAAGGTGAATTGCCACTTATAGCCGCCGGCTCCGGGTGCCCCCAAATACCCGACATCCTAAATCGCAGTACGCCAGCACAGCAGCAACACGACACCTCTAATTGACGACAGTCGTTCGTAGTGACTAAATTCACGTCAGCAGGCATCAACAACTACCTCATTGACTGCAGACGGCGAAACCAACTGCACTGCTTGAAGTCGCTCACAAAGTGTCATAAATATTACGCACGTGCTCATGCGCTATGGTGCGCGGTGAAGCGTGACTCACTGCTACACAACTTAACTAGTGGATTTCGTTTTCATGTCATGATCTTGATATTTGACTTCATGAACATCAACGTTTTCAGTGCATCGGCTGTCACGTGACTAAACCACGTACCAAATTTTAGAAAAAAAACGAAAAATCCACGGCGGAATTCATCGAAATAATTCATGCGGGGTTTAGCCCACTTGGAGAGCTTATAGCCCTCTCTCAAACCCAATGGCCAGCGGCTAAACTACAGTAAAATATTTGCGTTTTTCGTCGAGTTCTACGTTGTACCTTTTGATGTAAATATCAATTGAGTTTTTGGCTTCGCTTAGCAATGATTTCCAGCCAGCAGTGGGAGCGGCATGTGGGCACATTGCGGTGCAGTAACTGTGACGTCACTGTGTGTAGTCTTAATGGTCGTCTGGGCCGACACGCGGCGATTGCCGAGTCCACCGCGCCGCGGGTGTGACCAACTGAACGGTTAACAAACGACCGCCGACCTTGTGGACGGCTTCGTCCATTAATCGCCGACGGCGGCTGCGGTGGTCCTTGCTGCAGCAGAGACCACCGACAGCGACAACACTCAAGACAACGAGCGTTAAATGGTTACGAGCCGTCGTAAAACCTATCTCACTAGTAACACTAAGACAATTTGCCGCTCGCTCGGACGATCGTCGTTACGCTGATGCTGCTGATGAGTCGTGTGATTCGACCAATTCATTCAGTAGCCGCTTGGTTGCAATTTTATGCACAGAATTTGCCGTTAATTGTTTACGTATTCACGCACTTCTGTTTTTCTCAAATACTGACTGTCTGATACGTCCACGTTGAAATTACTTCGGGTTTTAGAAGATAATTTAACTTGATAGCTTTGCTTCTCTAAAGGTAAAAAAGGAACACGCTGTGATATCGACACTTAGTCACAATGTATTAAGGTTAAATATTGGTCGATGGTTACGCAGAGCTATAAGCGATGAACCAATGTTCTATTATGCAATGTGATTTGACTTTTTTGGTTTTTATTGCAACCGGCGCGTCGCTCGAGACGACAGCGAGACTACATCGAAGCAGTAAGTCAGATCTATTGAGGCACGCAGCTTGGTTCTGTCGAGCATCTTGTTCACTGATCACTGCTGCCTTCCGTCACGACTTGGTCGTCCAGACGGCGTCGCTCGTTCGCTCGGTCGGCCACACGCACACAGACAGACAGACGACGGCCATATTTAATCTCGTCGACGCTGGGTCATGATCGACGGACGGACGTACGCGTGACGGAAGCACAATAGGTCGCCGGCAGCGTGGCCAGCTGGGTGGGTCGTCTGACCCGGGAACGTCCAACGTCCCCGGTTGTAAATCTGAAGACGTCCGCTTGCTCGCAGATACGTTTGTCGACGACGGTTTCTCGTGGTCAGACAGCTATCGCAATAGATTTAAGTGTCCGCCGCCGCCACCGCTGCCGCCGCCGACGACGACGTCGTGACAATGGCTGAGGCGCTTTGTCTCACTAGCCTGCGCCCAGAGACGTTTGTTTACTTCTACGCCGATCGACATTCGGCACTTCCGTCAATTGCAAGTTTAGCGTTTACTTTTGTACACTCGCCACCAGGCTCTCTCGTGCGGTCCTTAACTGTCATTTTTTTTAATTAATGCGTATTCTGAAACGCAGAAAAACGAATTTAGTCGAACGTTACCGGTACACTACAAAAACCAATCGAACTACTTTAAACCTCCGTTGCCTCGCCAATGGCGATTTCGTTAAATTTATGATTCAGTGTTAGGCTCCTTTAATAAAAGTTTGTAAAGTGTATTTGTTAATAGTTAAATGTTTGCAGCACAGAATGGGTTCTGTTAATATGACAAGTCTTCATACTCATTCGTTGGACTGACAATATTTTCCTGGATTTTGTTTATCATATGGTCGTATAGGTTTATAAATGAGCTATTGACATTCGTCGTTTGGCAAGTTCTAATTTTTGTCACCCGACGCAGTGCGTAAGGGCGGCATTTGCTATGGCGACGTGGCTGTATGGCTGTCTGTGTGGCTGTGTGTCCGTCACGTTGATGTATTGTGCCCAAACGACCAAGTCGATCATCGTGCGACCTTCACGGAATTGTAGATCAGCTATTCTAATTTTCCTTGCCGAATATGAACCAGATAGCTCTAGGAGATTCCCCTCATTGAGGGCGTCAAATGGTACGCAATGTTGGGAATACGCCGTGCACAAGCATCTGTCGACGCGGTATACGTGGCGCCACCGTGTGAGTGAAATAACACTGACTGGCGCTTCTGCACATAGGCCTATCGTATACCGCGTCGGGCGGCGTTTGTCAGCAATAGCTGAACTTCTTGTATCTTCTTATTTTCGTCTGCTGGTTAATATTGACTCGCTAGCTGTTGCATCGTTGCGAATGAAGATCTGATATGTGGTTACAGCTCCGCCGGAGTTGGGCGCTGTGTCTCCCGGCTTTCTGATCGAGCGCGAAGGCGCAACGGTGGAGTTGTCGTGCAAAGCTACTGGTATTCCGGCGCCGACACTGACGTGGCTCAAAGACGGTACGGAGCTGGGTAGGTCGGCGCGTGTGTCCATGTCGTCAAGTGATGGTCGAGTCGTCATCAAGAGCGTCCTCGCTGCTGACGCCGGGGTCTATACATGTCTATTTAAGAACCCGGTTGCTCAAGTGTCCCACGACATCAGAGTGGTCGTCAAAGGTCGGCCACTCATCTCTCTGCTTGAAATAGACGTAAATAAGTGGTTAAAGTAATTTGGCGAAGGTCGCATCGAATCCTCTCTCTTTTTCCTCGCCGAGACCACATCTAATGCAATGTGAGTTTGATCCCCAAGACTCTCTAGCCCGAATGGGACTGCGATCCTTTTTTGCACAGCGCAGACGCGTAAAGGACGGATTGTCAGACACATCACGCTACAGGATAATCAGTCGCAATAGGCCGCAATGCGGCCTAAAACGTGTCAGTGGTGTGTGCAAGTATGTTGTACATCGACGCTTCAACGCTATAATCGCTGATCATAGATAGGCTATCTCTGACTTCAAGTGCCGTTCACACGGGCTACATGAATCCGGATTACAGATATCGCCGTGTGAGCGGCATGTATGCGTTTTGTTTGAAACTTTATAT
>Ga0126335_1003213_pt1 | contig 10089 bp, 6 predicted proteins | sample OlaspJWI45metaG_FD_108409 | JGI IMG/M metagenome (GOLD analysis project Ga0126335, IMG submission 108409) | Marine gutless worms symbiont microbial communities from Oahu, Hawaii - Olavius sp. 1 OAHU.JWI-45 metaG | ecosystem: Host-associated > Annelida > Digestive system > Unclassified | place... | reverse complement strand
TTGTGTTTTTCAATATTTTGGGTACATATGTTTAACTTCTAATTACTGTTGACTTAGTAAAGATAAAATTGCAAATAAGGTGTGGTTTTACTGCAAATGAATAGCAGTTTAAGATTTTATACTATTTTGTTAAAAAAACTGCATTTGATATTGAGTAAGCTTGGAAAGTTTAGGGGGGCCGTTTTTTTGGCCCACCCTGTATATTTGGTGTTTGATAACTAACGCAGCTCTGATATTTCTTGTTTAATTTTCCACTGTCTCTTCCTAGGGCTGCCGTGGGGATTAGATTTTAATCCCTATACTCATCCCATACCTACAGAAAAAGCTGTGAGACTGCCCCCAGAATCCCCATACCCACAGAACCGGCTAATCGGCTCGGGATCCCGAATCGCCCATCACCTCTACATTTAAAGTATGTAGATCATGTGACCTATGTCCACTCTTGACCATATGTTTAAAGCGTTTACACATAATCTCACATCTACTGAAAAATCCCCATGGAGTTCTCATAAGTCTGTGCGGATTGATCACAGTCGCATCACCCATCCCATGCTCATACCCATGGGAAACCCCATGGGAAACCCACGGCAGCCGTGTCTCATTCCGAAAGTGCCAACTCTTCAACTGGCTCAGTCTGGCTGACAAAATGCTGATAGCTTACTTGACGGCATGCAGTCGGAGAGATTAATAATCTGAGATTCCAAAGTATATACCGAGACATGCTGCTATAGGAAAGCAAAGAAGTGCTATGCACAAGTGCTCCTCGGTCACTTCGGTCCTGGGCCCTTCAGTTCCTAATCCCAGCTCCAGCATCCGACCCAGACACAACACATGATGCCGGTGTACACACATTCACATATACGTCACTCGGGACCTAACCTAACCTCACTTGGTGACCTAAGTATCCATAACCCAAGACGGTCAGTTCGTCTTAGTCGCATCATGTCTAACGTGAACGGACAGCTCAGCGTTTAATTTAATAAACAAACTGTGCCGTGTGAAAACAGACAATTCCCGCAGTTGCAGAAACAAGAAACTCATGACGACATCTGCTTCTGATTGCGGCTTCCCTCCACTGAGATCAAAGAAAATACAGATAAATGTTGCGAGCAAGACAAACTGTTAGTAAAGATTTTTATACACAAAGAGTGTCAAATATGCACTGAAACATAACATTTAGGCCTAATTACTACACTTTCTTGTCTGCGTTCACGCCCATATGAGATTTATATGATACTGTTACTGCAACGCAAAATAGACAGATTAACTCAAACACATGTGGATAGTTCATGCGCAATGTTTCATTTTCAAATTTCTCAGTGAATGTCAGAGAATAGGAAAAGTAATTCAAGATGCAATTATATAAGTGTGACACAGACCACTGGAGGGTAGTTTTGGACCTTTCGGGCGTCGCTTACGCGTCTGAATACTTTCCTTTCTCATCGACGCCGGACGGTTGATCTATACACGGAAACAGAAACCCTGTGAACGTGCATATATGGTAAAAGGTAAAGGTCCGGACACTTGATATAGCATCTCTGCTAATGAGAGAACCCGCTCAGGTATGGCACGCGTTGTCAAGGGATCTCACAGTTTTATTACCTGTACGAGGCACACCTACGCGTTATACGCAAACGAAATGAACGATGCCTGCCTTTGTGGTCCGCGTATATCGACTTTAAAAGTCTGTTACCGTAAACTAAATCCATCAAAATCAAGCCATGTACATACAAAGAGAGATGGGTCTAGTTCATCCGAATGATAATTTTATACACGATTACAGTCCACAGGCAAACAAACAAGAGGACAAGTAATTTGTCAAAGGCTGTACCGAATGACCGCCGCACACACTGCATGCGACGGACTCTATAACTGTAGCCGTTCCTAAGATATGTAGGGATCGCATATGACCTACTGTTGCTTAGTTTTCGTTAGGCCCGTCGCCCTCTATATGCATGCAAAATTTCAAGTTTCTAGCTTCAGTCGTTCCCAAAATTTAAAAGCGGGTTCCGCTCCCCCTCTTTGTGTGGGATTAGGACCCACATGGCCCCCAAGAGTGTTCACCTCAAACAGCATCTTCGTTTGTTCAGCCATTTTTGCACAGCGAAGCCGATATGAGCCGCGTGACAGACAGACAGACAGATTGACAGACTTACGGACAGACACCGCGATCATTGGTAACAATAGTCTGCATTTCATGCATTCGATGCTGCCTAATTGTTCAGTGAAAATCATCATCATCTTCACAATCAAGCTGCGTGGGTGGGCTCAATGCCCTAAAATACTGCAACGTAAAATGCGTTTGACTTTCAAATCCGAATAGTGTTCTTCGTGGTACAAGCAGCTCGGATCGATATGTAAGTGCTTATAAAGACGTCTGTGCTGTATAGGCTACCCCGTGCAGTTTGAAGTAAAGTCCGCAAGCATTGCAGACGGTCTCCCCATCACTGTTGCGTCTCCAGAGAGTGCTGGTCGTACAGCCGCAGTTGACACAGACCAGACCGTAGCGACGACTCACCCCCATCGACTGCATCACATACCACACATCGACCGCATACCAACCTTGCATTGCTTTACAGGACAGCTTCTGAATCAGTCAAGCTTCAGTCGTAATTGTAAGAGCAAGAACTGGGTTTAAAATATTGGAAGGGCATCACCAATTACACAATGTCATAGACTACCATGCAAAAATTTAACGAGTGACCTAAACCTGACGAGTAGCCAGTATGGCGATACGACATAAAAATAGAAATCAAGTAAGCAATTGCACCAAAAATCCGACAAGAAGAAAAGAATCCGAAAAGTAGTCAGTGAAGTCAGTCCGGTGAATAAAATGAGTCAAAGTGGTGAGACCTACGAACTTTACCATAAAAAACACCGAGGGAAAGTGTTCGTTGCCATGACTAGCTTAGATATGAAATTATTGCAGACAGACCCAAGCTTGGATATGAGGATATGAGGCTAAGAGGCTTACACTGACCTCATGAAAACTTCCCGTGCACTGTGTGATCGGCTCTAACTTTGTCAAACCTTATCCGATTTTCATAATTCTTTCATTGCTGCAAAGAGACAGCATTTTGCTACAAAGTTCTGTAATATTTCACACCACACCTTAAATATGTTGCTGCATTACGTTGGGAAGTCAGCAGTGTGAGAATTTAGCAAATGGGTTAAGGTTTGACGAAGACAGAGCCGATTACCAAGTGGACATTTTTTGAGACGATGACATCGTTTAGCCGTTCTGACGTGCGAGATATCAACATAACGTAAAGTAGCAACCAGCAGTATCACCGCGTTATCCTCATTGACCGAGGGCAAACCCACAGTGAACACACACAGTGCTTGAGTGTCATACCTTGCGCGTCGTGGTTCTGGCGACATTGACGCCCGTATCCAGGTGTTCACGTGCTGTGAGGTGTTGATAGAGCGAGCAGGTGCTACACAGGTAATGCCCAGCGTCATCAGTGCGCCAACTACAGTGGCCCGACGACGGTGAACCACAGTTGACACACTGACGGTCATCTGTGACGCTCCGCTGACAGCCGCCATCACTCAGGGCTGGTCCACACGATGTCGTAACACCACCGTCTATACAGCGTCACACAAGCGCCTCATGAGTACAAGCAGGGACATAACTACGCGTGCAGTACACGTACCACTACGTCTTCGTCCAAGTTCTCTGCCGCAATATATGTTAAGACATTTTATATGGAAGTTAGTCTCTTTCGTTTACTGTTTGGTTTTCTGATTTGATCCTGTAACCGTTTTTCCATGGTTGTGACTAATTGTGACACTCTATAGTGGTCCTAGAAGTAGATAGCCACGTATAGGCCACTACAAAAAATTATTATTACATTACTTTAGGCTATTGGAGGCCGAAACAATGACATTATGAATTGTAAAAATGTACCTGTTATGCTGCCTGCGTACCAAAAGTGAAGTTTTAAGTTACATCCCGTACAGAACAAACAACTGATTCCACTCGAGTCATGTCATTTCAGAGACGAGTCTTTACAATGTTGACACAAACTGAAAACATATTCTCAGAAATTGAAATCCAAACCAAATACCCCAGTACACTTGTAACAGCTGTAGGCGCCTATATCGTCTATATCAGTGCGCTTATGACTGCGCCCAAGTGTGCCACAATAGGGCCAACAGGCGCGCACAGTGTAGAACAGTAAGCAACAGCATTCCGATTCGAAGGGTTATTAGCGAAGCATCCGACCAAGCACAACGACGCGAGAAACTGACAATAAAACAAATACGCACGAGTTCTAAATACTGCGCCCGCGGCGGTAATTCGATAAGAAAACACGAAACGCGAGGCTGCATTCACACACTGGACGACATCGGACGACGTCATGTGGCTAAACGTATGATAAACATATGCAGATGATATGTAACTAGTCGGCATCGTCAACGGCCGCGGCGATACTGGGTGCACGATGTGAACCTTCGACGAAAAGTATGGGCTGTTGAATTGCCTTTGTTTCAGTATAATATATTGAGTTACGGATGTTGTGGGCGTGATCATTAGAAACCAATATCTACAAATATTTTCGGGTGCATACATGTTATTTTTGTTGTCAGGCTTATACGGTGAATAGGACCGCTTCACGCAAGTGTTGCGACTTGATGGTGACCGCTTTCGACGATATTTCTGCATGTCGCCAGCCGCCACCTTTGACTGGCTACCGAGTTTGGTGGCGGACAAAAGCGCAAAGACATCAACGTACTATAAAGTTATAATAAATTTACAATAAAAGTAGTTAATGTCACTGAAAATTTCGAAAATTTCAATAAGTGGCTTTGAAATAGTTCAAAAACTTAATGAAATTTATGAAAGTTACAAAATTGAAAAATTCACCCCACACGTTACAAGCAGAGACCGACCGAAAATTGGTTTCGGTTACGGCGCCGAAACTAGCAATATTTTTAGTTTCGGTTACGGCCAAAACTTTAAATGTAGTTTCGGCGGTAATTTCAGTTAGGCCCTAAGGCCGTAACTGAAAAAGTGGTTTCGGTCAATCTCATAAGCACGTTTCTGCAGTGACGGATACGTTCAGTGACGTTCTTATACGATTTCGAAGTCGTACAATTTGGAATCTCATGCTTACGAACACTTGCGATAAACTTTTCAATATCCATTGTGGAAAGTTGTAAAGGTAAACACAAAATAATATTCTACGTTTTTATATAGGATTACTATCAGCGAAAAAAGCCGATCGCTATAAATGTTCCCGAATATTCACGAGGCAGTTGACGGACGACGTCGTCCGATGTTGTCCAGTGTGTGAATGCAGCCTTACTCTGCGGCGCGCGCACGTGTTTGTATATTAATGTGACTACTGACTTATGTGAGACACGCGCGCGAGATGTCGTCGCTAATTTACCCGTCGGTCTACCCAGTCGCCGTTAATACGTCAACGAGGTGATAACTCTTGTGAAGCGACGCGTGAGGCCATGTTACGGCCAATTACAGGCGATAATCAACCGAAATTAACACGCCGACCCCGCTCGCTCTCTTCAGCTGTACATGCCTCGCAGTGTTTCTTTCATCTGACACCGGTGGCTTGCTCGCTGTGGCTGCTGCAGCTGCACAAACGTTCTTTGTTTTGCGCATCAGTCACATGACGAAGCGTATAATTTACAAAGCAAGATGCTAGGAATCGTGGAGAAGCATACAGTATAGGATTCGACGGGAAAAAATCTACAGTATTAGAAATTGAGGCAAGTCATTGGTCAACTCAACATGCTGAATGTCTTGATGCGAATTTCTTTCCTGCGTATGAGTACGTATAGGCCTAGGCCTACTGTCACTGTAATACAGTCATTCATAGCATCCGGAACAGCATCTCGATCAGTTCAGGCGTTTTTGCTTAGCGCAGCCACGTGACAGACAGATAAACTGACAGACCATAGACCGTCCAGTAGAAGCAGCTATGGATGGAGCCTTCTACTAGACGTCCATGCACTGACACACCGTTCGATAATGTTCTTGGCTGTTTCGCCTTTCACTGGTGGACCTGAAGACAGCGGCGTGTTCGACAGAAGTTTTCCGTCAATAGACAATATTAGGCCGCACCATATGCGCAACGTGCATCATGCCGCTTCTTGCGACCGATGATCCCGTAGCGTGGTGTATCAATCGGCTGAAGAAAAAAAATTTGTTGTGCGTTCGCGGGACGACTAACGTTCGAATGTCCAAAGTCGACCGAGTGTGTGCCGACCAACGACTGACGGTCTGAGAGCTGCAGGCGACAGTCATCAGCAACTGCCGCAGCAGTGGTGTGGCGTGCATGGTCACACCAATGGGAGCCCGTCACCAGGCACGCTGCAGCATTCTGCAGGCGACGGAGTAGTCCGTTGTTGACGCCGTACAATGAGTTGTAGTAGTCGAGGCGACAAGAGACGAACGCCTGGACAAGCGAGCAAACTACTGGTCGGAGTTGGTGTCGATGGTTGTAGCCTGCGTGGCAGACGAGTGACGCGCGCCGCCAACGACAGTTCGCGGTCGACGACGACGATACAACAGTGATAAAGCATCCTATGTCGGATGCTTGCTTATAGTCTCATTCAGGCTCTGTAATGGAACGCACTCGCATTGCAACGCACCGGATGAATTTCGACGAAGACAGCGACTTAAAAACTCATGAAAAATGCGACCTGCTCTACGATACGACCATTACGACCACTAAGTGTATAGCAGATGAGATATGTGGCTGGTTCTGGTCCAAGTCGGCAGTGCGGCGGACGGCTGTCGGGATTGACGTCAACGGATGACAGCGGAGCGCTAAACGTTTCGCTAACCTCTGACCTCCGGGTCGACAAATTGAGGGCGCGGCGCCACTCGGTCGCTGTCGGACACGGAGACGCATTGGGAGCACCTTGCCAGACTGCAGTAGGTTCCATTAGTGAGGAGCGCATCAAACTGTTGGCATTTTACTTAGACAGCGACTTCACATCTCACGATAAATTATATCGGATGATTATGATTTGAAATAAATTCGAAACAGAGCCTTGCTTTGATTTTTGGCACGCGTCTAACGTGTTAGACGTCGCTATTGCTATCGCAATTCAGTCATTCTGTCTGTCTGTCTGTCTGTCTGTCACACTAGTCATTATGTACCGGATTTGCTTTTTCCAAAGCCGATCGGAGCCAGAGACGGATTTGTAACTTTGCTAAACTATCACAATGAAAGAACTGTGAAACATTAACTACAGCACATCCAGAAATTTATTTAGCAACTAACACAATGCTCACATCATTCGTGCACACCACAAACATAGCTGAACTACTCAATTAAGGCATCTCTTTCTTTTAGGCCTAATTGTCCTTGATCAGTTTTGTACTTCAAAAATATCAACTGAGACGCTTTGTCAGGTAACATGGCATTTTTTCAAATCCGGCTAAATCCAGAGTTGGCTGTAGCCGGATTTGGGAAAAGGCCGGATTGTTGCCGGAGCCGGAGCGGAATTCCAACAGAGCCCTACTCATGATCCATGCCTAAACGGCTGTAAATATCGAAATATGGATTGCACCACACGACACACCCACACTGAGCTTTAGCATACCGCACGCACCAACAATTTCTTTTAAATAACGAATAACGTCGATATAATCAATATTTATTTAATGAACAAACGTTTACCACAGAGAAAGAACCACAGTATCAACTGGAGGTTTACATTCTAGTTATTGGTGAATGAATTTAAAGTAAATAGCAACTTTTTATGATTATTAATTTATTATTGAAAACCGCAGCATGTGATATGTTTGAAACTTCGTGATCAAAGATACATGTATTTGGTGTTTACCTAAACGATTTACAATTTGTTCGAATGTTTTCCCATCAGCTTACAGAGTGTAGGTGTGAGGCTAACTGGTGCTAAGTCAGAATTCGTTGTCGCTACAACATTGAAGGTTTTGCCCATCACTGCCGTTCGATATTATAGACGGTGGGACGAAAATGTTTTGACAGTGGCGACAAAACGCACGCTGCGCATCCGTACTGCACGCCCGTCAGAGAGAAGAGACAGTGAACCATCCGAGATGCTTGCTTTTCACCCATCGATATCTCTTGGCATGTATAGTCCTGCCCTCGGTACTGTGCCGCCCTGGGCTTTCTCTGCATCCACTGCAGTGATAATAAACGTTTCTTTGTTCAACACCATCATCCCGTCAACACGCCGCCACCTCAGTCTGTCAGCCATGCACGACGTCAGCTGAAACATTTCAAGACTGACTACTGACTTGCAACTGCATTACAATACATGGCCGAAACACTGCCTGAAACATGCCATACGCTAAATAAACGCTGAATGACAAGCTCCTTGTCAGGCTCTGCGGCTGTCAATGAGCAAATATTTTACTCGAGACGCATTTGTGACGAAAGACACTCACTCGACTGCCATGAAAAGAAAAAAACATTTTGTAGCAAGAAGATGGAAAATAGCACAAGTAACAAAAATAAGCATTTACTGTAATATTTCTGTCACATAAATTATGACCAAACATGTTCCAATTTTGAGTAAATCACGGTCTCATTGCTAGTCAGTTATAAATATGTATGTCTGCCCACCCTCCAATAACTCAAAGCGTCGTTTCTTCATGAGCTGCGCTGCGCGATACTTTGCGATGCGTGGCGAGTCCCGGGAGCGACTTCCTGCGAGTACTTTCACTCGCAACGCAACGCAACGCATCGCGTAGCGCAGCGCATGTGGTAACGACGCTTAAGACTCGAGGAAACTATACTAATAAGACAAGATAATAACCATCTGCAACCTCAGCATCAGCAAAGCACGCACAAAATAGCGTATACAGCAGAAAACCAGTTCATACATACAGTTCACAAAGTTGTCTATTTCCGTTGCTGTTTTTTTTACTGAGTAGGATGTGTTGATTTAAAAAAAATTATCCAGCTCGTTTTGTAGCTAAGCATTCTGTTACCGAAACTGCGGAATTTTGAAGCAGCCCCGACAGTGGACGTACGCGCCGTGCGGTAAACTGTAGCAGGAAAGTGTCATCGAGCTGTGCCACAGACACTGGCAGCGACCCGTGACTGTCTAACAGCTGACACTGACGTCCTGCAGATTATCATTGATCCACCCGGCTCAGCTGAGTTTGGCTTAGCTGAATCGACCTGTGCTGTGCGTCGCGCCACAATAAAATCATAATTTGTCGACAGGCGGCGGAACAGCACTCATCCGGACTGCAGAGGCTGACGGGCGGGCTCACTGACTGACATGCTCCACCTGCGCTATATACACTGTGCTCGCTCCATTCTGCTGCTGCTGCTCTGTAGCCTACACTGCTTTATGCACATCGTCATTACTCCATTTACTACATAAACAGTCCGTGTCAGTCTGTTTTAATGGCAGTGCTAATTGCAGATCGCGACATTTTTCATATTTTAGCGAAAGCTACCGAATTTCTGCCTGCGACTGAATACGAAGCCGCACAGGCCACAGAGTGGAACAAAACGGGCAGAAGTGCAAGACTGCAGCTTCAATAGATTTGACAGTGATAGCGTCAGAACAGAAACTTACTAACATCAGCCTATAAGTCATAACTGGCAGGTTGGCACTACAAACGATCTTTTAATGTTCTACAAGAGGATCGGAGACCCTAACGCGCTGCAGATTATAGGCCAAACCTTACAGGCCTACTGCAGCATGACTGGAGTGTATCATTATTCCGGGCGCAGCCCGGCTGGGCCGGAGGCCCGGCTGGCTGCGGCCATAGTAAACTCGCCCGTGTGTGCGCGTACTGGGTTGCCGCTGCTGACTAGTGCATAGTTTATAAGGGTAACTGAAGTCCGTCACGAAATACGTCACGAAAAAGCGTAACGAATTTTTTTGCGAAGGTCTCTGAAGCTGAAATTTGGATACGCGTTCGTCGTCGGTATTTGACGTCTTTTGCTGGTCTCCATTTTGAAAATGAGTCAGGATTGACAGCGTTATATAATGATAGGCTTACCAAAGGGGCGCGCAGCGCCAACGGAAGCACGGGCTCATCTCTACGTCGCTTCCAATGAGCTCCGCTCTCCGGTCGAGCGCCCGGAGTTTAGGTTTCCTAATGGGTTA
>Ga0126335_1003212_pt1 | contig 10091 bp, 7 predicted proteins | sample OlaspJWI45metaG_FD_108409 | JGI IMG/M metagenome (GOLD analysis project Ga0126335, IMG submission 108409) | Marine gutless worms symbiont microbial communities from Oahu, Hawaii - Olavius sp. 1 OAHU.JWI-45 metaG | ecosystem: Host-associated > Annelida > Digestive system > Unclassified | place... | reverse complement strand
TTGCAACATGTCTCACTAGCAGACGCACTGGCACCCGTTCTGCGTGAAAATCAATAAGCCGATTACAACATTAACAACATATGAAACGTTTGTGCTTTTGAGCTAAAGCGAATATACGCATACTTGACAGATGCATAAATGTCATTAGTTAACTTCAAGCATTAATCACAAAAATTTATAAGTAAAAATGCGTTGTTTACGTTTCCATCGCTCCAGCCGGTTGTTATGCACGTAACGCAATGTAAAAATACACAAAATAATAATATATTTCTCTGGGCATAGGCATTAATTAATATAAAATCATTAAAATGAATATTAAATGATTATGTTTTGTTTTATGTTTTTGTGGTATGCTTATACCGGTAATAATTTTTTATATATGGCAAATAGAGCTTTTGTCTGGTACGTTCAAAATATCTGCTGAAGTTGCAGTTGACTTAAAGTGTAAAGAAAAAATCTGCGAGGTTAACTGCGATCATAATAATTTTGGCATACATGTCAGAGGCTAATTAAAACATCAATGCGATGGCAAATTGTACGATAAATGTTAAACATTACGAGCTATGCCAATTTGTCAGACGGCGTTTTGGCGCAGAAAATAATGTTGGTCGATATTGCGGCGTTGGCCGTGACCTCGTACGCAGCTGAGCCAGCCAGTGCTCGCACTGCCTTGGCCAGCAGTTTGTGGTATAGGGGGGAGAGGCAGTCCCCTTGTTGTTGTTGACATTGGCTGTATGCTTGCTGCTGTTTTAGTGGCGTAAATCGCTCAGTTGCGGCTCGCTGAATAGGTCTAGGCTCGTTGTTTTGCTGTTTGATAATCTTCTCCGTCGCTGCCCTGTGGAAAATGGCGAGGTCGGACTGCGTTTGCGAGCCGTCGAGCGCTGGCGGAGGAATCGTCGTCGACCGCGTCAGCCAGCTGTACCCGAGCGTCGACGAAGACGACAACCCTCTGCCAAGGCAGTGGAGTGCCAAGGATAAGTTCAACTTTTTGGGACTGTCGCAGAACAATCTCCGTGTCCATTACAAAGGTTGACGACGTCGTCGTGTAACGGCATAGTGCAGTGACGTAGAACGTTACTCCTTGTGTTGTAACAATGGCTAATAGTGACTGTGCTAGTTCTTTGAAATTAAGGCTCAAGAAAAGATGTCATGTGTTTGTCTACAGTCGCTAAATTGCTACTGTATTTGCTGCAGCAAACAGATTATAGTATGGTGAAGTAACTGTTTGTGCCTGACAATGGGAAAGGTAACTGTTTGCTGGGTTACATGTCGCGACTGACACAAGATTTTTGATGCATGTTGGTAGGTATGTGGAACGTTTAGTGTAGCCACATGTCACTGGTCTGAATGGGTCACTGGGCCGACAGATACCTGGCACTACCCTTACAACTGACTCTAACCTAACCCCAATCCTAACCCTAAACATGCGACCTTTCACACTAGTGACCCTTTATAGCACTGACCCTTCGGACCAGTGAACTGTTACCTAGTACTGTTGTGAATCACAGTAATGAACGTGGTAGTGAACAGAAATGCTAGCAGTGCTTGTGCCATTTTTGTCGGTCCATATGAACCGCACACTGGCCTAATCAGATACATGAGTGTCAGTTACTTCAGGTATCTGTAGCCACATCTTTAAGGTTAGGGTTAGTGGTATCGGGTTAGTGTTAGGGTTAGGAGCTAGGGCCGGTGTGTAGTTTATACTGACCCATTTTTGTAGGTCCTGGAAAGAATCACAAAGATGCTGCTAGTGTGCGGGCGACACAGCCCATTCCTGCATCGTGTGGCATATATTACTTTGAGGTTAGAGTCATCAGCAAGGGCCGTGATGGGTAGGTTGAATTCAGCTAATCATTTGATTTGTGTAAATTTTGATTTAATGTTGAAAATGTTAATGTGTTTGTTTCATTTGTATAAATGTTTTTTTGTGATGAACAGATCTTACTTCTATTGCTAATGAGGTTAATTATAGTTTAGCAAAGGCAGGTATGGTATTTCTGGACAAATGCATGTGTGATCCCTTGACAATGTGTTAATACCTGAGCACTTCTTGACCTTTAAAACTTTACTTTTGGTCCTTTTTATTCTAGCTTTTCTTGTTTTCTCAACCGAGTTATAGTTTGGAGGATAAGATGGAATGTTATCGGAAATGATCTGTGTGTAATTATGATACAACTTCACCGTTGATGGATTTTAGGTATATGGGTGTTGGGCTTTCCGCTGGTGGAATCAACCTAAACAGATTACCAGGTACACGTTTTTCATGGCTGCCAGTAAACTAATGATTTTCATATAAGCCAGTGTGCTTTTAACTTTTTATGGTTCAGTCAGTCTTGTCTAATATCCTTGTGTGCTGCTGTGAATTCTCAAGGTAGAGTATTTATTTAACATTTGATTTTGTACCAAACAAACAGCATAACATGTACCTCCAATATTGTGGTGATTTAGGTAATATTTTGGCTTTAAAATATATGCGTGAATTACTGGTACACAGTTACATAAACAGAATTGATGAGAAATCAAGTTGAAGACATTTTGTTTCATGGAATACATTCCACTTTTCTTTCGTCAGTTATATCATGGCGTCAGCATCGGTTAAGTGAGCAGCTCTGAAGTGATAGGAATGTTCTGCGACTCAGAGACTCGGAGATCTTCTGAGTCTGTCTTGAGGGGCTGGAGATGACCAACACCTGGGCGGCTTTGTACCACTTTGATGATAAGTACAGCTGTATGTACATCCAAGACAGTGTAACTTCGGTGGTTCTAGGGCTGCAAGAGGCAATATGCAGCTGCGAATTGATCTGTCTAGAGGCCGCTTCGTAGTGAGGCATGCTACTAATGTGCTGCACTATTGCTGTTACATAGGTTGGGAGAAGAGCTCATTTGGCTATCACGGTGATGACGGCAACTCGTTCTGCTCATCCGGCAGTGGTCAGCCATATGGGCCGACGTTCACAACTGGCGACGTTATTGGTTGCTGTGTTAACCTGATTGACATGACCTGCTTCTACACTAAGAACGGAGTCAACCTCGGTCCGTTGCTTCACATAATGCTTCTTAGTAGTAGGGATTAAGGTTGGCCAGATGTCTCAGGCTGCATCGAATGCACGAGATGCTGACTGTTCTTACCAATGTTCACGATGTCTGTTTGTGTGTCAGTCTGTCTGTCACATGGCTTAAATCGGCGGTGGCGTGTGCAGTGTACGCCGCGTGCCATGTGCACGGGGTCGTTTGGTGCAGTTTTCGCCAAACGCCTTTGGCCTCTTGTTCTTACAAGATACCAGTATCGTATTTCCATTATGCAAGAAGATATATCGTACGTGTGACTATAAACTGCTAAGTAGAAATGCCAGTCTAGTTTCTGCATTTGTATTACCACATCCTGCTTGCAACTGCAAGAATTAGTGTTCAGTTGTGTCACTACTTGGTGTGCAAGTGCTGCACTACAGGCACTACAGCCAACTAAAGAATATATTTAATTAGTTTTGCACATACCTCAGATGGTAAAGACTGTAACTAGTGTTATCAAACAGGTTTGTTTGAATGATCAGTTTTATTCCTGTGCTTAGCCATTAGCATTACTGAGAGTGCTTACGTCCATTTGGAGGCTGTTAAGTGCTTCTTCAGTATTTTCAATAAGTGATCGTCTTTATATATGAACCTTTATTCACCGAATCATGGTAACAAACAGTAAAGACACACAAACAGATATGTACAAAGAATGCAAACATGACATACACTAGACCTACAGCATGGTGCTGACTAGGTGCCCGACTAAACGTTGTGGCTACACTGTAAGCCAGACAAGAATTTACTATGCTTACTCATTATAATATCAGCAACATCAGACTGTCCCGTATAACTATAAAGTGTCTTCTATCGAACTTAACTTTGTAAATTTTATACATAACACAATTCAGGGCCGATCTAATACTAGCGAATTCAGATCGAGTCCAGTATCACATCAGCGCCATATAACAAATATGTCTCTTTACACTGGTTTCCTCAAAACATATCGGGGTTAGGGTTAGTGCAAGGGGTTAGGATTAGAGTTGTTGGAATATGGGGTTCATTATTCTACAGTTATATTGAATATTTTTTACAGTGAATGCTATGGCTTACAATATGGATTGGTTATTTCGTTGAATTGACTGTGTGTTGTTGTGTCGATGTACAGGAATAGCATTCCGAGATCTGCCGGTATGTTAAACACATTTATTTACTTCTTTCTTTATTTATTACTAATGATAGAGATGGCAGTGCTTAGCAGAAATGAAGGACTATGCGTACGTATGAGCTACTGGACTGACTGATTTGATGACAGGCTCGTGTCTTTTAGTTTGTAAGCCTTTCTGCTTGCAACATCTGGAAATGAGTGGATGATTTGTGCTAGCTAATATGTTATTTTCGTCACTAATGAAGAAGGTAAGAGACACGTGATGTATTGTCTCTTTATGTGGCTTTCTCATCACAGAAGCACTCAGGTATGGCACACATTTTCAAGGGATCGCATGGTTATACCTGCCATTTACATGAAAAGAATGAGCCGTCCCTGTCTTCGCTTTCCAAGCCAATGCTGCAGCTTGTTATTGATTTTTGCTGTGAAGTTTTATGTTTTGCTGCGACAGCCGAACCTGTATCCGACCGTGGGACTTCAGACGCCAGGTGAAATAGTAGAAGCCAACTTTGGTCGAAATCCATTTATCTTCGACATAGAAGGTTATGTGCAGGTAATGTTGCTTTACATACATGACATTACTGTCATCTTTTGTATCAGTTTGTTTCACGTATTTTTTGGGTATTACTTTTGCAGAAAGGTATCTGTGAGGCCTTTAGACAGTGTGAAACTGCAGCTGAACATTATTAAAAGTAAGATAGGGACTAAGTCTGTAAGTGAGTAAATACGTAAAGTTTTTTTTAGCTTTATCGCCTTGGTTGGACTGGGCTGATATTTGTTTATAACCTCCGGAATAAAAAATATGCAGATATATTTCATTGACATGTATTGCCACAAAACGCGTGCAAATCACCTTTACAATTCAGTTGCTGTTTGTTCTACAGGGTTTGCTCTTTTCTGATGTGTACAAATTTTAAAAAAAATTTGAATAATCTTGTGACAGACATAGGAATGAAGCAAGGCAACAACATGTAGTATGTGCCATGTGGCGGACGTAATAATTTAATTGTTTTATGTACCGTAAAAATTTGACTATAATACGCACAGTTTGTACCAAAAAGTAGAGACCAGCTAGTTAGGGTGCATATACATGTAAACTACAAAATCATAATAATCCAAAACAGTTTTGATGCGTAATATATCTATATTCAGCCATATATATACATGTACCAAGTATACGCTTTTTATTACACATTCTTATAGTATCTTTCAATAAACAAATAATGTGCCAGCTCACCGTAACAGATCTTTATAACATTGGAATGGACTGAGTAAAAACGTTGTCCCTAAGTAAGTGAGTAAGTCCAGAGTCTTGTATAACAGCGCCAGACTTGCAAAATGCCGCAACAGTGCTGGATGATGTTCATCCATCCACCGCTTGAATGTTCCTAGTGACATTGTGTAGGATGGGTGCATATTATAGAAATCAACTTAGCTTTTCCCACGATTTTCCCCTCATAGTCAGGATGCATATTATGCAAATGTGCGTATTATAAAAATCGAATTTGTACAGTATTTGGCCCGTGTGATGAAAGCGTCAAATGCAGTGTACAATTATTTGATGAATACAGCAGTGGCGAGCGAAGACCCAGGCCAAGATTGTGAGCTTCCCTGTTTCTAATAAGACTGGAGAGTGGCAGACTACACTACACAGGTTGTGGTTATTGTTGTTGAAGTCGCTGCCATTTACAGTGAGCAGCTAATAACTGTGATTTCCATCATGTGGCCCTGGGCAGACTGTTTGATTAGCTAACAACTGTGATACCAGTCATGTATAGGGGTCCAGGGCAGACTGTTTAGTCACCATGATGGTGTCTAGGACAGCTCAGCCTTCCATCCCTCCGGGGTCAGTAAATGAGGACCAGCTTCGTCTGGGAAGGCAAAGGCACGTGTGGTTCATTCCATTCGTGGTAAACGCATAGGAGGCAGGTAAAACTGTGTGATCTATTGAAAATGCATAACATATCTGAGCACCTATGTGATGCATTGGCGCATAAAGAGGCACTATATCAAGTGTGCTTTACCTTTACCTACTGTAGGCATGAAACTTTTCTGTGTTTGTGGCAGTTTGTGGCCATTTTTGTTTAAGCAGTTAGTATCAGTAATGACTCTTGACAGGTTTCTATGCTTTTCCCCATGCAGGTGTAGGTTGCCAAAAGTTGGCCAGATCAGAAGGTTTATGTAGCATTTTTGGCATGCGACTAACACGTTAGATGCCGCTATTGCTGTCACAATTCTGTCAGTCTGTCCGTTACACTGGTGATCCATGCCTAAGCGGTTTGAAATATCGAAATATGCTTTGCACCACATGACACATTGATGCTTGAGGATTGTTGTGGTGCTGAGTATCCCTAGTCTGAACCCAGTACCATTAGTGGGACATTTTGGTACCAACTATGAATTGAATTCAGTCAAGAGTGCCCCATAACGTCTCACTTTTATTTATGGTGTGGCACCATAACGTCTCACTATTGGGTTCAGACTAGGATACCATAACGTCAGGTTTTGTAAGGTACCATAGCATCACACTATTGAATTCAGACGAGGGTACATCTCAATTTGCGTGTCAACGTCGGTCGGTTCCAAAACATTTTTATTCGCCAGACCACAAGCCTGGAATTTACTTCCCACATCACACTGGAACACTGCTTGTGCCGCTACTTTTAAGAAACATTTAAAAACAATACTTTTTATAGAAGCTTACCAATAGTGATTATTTTATTTTCAGTCCGTACCCATCTTATATTTTGTTGGTCAGCACCACTGTCCTTTTCACTAAGCAGCGCTATGATTGACCATGAAGATATGCACCATCTCATTGATAGCTGAGTTCTTGTTTGTTAGTGTCATTGTCTAGATCAGTTCTTTGTGTTCTTATTGACTTTTATGTGTCGAGTGGTACATAAAACTGTTCAAACTCTGCAGTTGTGTTTTTTATTTTTGTTTTTTAGAACTCTTCAAATTTGATAGCTATAGTAGTAGCAATAGCAGTAGCAATATGTAGTTTAATGGCTAGCCGACAACATAAAATGGGATGGCTACGCTTTACAACATGCAGTTACTGATAAAATTCAGTTTTAAGTGTTAAAAAATAAGCTTTTAGGTTGAATTTAGCTGTCAAAACTTTCAACTTGGTCTGATTCTGTTGTTGAATTGTTTAATGTTTATTGACTAGTTGAGTGCTGATTTCAGATTGGTGTCGACGTATCTTATACATCATGGTTATTGTTCAACTGCCGAATCATTTGTACGCACTACTGGCGAGACATTTGACGAAGAACTTGTTTCTATACGAAACCGCCAGAGTAAGTTCCTGAACTGTGATTGACCAGTCTCTGCTGGACAAACAAAATTTTATCTTTAGACATATATAGAGACATTTACTAAATGGGGCTTTATTTTGTATATTTTGACTTTTTATCTTGCCATCTTTTTAGATTACGTTATGTTTTAAACTGCATAATGTCAGCTTTAAATATAATTTGCTCTAATATACTCTACACCAAGTGTCGTCATAATCATGATTTCTCATGCTAGGTTATCTAGTGTCATCAAAAAAACGAATTAAAACTGCCAAACATTACAGTCTGGAAAACTTTTTAATAGAAAGCGCATCAGTTTGGCATAAATAGATTAAAATATTGAGCCTTGAGATGGAGTTTAAAATACATGGCCAAAGTAATTTGGCAAATTCTGCATCAGATCCGTGGGAGAGTCCCATTTAATACAGTGTATCTGAACTCCCCATTAGTCTCCACCCCTGGCAGGACCTCACACTTGGGATCATCTTTTGCAATAGTCCGCATCTCATGCTTTTGCTGTGGCCTAAAAAGTCAGTATATGGTGCAACATTTCTTAGTGATTTAGGAAGAGCATTACAAATAGTCGACAGCTGGTGATTGCGATGTGCTAAAATGTGCAGTTGTGTTGACTGCTATTTCAGGAATACAGAAGTTGGTCCTTGCCGGTCGACTGGGCGAGGCAATTGAACTAACCAATCAGTTATACCCGGGCCTTTTAGAGCACAATGCCAACCTTCTCTTCATGCTCAAATGCCGACAGTTCATCGAGATTGTGAATGGGACGGATCCCGGAAGCTGCTCCTACTCCAACACACGATCTCCGTCTGTCACTGGGTCACGATCTTGTAGTGGGAGTGCCAGGTCAAGCCCAGTTGCCTCTCCTATCCACCGCCGTAACTCTCCGGCTCTTTTCCGTTCCGGTGTAAGCAGTCCAAGCAGACGAAGTACAGTGTCTCCAGGAAAATCTGGCCGTCATTCGCCAAATGTTGTCTCGCAGTCGATGAAGCATCCCGATGAAACTTCAATGAACATTACCAATGGCGTCACAGATGTGACCGTTGCACATTTTGTGCCACACAGTATTATGGAATGTACCAGCGAAATGGACACGTCGGAACCAGTCATGGAAAAAGTTGCGACAAATGGTTTTTCCACTAACAGTGATCAAGATATGTCCGACATTGATGAAGATGCCGATATGGGTTTGTCATATCAAGTTCTTCAAAGCCACTAAGTCACTTAGATGCGTATTCACCGAATAACTGTGAAATTGTGTGAATTTGTTTCAATGGTGTTTACCAAATGTAGAGAAAACTCAAACTTTTAGAGTGTTTGGATCTTCAGAGTTTGAAGTCTGTGGTGTTTGTGTCATTGTTTAGTACCTTCACATATGAGCTTGTTTTATAGACATTTGATATTTATTGTTTTCTGCACCATTGGTGTTTATCAGTAATACAGCTTTGTTGAGTTTGATGTTTTAATGGATGAAAACCAAAATTTTGACATGTTCGAGTGCATCTTTCGGTTTTACTAAGGAAGTTGGTGACAGCATTCATATTTTGTTAATTTTTTATTTAACTGTATTAAAAATACATGCTGTCAATACTTTTTAGCATGCAAAGTTTGGTTTTTGGATTCATATCATTAAATCTACTAATTGACATTTGTCGATATTGTGCAGAAATCCCGGAGGCGCAGCGACACACGCCAACGCCAGCATCGTCAAGTCGGACTTTAGACCCCAAAACTGCGAGCACTGTTGAAAAGATACTTAAGTTTGGGCGAGAGCTTCACGCACTTAGCATACGACTGAAACGAGAGTTCGGCAAGAATGAAGCAAACAAGAAAGCCCTACGTGTATGTATGCAGTGGGTGTTACTGACAAGTCAGATCTTGGTTCATATCATTTAAAAAGCTGAGAAAGAAATTCTACTGACCTTACATTCTTTAAATTAAATATGAGATATGTATTAAGCATTGTTTCACACCTGTTTAGAATTAGCACAACATTTGGGTGCCGTGCATGTATGCTTATGCTGGTCAGAGTTGGTGTGATGTACAGTGTTTCCATATGACCTTGTAAATTTACTAACGTGTACTATGCCAAAGCAGCACTAGGTTGCAGCAGAAATGCGTTTAAAAACTAGGGCTATACCGGAATTTGGATCCGGCCGAAATCCAGCCACTTTTCCAAACAAGGCCTAAATCCAGATCTGGACACAATTTTAGCCAGATTTCCGGATTTAATGGGACTTCATTTCGATGTAGAGGTTCAGCACACAGTATCTATTTTTAGTGATTGAGTTTAATTACCTTTTGCATTTTTTTGTACGAAATGAGTAAAACAGCAAGCTTAGTTGAGTAGTATTTCAGCTGTTTGTGATGTTTGTGACTGATAGGAGCATTGTGTTTGTTGCTAAATACAGTCCCTTAGTGTGCTAATTAATGTTTCACAGATATTTTTGTGTGATATTTTAACAATATTACATTGGCCAAATTTGTAAAAAGCAGATCCGGTACAGTACTAGTGACAACACTAAACACAGTACACTGAATCACATTAAAGAATGGTCTTGTAACAAAGCTGTTTTAGCTAATGAATTAAATATGTC
>Ga0126335_1003211_pt1 | contig 10091 bp, 8 predicted proteins | sample OlaspJWI45metaG_FD_108409 | JGI IMG/M metagenome (GOLD analysis project Ga0126335, IMG submission 108409) | Marine gutless worms symbiont microbial communities from Oahu, Hawaii - Olavius sp. 1 OAHU.JWI-45 metaG | ecosystem: Host-associated > Annelida > Digestive system > Unclassified | place... | reverse complement strand
GTTGTGTCTACTGGTCCGCAAGACGTTTGCCGGTCACGCACCAGACTACCTGACAAACTTGTTGACACCAGCATCTGATGTCCCTTCGCGATCATCCTTGCGTTCGTCAAGCAGGAGAAACCCGGTCGTCCAGAGAACAACACAGAAGATCAGCGACAGGGCGTTCTCTGTGGCAGCACTCCGTGCATGATATCGACTGCCGACTGATTTGAAACTCTCGCGTTCGACGCCTCCTTTTAAAAGACATTTTTAAAATTTTATGTTTGTGCGAACATATAAAATTGCGCTGTAAAATAACTGTATATAAGCCTGATTATTATAATGCGCTCTCTGTCTTATGGTAGGGGGCGCATTACAAACGTATCTTTGTCATTTGCTGTCATTATCAATATTATCATTAATGCATATTGGACCGACAAGTCTGCGGAGCAGTTACACCGTTACGGACCTGCTACGGATGTGTCAATGGAGGCCTAATCTAAATTGAGCTTAATTCAACAAATAACGGATTGTTCAGTCTACGCGACTACCACCGAAAGCAAGTCAAACCATGCGCTAAAGCAGCAGCCAGCAAAAGCCCTGCATATAGCATCCAACTGTCACGGGTGGTCTGCGTCTAACGAAATAAGTGTCGTCCCCGATGGGACGCCACTATAGCTGGCCCGCAAGCTCCCAAAGTTCGTTTGGACCGAGAACGTCCGGGACTTGCGACGGAATGTTTGTCCGCTGGAGTCAGAAGAGATTGTGTGGGGAAAGAAGTTCGCGCAGAGGGCGTGCAAAATTTTAGCGAAGTCTGTCAATCCGCGGCCGAATTGCAGCAATGCAGCTAGAATTAAATGCTAGAAAAAAAACCATTCAACACGTTGGGGACCCTTTTTTTACCCAAAGACCACACCAGATTTGGCGAAGATATCTTGATCGCTGACCGAAATATGCCCCGAAAACTGAATTCGAAACACGTCTCTAGCGGAGGAATTCTACTTCCGGTTTTAATTTCGACATGTGTTTTGCTACGGAACCTTCCTATGTGTGATCATACAAAATTTCAGCGAAACGACACAGAGACCGATGACTGCTCCCAATGCTACATTACAGGGCCTTGAGTCAATGGGCGAAGTGCCGACCCGGAAACACCCCAAATGGCGAAACTATACTTCCGATCGCGAATCTGATGGCGGATTCTGAATTCGGAAAGCCCGAATTTCTATTTGAGTTTCCTAGTAACCTACTTGTCTATCTCGCTTCATTTCAGAGATATTCGCGTGCACGGCAGACAGACGGACAGACAACGCAGACCGTTACTATAGCTGCCCCCACATTGTGGCGGGATTGGAGTCTAATTCATGAATGTATATATAACAATAACAATATATAAATTCGTGGTCTAAGTATAAGCAACGAATAGCAGGAGGCTTATGCAAAAGAACTTATAGGTTTGAATAATAATTTTTGTGATATTTTTGTTTGCTCACGCCATTTCGGACTTGTCTTCTGGCTATTTTGTTAGTTTTTAGTGCAGTAGGCTGTAGCGCTGCCGATATTATTAAGTACGATATTACAAAACAGGATATTGTACCTAAAACAAAACTTACAGTACACACGGTTAAACATTTGCCTTGCTTTTCTACAAAAAATGAATTTTGTGATGCACTCTTTTTATATTGATGTCAAACTTCAAACGATCAAATAGTTACCTGTGCTCGAGAGAAGCTAAAAATATTTGCTGCCGCTATTTTTGCTGCTATGACCTTTACTTTTAGGTTTCTTACGGTCTTACGAGTTACCAACTTAACCACAGTCATCATGGTCACGTCAGCCACAGCTGAACAATTTGTTTACATACTTGAAAGCGATGATGTTGGTTTAACTTTAACGTGTGTACTGTAAGTTCTGTTTTAGATACAATATCCTGTTTTGTAATATCGTACTTATTACTTAATAATATTAGATATGCCAGGAGTTTATGCGTTTAATCGGCGATGGGCAATAGGAAGCGACGATTTTGTATTTCCTGCGTTTGGCGAATTAATATTACGTAGTGTCTGGTAAGTTGTGTGGAATATGGATGCATTTCTGTGCTACTGTTCCGTGACGCGTAGAAGGAGAGTAGTGGGGTCTCACTATTCGATGAGCCATGACCTATGATCTATGATCCATGATTCAAATAATAGAAATCATTTTTAAGCCTAACCATAACTCCTAACTTTTATTGGTAATTGTGCACAATAGTACCGTTTCTAAAAAAACTACGATTTTCGCCACTTACAAAGACAGCAAATATCATTCAATACATAAATATGAAGAACCTACCTACCGGAAAGCAGTAAATTTGATTCTACAACGAGTTGTAATGCAGCATGTTGGAACTTGTCTTAGATGAAGTTGTAGACATGCTGAGTGCATTGAGTCTGTTGCAGACATTTTATTAAGTGTTGACGTACCTGTATTGCCATATTATCATCTGTTATAAGCAGCGATACATTTTTGTGTCACTTGCATTTCGAAAAATTGTTGCACATTTGTCACGAATTTGTCTACAAACTTTACTGGTTGAGTCGTTGTGCCAAGTGTGTAGTTACGTGCCGAGTGAGTTATTGTGCCGTGGTTGCATTCTGTTTTTCAATCTTATCAATATGACAATATTTGAATGAAATATGTTTCTAGCAACAGCAGCTTTGTATTAGCAAAGACTGATTTATAATTAGCTATAACAACTTAAAGTCACAGCTCAGGTGCAGCATTTGTAAATTATTTGCTGCTATATTAACTTTGCTTACCTCAGACTACCGTTGAGCTGAATTACAAATATCTGCAGTTCGGAACACACTCTGTATATCGCTATGCCTATGTCACATGTGGCACAAGTGGTTAGCTGCAAGCATTTCATTCATGAAAGCCAGCTGCTCACTGAGATATGCTTCAATCCCACCAGAACCACTCCACTGTGTTACATATGAACTTTAGGCAACTGCCTCTAAGCTAAGCACAGCATAAGGGCCCCAATGTGACAAAAACCCAATCTGCTGAGCCTATAAGCTGCCTAGAACATCATGCAACAAGAATATTGTATTGTACTATAGTAACTAGAGTAGCTGTGCTAATGTTCCCTGTTTACTCCAGACCATCATCAATAATCAGATGAAGCCATGCACATAGGTTGAGGGGTGCCTGGTTTAGTCGCCTTTTACAACATCCGGGCTGATCCGGCCAGGAAACAGAGTGGGTGTATTGTAACCCACGGAACCCACACGGGGAATCTATTTTCTAATTTAATAAAAATAATATGTTAATTTACACTGGTGCCATATATGTTCAGTTATGCATGTACTTGATATGTATTTAGTAAGGTACTGTACTGTCTAACTGTGGGCCTATTGAGATAGATCAAGGTAAGTGTTCTGTGGTGTCGATTCAGACCCCAAAACAAAAAACCTATAAAATCAAAAATTCGAAATAAACTTGGCATTTAACTAATAACTAGCCAGTCTGCACCAATGCTAAATGTCCACTGGCATGTATATTTGATACCATAGCTTTCACCAAAAATAACCATTATAACAAACTAGTGGTAGCATGCTGCTGCTGGCAAATACACACAAAAAAGTTGTGAATGCTGTTTTCAGCACCAAAGCTATATATTACACTTACAAACAGCATATTTTTGACAAGCAGAACATTCAAAACAACATTGCTACACATCCACAACATTAATCTACTGAAATCTGCAAATAAATAATCACCGGGACCATATCGTTTGGACGGTACTTTAGATATAAAGTTGCAGTACCGTCTAGACAGTACTGAGTACTTTACTTTAGAGGCTAAAGTGCCATCTGGACAGTACTTTAGTTAATGTGGTAATTTTTTGCAGTACTGAGACATTGCTTCCAAGTGGCAGAAAGCTTTGTAAAGTGTAGAAATATGAATTAAAAAAGTGTGCACTTGCATGTTGCTGCAATTTGTTTTTTATGTTGCTTCCAAATTTATGGTTTGGTTTACAAAGTTTCTTTAGCTTTTAAACCATTTCTTATGGTTGTTATATGCAAATTTACACAATAATAACACAAATTTTAAAAACTGAGTCATAAAAAAGTACCAGTCTATTACTGCACATAATGCAAAAAGTGACTCAAAGATGGTACCTTTGTGTGCACCAAAAGCAGTATAAAGCATACAAATTTAGCAAACATTTGATACATTTGAATAGGGGAGGAATTTTTGCAAAATTTTGGAAACATACTTTTGTGCTTTTTGGCACACCTGGTAGATGGCTATCCATGCGTGATTATGTAGGCCATTTCTGTCAGTTTACCTTGCCTTAAATCAGCGATGCATGTTGTTTTTAGTTGTTTTGAAGCATTAGTCAGTTGATTTATTCCTCGACTAACTTGACTTATTTTGTGTGCAGGTTGGTAGCTCTGGGTGCAGTGCTTGCCACCCACAATGATTTGTTGTATCAGTGTGAGACTGGGCATTTGCTTCGTTTCTATTATGTTGGCACACTGTTGTTGCTGTCTGTTGCAATATTGTTGTGCATTGCAATCATCTACATAAGTGCACTTGGAACAGTTACTGATGACAGGCCACGAGCCAAGCTTCCACGTCTGTTGTATGTACGAACGGTTCTGCTTATTCCTGACCTAGTATGGACAGCCGTTGGTACAAAGTGGGCATTTGCGGATGAGGCAGGCACAAAATGCCCAACAGATGCTGTTGCAGTTGTTCGCAGCGTTGTGCTTGTCGGCTGGTTGCTGCAGCTGGCATTTATTATCTTTATTCTATTGTTTTTTGATCCTCTTGGTCATCGAGATTTCAATGCACATCCAAGTTCAGTTCAAGATTCACAACGATTATGGAAAATGAGGTTTTGTATTTTTGGTATCATTTTCTTTGTTTAGTTATGCTAGAAAACTTTGTGTATTTTTTGTTTGTTTTTTAAAGTCATTAATTTTTAAAAAGATATTATTGCGAAAAACTTAGTAAAATATAGAAATTTTAATCGATTTTATATTGAATACCACAGACATAATTAGCATTAATTATTGTTAGTGTTCAGAAAGCTAACTGTGGAAAAAAATCCTCATATAACCAACCTATATTTATTAGTATTCTGTTTCTCTTGCACTTTGGAGAATTTGTAGTTTACTGTATAATCAGTGATCGCTATGCTCATTATTCAGCATTTATTGGTTTATTTGTATTTTGTATGTTACCACATGTATCCCAAGTTATCATCCCCAATGGGATGGAGCGCCTAATGCACTTTGAATTATTGAATTACAATATTGATATGCTTATGTCATTAAAGTACCATGTTAATGTAATTTATGTACAGTTTGTGCATGTTAGTTATCTAGTGTTTGTGTATGTACTGTAAGCAGGTGTCGCCTGCTGTGCTGCTGTATATCAAAGAATCGTCATACAGCTAATGCTTTTGAAGATGTTGCTCATTTGATTTCTGATTACTTTCATGTTGGTTTCCATTGCTTATTCTTTTACACACAAAGTTTTCTTGGTGAAAGCAGCATTTGTAGTGCATTGTGGTGGGAATGGGTGTATAGAGTTTTACACCAGTTTGTTACTTTTATACATGTAATTTTCTGCTAATTCATTTTACAGTAGAATGCAAATGTGGTGCTGATGTGTGATAATATATCACCGATTGTCATTGAAATATTGTTTTCACATACTTTTGTTCTTGGTGAATGCAGGCAATTGATGTTGTTCCGAGTGACATTGTTGCTGGATTAATTTTACTCCAACGTCAGCAGCAGATGCGAGCTACACGTCTTGACTTTGACTCATCTGCCGTACCACATCATCTTGCTGACAGTGGTGATGACCCGTCAACACAGCCAGTACCCGGTTGGATGACAGTAGAAAATGCATCACACTTCATGAAATTTGCTGGTGCAAGTTATGGTTGGCCATTTTTCCTGTTCAGCAATTTTCTGTGTGGGCCATGCAGGCTTTGTTGCAGCAGCAGGTAAGAGAATTTGTTGTAAAGATAGATGCAATATTTTGTTTTTTAAAATCTAGGCAGTTGTGTTGTGCAGTTTGTGTTTTATCTACATGTATTAATCTCTCAGTTTAGGCCCTGTTGCCCTGAGAAAAATGGAGTGATAAAACCCACTTTAAGGAACATGGTGCAACAGCAAAAATTTATAATGCATTATGCTAACTTAGCAGGAAATGAAAGATATCACAGAAAAAATAAATGTTGTAAACCAAAGTATTTTAGGAACACGTTATTAGGGCCTGAAGAATTGTGCAATTGCGCACTTTTTTTTACATAATTTGGCAGTTTTTGAGTAATATTACCATCAAAAATACGACCATTTCTGCTGCTGATCGTATTCACTTAACATTTTGTTAACATGATGTTGAGTTTTGTATATTTTTGCACCATAATAGACCCACAGTAGCAAGTTTTTTGCCTGTGCATATGAACTTAAGCAGCCAACTAAATTTACTGCAGTTTCCTGAAGGTGAAAAGAGAAGATTTTGGATTTTTTAGCTTTATTTTGCATGCAAAATAAGAATCGCATAATTGTGCATGATTTGCAATTTCTGGTCGATGTCGAATAATTTAAAATTTGGGATCACATAATTTCTAGAATAATTGCATAATTCTTTAGGCTCTACACATTATTATGTCTCTGTTGCTGTCAACAAGATAGGCACTGAATGTATCATTTCTTTGGGTGGTTGCAGTGTCTTTGTAATGCTGTCTTTCTGTCTCGATGTCTTGAAACTGCAGAGATTTTGACAAGAAATTTGCAGTAATGTGATTTTTTGTAAAGAGGGAACAGGCAGATGGCTTGCTATAGAGTTTTAACTGGTCTTATTTTATATTATTTTTGAGGTATGATATGAATAGCATTTATGTGAAATTCACGTGTAATTTTTTTTACTTTGTGTGGTTTTTAGTTAAAAACCATTGTTGACCAGATATATTACAGCAGTGGTTATATTATTCTGTAGGTGTTGTATGTGTTGCTATTCTCATGAAAACATGCACGGTGATAACTGCTGTGCATGCAACATGTCCGCTGTTTTGCATGGCACAAACGTTCAAGAAGCCGACATCATTTATGCCAACTTTACCAACCGGGTAACATGTCATTGTCACTGTGTTCTACTGATGTAATGCAGTACTGGTACTTTTATGTATCACCTTTGAATTACATAACTAGTGATACTGCTTATTTACTTTTTCTGTTGTTATTATTGTAATTTGTTTTGCTTGTTGCTGTTATATGTGGTTTTGTTAAGTTCACTGTTTTGTCACATGTTTCAGATATTTGAGACTGTGTTTTATATTGCAATCGATCACCAGCACCAGGCAGTTGTTGTTGCTGTTCGTGGCACTCTTTCACTTAATGTAAGTGTGCTGTTTTTAGCTGTTTTGTTGCATTTATTCATTAGCACATTCTACCCTGTTCTTTGTTTAGATGTCATTTAGCACTTGGAATCTTTCCTTATGTTATTCGAAGATGTTCAGCAGCCAAATGAATGTGAGACTAAAAGGCTTCTTGTTTTGTGACCTTTACTAAGGACTAAGGAGGTTATATTTCTGCCACTGTCTATCTGTTGGTCTATCAGCATGATTACTGATGAAGATACATATAGATTTTTGAATAATTTTGGAAGGGGGTAGGCTTTGGTGCAGCAAGCATTAGATTGAATGTTTGAAGTAATTTAGGTCAGATTTTTAAGTTCAGGAATTTGTGATATTTAAGTGCATGGCAAGACTGAATCTTTTTGCTGCGCTGTTTATAGTTTACTGTAAGTAATGTTGCGGTGCTGATGTATTTTTATTTCAGTGTGTTGTTTTGCCTGAGTTAATATTTTTTCTTCTGGATTCAGGAATTCCTTATGGAGCCTTGTCAGCAGTTTATATTCTGTGAATGCTGATAAACTTACACTTGTCCTAGTTGTTAAATATCTTCAGCTTTGTGATGCTGTTGTTAGAATGTCTGCAAGAGCATCATGTTTGTTAAAAAATGTATGTTTGTGACCTCAACAGGTTTTCCTTTTCTTAAAAGTTTGCTGTGTATGGCTTAAGCTGTGGTGGCGGAGGCTTGTAAAACAATAACTGTCAAAAAGTTGTCCTAGAATGTTACAGATAGCAAAATTAATGAAATCCAAATGTTAGTTGACTTGTGTTCTAGTTCTACTTATTTGAACTGTTCACAGGATGCTCTAACAGATCTCGCAGTCGATGCAGATGACATGTCGACAGCTGGTGATATTGACGACGCAAAAGCACACAGCGGCATTCTCCGAGCTGCTGTTTATGTGGAATCGATGATATCAGACAATCATCTGCTTGAAGCTGCATTTCAAAAAGCTCCGGTTAGTCTATTGTAACTGTTTCTGCTGTTTCAGCAATGTTGTGGTGATTCATGCAGACTGGCTTTCATGGATGTTTTGTTTCTGTTCACTGGAAATAAATAACTTGTGAAATGTGCCAATCTGCGGTCTAACTCGAATGACATGCAGAAGCTGTTCATGCCACAAACGCATAACAAACTCGGTGATAGGAGTTTCTCGGCCGCCGGTCCCCGACTATGGAACGACCTTCCACCTGGATTACAGCAGCCGGGACTTACCTTTGACTCCTTTAGAAAGTCTCTGAAAACACATCTGTTTGGCGACCGAAGTGCTTAGTGACTCATTTGAGTATATAGGCGCTGTATAAATAAGTTTATCTATCTATCTATCTATCTATCTAACCCAAACTGTCGTTGTTTGGAGATTGAAGTAATGGCCAGTCTTCTGATGCCTAATCATGTCAGCTGTTTATCAGTTCTTCTTTGCACTGTGGAACTGGGAGTCTGATGTATGCAAGAACTGGTAACCAGGCTAATGTAGTGAGGATGGAATGAAAATGGTGGCTAAGTAATGTGCAGCAGTGATATATAGCATTGTTAGTTTGCTGTATATTGTGTTGGTCAGCTCAACACATTGGGCAGACTTTTTCATGACATGGCTCATTTTTGTTTAGTTTGTTTCGTAGGTTTAGTTAATTTCTTCAGTTAGTTGTGTCTCTTTATTTGTCAAGTTCACTGTTTACTTTCTGGTTATTTGTGTGTCTTACTTACATGTATAGTGTCTTTATGTGTTATGTATTAGGGCTATCGGCTGGTTGTGACTGGTCATAGCCTTGGAGCTGGTACTGCCGCTCTTCTTGCTGCACTTCTACAACGTGACTACAGCGACGTCATTTGTTTTGCATTTTCTCCACCTGGCTGGCTTGTTAGGTTGGTCTGTCAGATTTGTTCTTTGTTTATCTCATGTAGTAGGAAGATTGATGCCAGAGTTTTTTGCTTTGATGTTCAGGCCGTGAAATTTGAATTCAGTGCATTTGGTATTCTTAGTTCATCTTTTTCATTTGGTACGTTGTTTATGTAGCAGTATATTTGTAGTTGATAGCAAGTGAAAACTATGATGCATTTCTTAACACGTTTGCTAATGAAGTTGTTTTAATACCGTTGCATTTGCTAAACATGAGGACATTATTAAGTAGGGTCATCACATCTTCGTTTATTGTAACATTGACAAATGCAACTCGTGACAATATAGTACGCCTAACACAGAGAATTAAAAATACACTAAATCATAAAATACGAAACTACAAAAGATAAAAGATATTCAAATAATGGTAAGTTCATGTATGTATTTAGGTAAGGTCGGATGTGCTACTGGAGTTATATTTAGAATTTTCTCCTTATTACATTGCTGAAGTCGTTCTTGGTATTTAAAATGTTGTGAAAGTTAAACTGCACATTCTGTGAAGCCTATCGTGATGACAGCTTGCTGTGTTTGTAACAGCCGCTCATTGTCCACGTACATGAGACACTTTGTCTGTTCTGTCGTCGTCGGTAAAGACTTGATTCCTCGACTTGGTATTGTTACGCTGGAGAAGCTGAAACGTCAGATGTGGAATGAGCTCAACAGCTGTTGTCTTCCTAAGGTTTCCTTCTATCTTTGTTCTTGCGCATCTTATTTCTGTCAAAACATGTCAGTTTGCTTTACTCTGTGCATATCTTATGGTAGCTCTAAGTCTGTATATAAAGCCTGTGTGT
>Ga0126335_1003210_pt1 | contig 10091 bp, 8 predicted proteins | sample OlaspJWI45metaG_FD_108409 | JGI IMG/M metagenome (GOLD analysis project Ga0126335, IMG submission 108409) | Marine gutless worms symbiont microbial communities from Oahu, Hawaii - Olavius sp. 1 OAHU.JWI-45 metaG | ecosystem: Host-associated > Annelida > Digestive system > Unclassified | place... | reverse complement strand
TTAGGATTAGGGTTAGGGCTTCGTTGGGGCCAGGGTTTCCCTGGGGCCGAGTTGACTGCAAACCAAAGGGGCCAGATCTTAGATCAGTAACTCATCCCAGATCAATACATCCCTGGTCAACTCGTCCCCAAGTAAGCTCGTTGGAACGCGTTAAGGTAGAGGTTAGAGTTGGGGTTAGTGGCAAGTGTTAGGATTAGGGTTAGGGCTTCGTTGGGGCCAGGGTTTCCCTGGGGCCGAGTTGACTGGAAACGAGTTGACTGCAAACCAAAGGGGCCAGATCTTAGATCAGTAACCCTTCAGGCGCACAACGGTTTGCTTCGCCCATGTGCCCGTAGCCTCCTGTCTGCATGCGCTGAGCTTTGTGCCTTACATCATCATGTCCACAACATAATATACAGCGTTAAAACATTAAAGTGTATATATATTCACCATATTTTCCGCAATGCACGGTGTTAATCACAGATATCACGATGTTAACACCAGACGTCAAAAAAATTTCTTCTCTTCTCCCTTCGTTAAACGTAACCAAAGCGATGACAGGAAGTTGTATGCTTTATGCATAAAAGTAGATCGATCATCGATAATTTAATTTTCTGGCAGTGAGACTACTTTATAAAATTTTAAAAACGAAACTAATGGTCTAAGAAAGTCGAAATACAGCCTGACCGCGTCACGAGCATGCGAGCAAAACGAAAAAGAGAGTAAAACTGGTTACAAATCCGACATTGAGGGTAGAGCGGTGAGCGGGCGTGACCGAAAACGATCGAGAATAAGTGGGCTACATCGGGAAGGTGCACTCATACAGATCGACCGTTCAAATTCAAAACTTCAGTGTTCAAACATAACATTTCACTGATTTCATAGCTAAGCTATGTAGTCTGCATTCTGTAGTCTACTGCTAAATCTTGAATTACTCTTTATTAATAGGCCTACCATTGGAAAGTGAAAGTGAATTCTAAAAGATGTAAAAAATGAAATTCAAATACTTTTACACTGTCACTGGTTTCTTCATTAAACGGCCAGATAGCCTATGTTCATATTTTTCAGTTCATAATATAATAAACAATTACTATTTTTGCGTTCTATGGGCAGTCAGCGCAGATGTCTTAAATACAATTACTAGGAATGTTAACTTCAAAAGTTTTAGGCGATACATACAGTTCATTTGGTAAATTTCATAAACAACTTAGCCTACATAACAAAAAATTAAAATCAGATTTTCGGTATTAATGCTGATCGTTCAAGACGGTTTGATGCCACAACAAAATGAAATTTTCTATTTCCAACGTTGCACATAAGTAGGCCTATCTACATGTAGGCTGGAGAACAATACATTTCAATAGGCACGTACACTAAGCCTGCATTAGCATAATTTATTGCCTACAAGTTACAACTGCTCATAGTTTGCATTAACAACAACAAACGGAAACTAGTTTATAGATCCCGTGATAACTCATAACAATATGACATAAACGCCAATGCTTTTTTGACCTGATACATAGCAACTCATACAGTTCAACTGTTCAACATTCAAAATGTGACAAACAACCATCTCAAGTAGTCAAGTAGCTTGTTGTCCAATAACTTCAGCTTGGAGAGCAAAGGCAATTTTCAAAGTTATGCATACAGCTCATGCAATCTTTAACCATACCAGCATGCTTCCTCAACATTAACATACAAGCAGCACTACTGTTTTCAAATTACGATGTGCCATAATGAATTATCCTTTAAAGCTTCAGTGCATCGCACATCAGACAAAGTAACTATGAAACAAATGTCATTACTAATACTAGGCCTACAGATGAATCAATCTTATGATCACCAGACCATACAACTGACGACAACTCTGAGGAAAACAAATCAGTCATTCATAAAATAATACAGCATCACAAAATAATGATAATACCTGTAAAAACAAAGTCAAGCATCTGTAAACCGAAAGAATAGTTGTCATATATTACAAAATCAAAAGTGGACACAATATGAACAGAGACAGACAATTACGTGCTTCTTTCCCTGACATGATCTCGACGTTGGCTCCATGACCTTGATAGTGGAACGTGACTTAAGACATTCTACAAATGTACTAAAAAATTAAAGTCCTTCCGAAGCGACATGGGTCCACCGGGCAGCGCTGATCGCAATTTCTGTAGCCCTCAGCCAGATCGACACCAGCTTACTGCAAGACCACGGACACAGAGCTAGTACATGTCTGTTTACCTTCCAGCTGAACATAGTACTCATTTACCGAACAGGGAGGGTAGAAGGCTGAGTCGAGGTTCCATGCGGAGATATCTCAGTACTAACTGGGCCCAATGTCTTTGTTGACCAACGTCGTTAACTGCTGCACCATGCAGCCAATCAAATGTACTGGCACACACATATGAAAAGTGAGATTTCCATGTCACAGCTTTCAAAAGTTGGAACCCGTACAGGACCGACGAATATGGAAACAAATGTGACCAAATCAATTACCACGCCCTATACAAATGGTAATAAATCAGAGGCGTCGGAACGATTTTAACATTGCGGGGGCGAACATTTTATGAGAGTAGGCCACAAAGAGTGGAAGTTTAAGGAACAGCATGTAAAAATGTGAGAAAATATTGCGGGGGCGAAAAGATACTCTCGCCCCCGGGGTTCAACATTGCGGGAGCGAGCGCCCCCGTCGCCCCCGCCGTTCCGACGCCTCTGTAATAACTGCAGTAAACACAAATCAAAACTCCAGAAATAACAAGTTCAAGTTCATCATCAATATGACATGACGCTGTGTACTGTTTGGAAATTCTGAACATTCGTGGACCTAAAACAACAAACATCACAAATTATCTTTGACAAAAACATTTAGCAATCATTGCTATGCATGAGTGGGGTGTTAACCCTCTACTCTCTCGCTCACTCATGCTATGCATGCAACAGATTAACTGTTAGTTCACACTGGGAGTACATCAGTATGACAGCAATGCAGGGTAGTAATTTGTCAGTCTGAACTTCCACTGTCCATCCATCAGCAGATTGGTTACAGTTACAGCCATCAATCCCATCATGCGCCAACCGCTGTTCCGACTGATGAAGCTCTCAATAATCTGCAATACCAAAAACGACAGTAACCTGACAATGTTGCGGTCGAGGACGGACGACGACGGTGCGGACTTGGGACCCGCGGACGGAATAAAATACTTGCCGGCTTGAGTCTGCAACATCATGTCACGTGATCCAACAGTCCTGCTGCGGTATGGATCGGCCGAGTGGGGTGGATATGCCTCAAATGTCCCTGCCTTCATGCCTCCGTCCTTCAATGCACAATATTATCCAAGTTACTAGCTGTCCTACCACAGCGTGGAGGCCAGCTATAGTAATGTAACGTTGTCTGTCCGTCTGTCTGTCCATCTGTCTATTACTGTGTGCCACACGGGAATATCTCCGACAATAAGCGAGACAGACCTATTGTCACTAAAAGCTTACTATGAAACTTGAATGGGAAACTGGGGTTCCAGATTCAGAAACTGCCATCAAATTTGCGACCAGAAGTATGGTTCCAATTTGTCCATCTGAAAATAAGCAACAGGCATTTCACGGTGCAAACTTCGGGGGCTCGCGGGACAGCTATCGTTCCGTACCATCGGGGACAATAGCTTGTTAATATCGTTGTCATCATCATCATCACTTTGTCGAGACAGCCGTCTGCACAAGTTGACGCCTCTTGAACGGTTCTGCGCACGCTGTGGCGCCAAGTTGAGGCCTAGGCTGTGTTAGGCTGCACCGAATGCATGAGATGCGGACTACTGCGATCGACTATCCTGTAGCGTGGTGTTTGTCGGCCAGTCTGACAGTCACGCATCTTCATGACTGTTCCGAGTAATTCGCATTCGCCAGATAGCGCCACTTTGATGCGGTCATTGCTGCACTACTGTAGTCACGCGTTTATGATGGGGGTCATGTTCAATCGCTATTACTACCATGCAATCATTCAGACGTTAATTCCACAAGCAGGCCTGGGTAATGGTCATGGTCAACACATGTCACAACGTCGGGGTCTCCATCAAGAAGTGGCTTACACCAACCAAAAGAAAAACATGTCGACTCATGCAACAGATTATAGCAGATTACATCGACACATCAGCAAGTGCCCTCAGCAAATCGCAGGCGTAGGCCTACATAATATTGGTAAGATTAATGGCACATTATCTGCACGTGCAAAATGAAAAAATATTTTGCCAATAAATTTGTTAAACATTTTCAGTAATTCTATCAAATGGTAACCTACACAATTTACCAGTTTGGCTGGCGAGCTCGGTTTGAACGGTTTTAAGTCCAGTTTCTTCTCAAAGGCTTTCTTGGCAGGTGGCAGGGGCTTGTCGTTCTTATACGGGTTTTCATCAAAGTACACCCTTGGTGCCATGTTGAGCCGGAATGCGCCACCCTTTGTCATCTTTCTGTGAGCTTCGTTTTCACGCTATGCAAAAGGACCAAAATATGCATTAGACTTGCAGTAAATCAGCATGGACAGCAATACATTATGTTAATTCGTGTGCTAGTCCGTCCGCCCGTCCATTAGCAGGTTGGTAGCTATAGTGTGCTGCAGAGTAAAGCTTACTGATAGCCCAAGCACAGGCTGCAACACGAAAATTGGGAACAGAGCGTGGAGTACAATATAAAGTGTTACTTGTACTGCATTTGGGCATCTGACAGGTACAAACTGAAGCCAGCTGACTGTATAGAAATAGTATAAAAAATACACCAGCTGCACCATTCCCAGGGAAAAGATTCAAAAAATAAAGCTCGATCCCCATACGTTACCCCTTAACTGACCACTACTAAGCCACCACAGCTTACTGACTACTTTAACTTGCACTGAAAGCACACAACTACAACAACTGTTTGTGCTTCTATGATGTAGCCCTGTGGTGTAATTTACTGCATTTTGTTTTAACAAGTTTGCCTCCTGTTACTATCATAAATGTATGAAATCATTTTTTGGGTATAGGAAATATAGCAGCGTCACTGGTATGTTGTTCAACACGGTTATATGCAATGCTAGAACAAAGTTTAACCTGTGTGCTGCTAATGTCATGAACAGGGTTTTCTGGCAGTTTAATTTTGTTTACCATCATTGTATAAAGGTGCTAGGCTATGCTGCTATGCATAGACATGTATTTTAGTAGTATGTTTGTGTGTCTGTGTTTCTGTCTGTCTCTCTGTCTATGGACTATGGTCTGATACAAATAAATACATAAATAAATAACTAAATACTAAATACTACACCGTGTCTTTAAAAAACCCGGACCCCTACGATTTTTTAAGCATAATTTTACCAAAACAAGCCGTTTTTCGTAATTTTTGGCAGGGAAGATCATGAAGCTATTGCCTACTAGTCGTGCCTAAAAAGTTTGATATAAGTCGAGAACCACCAGCGTGGTTACTATAGCAACCATTGCAAAACAGCGCATGCTGGTCTACCGCGCAAGTTCGACGATGGAGCTTCTTGTAGTCTTCACTGATAATAAAGTTTTTAAAACGTTTTATCTGTTCACACAATGCGAGATATGATAAATAGCGAGTGTTCAAAATGTTGTCCTTGGTTCTGACAAAGGCCCCGAGTTGCTTGCTCAACTGGTCTATCATCTCGTTAACTAATGGTCTCTTCAAAGTCAGCCCAGACTCCACCAGTCGCTACTTCAGCTGGGCCATGTCACGTGCTGGCTTCTTGTATGATCCTGCAGGCTGCATGCAGCCCAAGTCTTGTACTCAACTGTGTTAACGTGCGGACTGACTGGCGGCCACAAATCCCGTGAAATGTAGCCGGGAGCTTCTTGACGCAGAAACTCCACTGTCCAACGTGCACTGTGTACCGGTACGACACCGGCGCACTGGCTGCTGGTAAGTTGGTAACCAAGGTCCATAGAGTTTTACTCTACGGACCTTGCTGGTAACCTGCGTGAACGCAACTTACGCGAAACGCTGTTTTAATTGAAACTATGCACGTCAAATGATATTTATATTGGAGCATTTTGTGGAGTTATGCTAAAAAGTGACGCGTGTTTTCTAAGAAACCCGATTTCCAAACTTGCGCAGTAGACCAGCGCGCCGTTTTGCAATGATGGTATGCTATAGCAGCTACGCAGGTGGTTCTCGACCTATACCAAACTTTTTAGGCAAAGCGAGAAAGTAATAGCGTCTTGACTTTCTCTGCCAAAAATTATCCACAACCAACTTGTTTTGGCAAATTTATACCAAAAAATCGTAGGAGCCAGTTTTTTAGACACGGTGTGTGGGCTACAAGCAAAGTTCTAATTTACGAAGTCCTGAATCTGGATTCAGAAATGGATCATCCACAAATCTAATCTAATGGTTCAGGCTATCAATTCTGTGTGCACATCATTTCTAATCCCATCGTTGACAAAAAATATTCCGTGATCAACTGAACATCAACAGGGCCATGTAATGTATTGCGATACAAAACGGAACATAGCAGGCTCACATGATGAGTAAACTTCAACTCAAGCATGTGAACTACATAGTGATGATTCAAACGGTGACTGGTGGTTATACATTAATCTTTGTGAAACACAGCTAATAAACTTCAAGCGATATACAATAGCTTTCACAATGGCACAAGTGCACAATGCTATTTTAATTCGTTCGCCATATGGCGCCATGTCTGCTGACAAGTGCTATGATGGCATTACCTAAAGTTCTCATCTTCCTCATAGTCGAAGATCGGCTCAGTAACTCTGCTCATGAGCTGAATTTTTTCAATGAAAGGTAGGCTGTGCAGTGTGCATATTGTATGCACAATTCATTTAGGGCATACACCACGCACTGTACCTTGAACCAAACCACAACCGTGACAGTCTGGGCCTAGGTGAGACATAGGGCTACATCAAGGCCATGACACACTTGCTGCCAGTACAAGTTAGGGCCATGTCACACATGCTCCTAACGCAGTGTTTTGGATAGATAAAACGGCACTGGTAGAAAAGAAACTGTAAAGTGAAAACATTGAAATAGATAAACTCCTACATTTATTTCTATGACCAAAACAACAAAAGTCAGTCTAAGGTACTGAATGAGGCCTTGTAAAGTCTTTTGAAAAAACTGAATATCAGACTATCAGTGTGACATCACAAGAGTGACTTGAAGCAGTCAGTAAGTAAGCAGTGAATTGTGTCATCATGCTGATGGCTCAAGTCATTCACAAACCCTGACAATGTCTCGATAACTGTTATATTTGTCTCCTCCCGTCATGCCCTCATGATAGTGACCAAGTGTCACGTGTACGAAACTACCGAACACACACCATCATTTAGTCAACCTGTGAATGGCAAAAGGCATGAAATGTCCCAGCAGGAAAACTTCACAAAGTGGGTGGCATTACCGTATTGCAACTGCCTACGCAGTACGCTGGAAGCCCGACATGCAGCCAGCTCAGTCAACCACAGACATAACAAGGATGCTTTCAGTCACAGCAGACCACCCACGTCTTTAGAGTTTTACACATATTATACCGTACGCATCAGACAAATGCAATAGATAACACCACCATCCTGCATATAGAAGTGTTAGCAAGCTGAAATCACTGAAATCAATACTAAAAAAAACGAATTACAAGCCAGCCATTGCAGAAGCCGGCTGTTAGTATGTATATGCAACATGAAAGAACAAGTGATGCAGATGCTTCGATAGAAATTGCTGAAATCAATATTGAAAGAAACAAATTACAAGCCAGCAATTGCAGCAGCCGGCTGTTGGTATGTATATGCAACATAAAAAAACAAGTGATGCAGATGCTTAGATATCACTTCTGTACTGTTGATACACTAAAGCATCAATGATCAACAGAAATGACAGGCAAGAAATAGGACAGTATTACAATATGCAGTGACCAATAATGACACCAGAAACAGATGCAGGAAGTGACAATTCTCTTTTCTCGATGTTTGCTCTTCCCATGTCCCTTGCCAACCGTTCTTATTCAAAACGGTAGATTTGAAAGACTACATAGCCCAAACTATCCCCTAAACAATAAGTATTTTGTTGAATAGGCTATGCAAGAACGTTAGAATCCACAAAAAATGTAGAAACAGTGAGGGGCACATGCCCATGCAATGCATTGCATTCATACAATAAATCAGCAGTGACACCACTAGCCATAATGAACCCCGAGCAGTAGCCATAGAGGTCACAGAAAAAATGTGACTAATTCCGTCTGTTCGCATGCATTACATTACTTAACAGAAGAAATGCAATTAACCAGAAACAGATCAAGACTGAAAAAAACATCATGCCAAATGGCAAGCGACAGACCATTAAGTGGGAAGAATTAAACATACACTGGAAGTCAGAAAGCTTCTTCTGAAGTCAGAGGCTGGAAAGAGATGATGATTACCTTCATAATTTCATGAGATCTGTTGTACTCATCTGTCTCGTGATTATCATACGAGTTCAGGGTAATGTGAATGTAGCTTAGTATCAGAACAATAAAAAATAACATCAGTAACATTCATGAGTGGTTATTAACTTGCAAGTTGCAACTCCACTTAAATTCACCATCAGCACAAATTTATTTCAAAAATTACATCTGGTATCAAAAGTAGCCACCCAGTTACGTTGTTCTGGAATGTCTACTGGTAACAAGACAACATCAAACAGTTTATCTATACTGAACACTGGCAAACCACATCGAGTTATCAATCAAATACCAAACAATTCACAAATTACAGCATATTAACAAATGTCTTGATCCCTTCAGGCTATATAATAGTTTTGTCCTCTCCTTATGCCATTCAAATTGATGTCCTGGTTGAGCCAGCTGCACAATAAACATTGAAGTAACCAGAACAAATACCAATCAACAGTAACATACCCATATCCCGAGCCTTTCTTGCCGGGACTTGTGTAGAAGTTTTTGCCAGGAGACCTGTATTCCTTGGTTGGCTTCACCTGAGAACTCAGTGCTTGTACCGGCCCCGACAGAGTGCCATAATAACTGCCAACACCAGACCTACAGCCAACCAGCAAACATTAACTGTGCTACTGCTATTGCTTGCATAATCAACCAAGTTCATAGTGCTCAATTCGATGAACATATTGTTTTGGGCACGATGCACATAGCGTTCGTTTTGTCTTATTTTTGATAACTATTTTAAGTACAACAAACATATTTACAGTAACAACATTAACCAACAACATCATAGCAGGAAACTGTCACAAAACAATATTGAAATGGTTCACAGTCTTTCCCTTTCCAATGAAGTGGGGCAATACTAGTTTCAGGGATTACAGTAATGAGAAATTATATCAATGCAATCTAAATTCTGTATGGCAGTGACAGTGATTACTACCAAAAAATAATTGATAGACTGCAAATTACTCATTACATTAATAGTAATATGCATGTAAATTTGGCAAATTAAATGCTTCAAATCATGTCATCAATTAGTTACATTTTCTTCTCTCCGCTGGTCGGTAGAAAAGGTTTTCCTATGTTCCTTTGTGCTTCTCGCAGCCGATCCTGTCGTCGCATCTTGACCTGGTCGGTGTAAGCTTCACCCTCCAGTACTCTCGAGAAAGCATCGGAGAAATATCCAGACGGTAGAGCAGACTTGGACTTGCAGCCACCAGGCAACATCTGTCTACCTCTCCCAGCTGACTCATTGAACATACCTGTAACACACACAGTTATCCATCGCGCCCGTAGCAAAAATGTCAGACCAGTCCAATGACCCCCCTCTCCGGCCACCAATCCCACTAAGGTCCACATTTAAGGTCCAGAAATTAACTCCAGAGTTGGCAATTTACCAAAATGGGCAATTTTGACTATTTCTTGGATGCCTAAGTCTACAAAGTTTATAGCTTCAAGGTTTGCCTGTGACTCTCAACCAAAGGCCCCTTAGCCACAATCTAAGACAAACAATCCTCCCCATATTTTCAGCTAGCTTTAGCATAGGACGCCTCTATGGATATACAGTGTCTTATCATAATATGTCAGTTATACTAAAGAACTTTTTTCTCCACAAAGAACTTTTGAAACATAAAAAAATTCTCATCTGAAAACCATCAGCTGAGCAAAATAACGCTCACATTAACCC
>Ga0126335_1003209_pt1 | contig 10092 bp, 7 predicted proteins | sample OlaspJWI45metaG_FD_108409 | JGI IMG/M metagenome (GOLD analysis project Ga0126335, IMG submission 108409) | Marine gutless worms symbiont microbial communities from Oahu, Hawaii - Olavius sp. 1 OAHU.JWI-45 metaG | ecosystem: Host-associated > Annelida > Digestive system > Unclassified | place... | reverse complement strand
GCCCGGAGTTTAGGTTTCCTAATGGATTATATAATGCAAAATATGAATTTGTCTGTTGCTTAGTATTTTGACCGAAGCTGACAGTTCACATAGTGCTGATATCTACAGTGGTTGTGATATTTTAAATCTTTCAATTGTTTAGTGATGTTGTTTGGTTTTGGCAATGTGTTTGTGAGTGTATATGATTCAGGTAGTTATTGATGTAGCACCGTGTTGTCATTTTTGCATCAGAAGCTTGACATAGGTGGTGTGTGGTATGTGCAGTACAACATAATTTCAGGGGCAGATTCATCCCGGGATGGCACTGACAACAGTCATCTTTCAATTGCGAGCATTCGCATTCCGAAACTGATACCTTACAGACACAGCGATTCTGATACAATGTTCCCAAAGCTCAACGAATGTGCACATTTTCACTACGAGTCTGTTGAGCTGCAGCAAATGGAGGTTTGCATTTTATTGTGGACATGACAGAGCCAGCCAGAATCCACTTCCATCAGATGCGGATTTCATCCACCAAATCCGTCTGATTTGGATTTATTTCAGATTTGTCACACAGTCAAAATTACCAGCTAATGCAAGTTGACTAAAAGTTAAAATGTAACAAAAAAGAAAGTAAAACCATTTTGATTATTTGCTTTAAAAAGTCAGTAATTGATCTCCAGTCGTTGTACAAGTTTTCATCTATGGCAAAGCTGCATTTGTCGTTGAGTGTTGGCCGGGGGGGGGGGGTTGAGAAAAAGGTTTTAGGCTTGTAGTTTTAAAGATTTTTTTAAAGTTTTATGTGGTTATTTAAGTTTTTGTGTTTTAAAACATAAAAATCTAATTAAAGGTTTTTTTGAAAACGTTTAAAAACCTAGGTTTTTCTAACCCAGTTCTGCAGCCGTGATGTTTTCAGTTTGTCTGCTACCAACAGGTGACGTTGGTTGAGAACAGCGGGCTTGAGCAGGAGGATGAAGAACCTTGGTATGAAATAGTGGTGAGTTTGAGTGGAGCACAGAGGGAGTGGCTGATACGGCGCTCATACAGCAGCTTGCATCGCATGGACCACCATCTGCACAGCTGCATCTTTGAACGCAATGTGAGCCGACTGCCTCAGATGACTGAAAACCTAGTCACGGAGATTGGACCTGTGGTATGCCTCACCTTGTGATGTGTTCAGACACATGTTGTGTGTGTGTATGTCAAGTCAAGTCAAGTTTGTTACAGTTTTGTGGTTCGAGGCCAAATAGCAAAAATGTACAACAGCACAGTTAATGACTGAAAGCCTGCAAACCTAAAAAATCTTTAAAAATTTGCAAACGTGTAGATCTGCAGAATTTTTTTTGTTTTGCTGACTGACAGCGGACACAGACTGATTCAGATCCTATTGATTGGCAATAATTTTATCTTTTTGTGGCTACTAAGAGTCATAAGGTCCCGCCTAATGTGTAAGTGCATTGTAACGAAATGCATTATTCTCCATGTGCCTCATCGTACAGTTTGGCATTTGTAATAAAGTTTGGTATAATAAGTAGGCTTATACAGGGGCACACACCAGTACATTGCAGACGTGGACTTACTTTAGACCAAAGACCGCATATTGCTGTGCACCCAGACAAGAAATTCCACAGACTTTAAAGATCTGCACATCTGTGATCTGTGTGTCCTGTTGGGGCTCTAATTTTTGAAAGCCTTGGCTTTAAAATTTTATTTTGGTTTACATCTTCATGTCCAGCATGAGTTGACTGCATATTGTGAGTGAGAAACTGTTTTTATTTGCTGAAGCTGCTTGACTTAACAGTTTGATATTTGAAACTTGTTTTCAGAGGGTTCTTGGAATGGTAGCAACTTATCTGACGAGGTTTTCCGAGTTGAAGCATGATATGATCAACTGTGCTCCAGTGCTAAATTGGCTTGAGGTTAGTACTCTGTGTTGTAATGTTGGTCAGCATTAGTTCTCACCAGTAGTGCAACTCAGTTTTAGTGGGTTGATCAGATTTGCTTACAACACTGTACAGTTCCAGTTGTTATCTGTGGAACGTGTATTTGCTAATTTCACTTATATGCTTATCATAATGTTTAGTTTCTTGTTCTGCTGAGTTGAGAAATAGTCACATAAAGGGATTATAACAGATATTTTGATTGCTGGATGACTTTCTTGATGCCCAGCAAATAGTTTCTGTGCAGCACTATTGCAGTTGATTACTCGTCTCCAAATGATCTTGTAAATAAACCCGTGGGTGTACACTGTGCAGGTAAAACTGTGTAATACCTTAACAATGCATGCCATACTTCTGTGGTGTGGTTCCCTGATGAAGAGATGCTGTAGCAAGTTGTCCGTTACTTTCACCTTTACTCACTCATTCAGTCACGTTAATGTATTGATGTTGAAATGTAGATGGACAACCGAGGCAACCGTCTCATTGTGTCCGACAATGATTCGGCCATTAACCTACCGGCCGTTGGTGCCGCTCACGCAGTCAAACGATATTCTGCTCAGGCTCAAGATGAACTTTCCTTTGAGGTGTGCATTCAACAGTTTTCTCTGTTTGCATTCTTCTGCATTCAGACTGGGTTTTGTCACATTGGGACCCTTATGCTGTTCTTAGAGGCAGTTGCTTCCTGTTTGTAACATGGTGGAGTGGTTGTGGTGGATTGAAGTGTGATCTTGACGACTAACTGGCTTCCTTCAGTGCTTTGATGCTGTTGGTTGGGTCATCCGCCATGTAAGAACGATCCCCGAAATGACCTATGGTGTGTCGAGTGAGACGTTGAGCCTCTACTCACTCACTCACTCACTGGTTGGAGTATTATATCGGTATTGTATCTGAATAGTTGTCATGTACTGGCTGACAGGTTGGTGATATCATCTCAGTGATTGACAAGCCACCAATGGATGAGTCGCTATGGTGGAGGGGCAAGAAAGAATTTGAGGTCTGTGATACTTTGTTTGTCTGATGATTAGTGTCTAAATGTGGTGCTTGTGTCTACAGAAACAGCAGAAGCTTGCTTCTTTTGGCTGTTGAATGATGGTGTAATTTTTTCACTGGATTGAATACTGGTTCTTGTCATTTCGTGTCGTTTTATGTTTTGTGTTATTGTTCTCTGTTGATTTGAGCAACACTTGTCTGCTGTGCATCATTGTTTATTGTTTTCTGTTTTTAAAGATTAATATCTGCTAGTTGAGTATCTGTTCAGTTTAACGCATTAATGCAGAAATTTTTTGTGAGGATCATCAATTTTATAGTGTCACCAAGTTTACAACACTTTGTGAATTATTCGTAATGATGTCTTGACTGTTTGCATTTGTCAGGTTGGATACTTTCCTGCAGATTGTGTTGAAATGATCGGTGAAAAAGTACCGCAGGCTGTAGCTACAAAGATTCCAGACTCCACTAAACCTGGTAATAAATTTGTTTTATATATTCAATCAAGTATCAGTTTGGAAATAATCATGCTTTGGCCAAGGATTGTCAGTTTCTGTTTCATTCTCTTTTATTTGACAATTTATTTACTATGATTTCAGTACATTAATGCCCAAAGGAATGTCTGGTATATTTATTTATTAAAGTAAAGTTGACAAAATGCAAGAAGAATGATAAAAAGTGACAAAAACATGAAAGGAACACGAGGAACACTTGTAGAACAAGTCAGCTTTGAGTCTTTTGAGAAGAATTCAGGAAGTGTGATGTAATAAATTTGTTTCATGTATTCAATTACTGTTTGTCAGTCAAAATGCTCAAAGACATTTACATTGATTTTATTAATAAAACGACATCTGGAATGACGGTGAGAAGAAAATGAAATGATAGTGAAAAAGTCCCAAATGAAAAGCCCAGAATGAAAGTGAAAACAACCAGAAAGCTGACAAATTCGGTCTGGCAGAAAACAGTAAAATTGTGACATTCTTATATTAAAGAAGTGATAGTTGATGCTGAACTCTACAGACTTGGTACTTGGCCATTGTTGGACGTTGAAAATAGCCATTGAAATTGCCTGTATTTGATAGCCTATGATAGATAATAAACTGTAAAAATGGTATATCTCAATAAACTGCAAAGAATTATTATGAGATAGAGCAACTTTCACTTAGATTTAATGACAAATGCTTTCATACATTTCAGTTTTACGAAAGCGCGGCAAATTGATTTCATTTCTGCGGACGTTCTTCAGTTCACGACCCGCACGAACACAACTGAGACGAACGGGAATTGTGCGGGAGCGAGTATTTGGCTGTGACCTCGGAGAACACCTTCTGAACTCTGAACATTCGTGTAATTATTTCTTCTGTTGCTCTGATTGAGTGGTAGCCATTTAGAGTTGTTGCATTAGTGTTTTTGCCTCATTTCTTTTAGTGGAATTGACTGTACTATACGGTATATCCATGCTTGATTGCCCATTCCATTCCATTAACAAGATGTATAGTGCACTTGCTTAGTAATTTTGTGTGACCATCCTAATTATTACAGGTAAGGTGACTATTGCCATGGGTTCCTCAGTGCTCCGCAGCATGTGGATAATCCTCTCTCTCAGTGGCATGACATGTATGCTTTTCTGTGTATATACCGTGTGTATGGAAAAGAAATGTACATCACCGGTGTCATCTTCTACACTACCAGAGGGTGCACATTTTTGGCATTTTTGTATATTAAAGCAAAAACAAAAAGTTTGGGCATCATCCTCACATTATGGGCTATGTTTGTGTTAATTTCCACCTTTCTGCTGTATTTGGTTTCTGAGGTAGCATGTGGAGAAGAATGTGCTCTTTTTTGTCATTTTTGTGGGGCTTTTTTGCAGTTTTTTGGCCAATTTTGCCACAATTAAAAAAGTTTAAAAATCTAAGTGTGCATATTATCGTTATTCACCACCTTCGTGCTAAATTTTACGTTCTTAGGCCTTCTCAGTCTTAAGATATCGTTTGGTGAAAAAACAGTCAAGACACCCACTCACCCAGCTTATTTCGCAGGCCGTGAATCTCAGTGCTACGTGCTGCAGACAAGACATTTTCTTTAGTGTAGCTGAAGTTTATGGGTGATAAATGTTGTAATTTTACATTCATTTAAAGTTTTTTTTCTGACTTACCCACTTTTTGCTTAGACAGTACAGTTTATTAACATTTCACAGTCTTGGAAAGCTTTTGAAAGTGGGCGTTTTTTTCTTGGAGAGTCTTTGAAAAGAGTTTTGATTTGTTTGTACTGTGTTGAGATGTTGGTGTGTGTGATGGCTTGCAGTACCACTGGTGTTGACAACCTGTGCTGAAGTAATTGAACAGCATGGCATTGTCGATGGAATTTATCGCTTGTCAGGAGTAGCTTCCAACATCCAGAAACTCAGGTTAATGGTGTCATGTTCAGTATTTACAGCTGTTGTATCTATTTTCTTTTTTATGAACTAGTGTGATATCATGGCCATAGCTACAGCATCTCACATATTGTAACCAACTTTGTAAAAAGTAAACTCTACCTGCATTCTGTACAGGATGCAGCACAAAAAAACAATCAACAATTCCCTAAGAAAAATTAAATATCTCCGGAAGATATAAATTAAATGAATGAAATTCGCAGGATGTAATTTGGAGATGTACTACTATAGCTTCAAGTGTTGTTAATATATTCAGTAGGAAACAGAAGTTACACCTGTCTTAGGTGAAAACTGTGATTTTTCAACTGAATGATCTGTATTTTCATAACTGTTGTACAAAAGTGTAGATAACACTTTTTGTTTGGGCTCCACTTCGTCGAGGAGAAAGCATAGTCAGGCGTGGAGTATTAATCTAACAGATGTAGTTAACCTGGTTACAAATAGCAGACCAATCGTCGGGCCAGTATATCTTTCGATACTGCCACAAGGCTTGAATGATAAAGCAGTACTCTCATTTTGTAAAAGACTTTTGTCATGCATTAAAACAGTTGTTTGACATTTCGTACATGCTCTGTGAACTGATGCTAGTAGCATCAAGCTGTCACTTCTGTCAGTTTTGCTTTACAATGGAAACAGTTATTTGATTACTTGCAGGTCAACTTAAGTTGTTGTTCACTTAACTAAGTGCGCTTTTTTATTTTCACAGCGTAGTTTTATTTTTTGAAAGAATATTTTAATGAAAGTACAGGTGTGGTCGGTAGTTACTTCCGCATGAAACACTGAAAACTACAGCAAAATATATATTGTAGTTTCTGAGAAATTTAATTTTACTTAGGGGATTGTTTTTTATGCCGCACCTTGTACATTTCCATGTAATTTTTTTCATTGCGAAAACGTTACACTATTCTTGCGTTGTATGTTGTGTTGTGTTGTGTTATTGTTCTTACATAACTGATTTTCACCTGAATGCTATATGTTGTTTGTGTATTTGTCACACTTTGATAGAATTTACTGAATTGCTTACTGTCTGATGCCGTGTTTCCATGTTGTAGAAACATATTTGATGAGGACCGAGTGCCGCCATCATTTGCTGAGGATGTTCAGCAGGACATTCACAGCATTAGTTCATTGCTCAAGATGTACTTCCGTGAACTGCCCAATCCTTTGTTAACATATCAGCTCTATGACAAGTTTATTGTGAGTTACTGTTGTGACGATATTGTTGCTGTAGTACTGATGTCAGCTGCAGAATAGCTGCATCTTGTAAGAGCTGTCCCCGAGATGACCTATAATGTGTGAAGTGGGATGTTAAGCCTTTACTCACTCACTAGCGTCAGTTGTAGAACAGCTCTGATGTCACCATAATGAAATTCATTTTTATACCTCTGCTCGTGCTCTAATCTGGGATGCAGGTATTATGTTTTGGAGTTGTTTGTCTGTCCATGCATCTGTCAGTGGCAGTTTTCGTTGTGATTGTGGCAGTTCAGTGTAGCTTAGTCCAGCTGTGAAGTGTGACCCTTATGTAAGCTGAACAGATTTTGGTTGAAAAAGGTCAGAAATTAAGGTCATAAAGGTCAAAAAAAGTCCAGAAGTAGGAACTAGTTCAGTTTGGTGTATTTGCAGTCCTAGTCCTTTGGGCAGAGGTAACCTTTTATGTGCCAGTTGTGGGTGTTTTGATGTACAGTGGTGTGAAGTAAGATCTGTGTCGTGTTGCTGATGATAACAGGAAGCAGTGTCTGTTGAAGACAGAGAACTACGGCTGCGTGTGTTTCAGTCACTGGTTCACCAGCTGCCACCACCACACTATAGGTCAGTTTACTGCGGCTTTTGGTCTTACTATCAAACTTACAGTAGAGTACACTCGGCTGTCGGGCTTTCTCATTTGCCAGAATCACAGTCTGGAACTTGCTTAGACAAACTTAGAGATTACTTAAGCCGTAAAAGTTTGTTATGATTTATTAGCTACATTGTTGTGAAAATTTGCAGTCCAAGTGTTAAGTGTAACACGTTTTGGGGCAAGGATGTGAAGTACAGCAGCAAACGGTGTTTTTAGATTCTGTTCTTGTGTTAAATTTTTGGTTACTTGGATGCACTTATTTGACAAGTGTGAACAGAACAAATAGCCTCAGCTTTTTGTACCTGACTGAACATGATGAGTTAATGGTAGTTTTTGTCTAATCTATGTGATTGACGTTTTATTTTGTTCCTTCATGATGTGCATTTTGTTGCATATGTCTGTATGCAGAACGGCAGCGTTTCTGATGAGACATTTGGCTCACATCTCAATGCAAGATGCCAAGACTGGGATGCACTGTAAGAACTTGGCGATTGTCTGGGCACCAAACCTTCTCAAGTGTGTATTTCTCTTCCTTTGTAGTGCTGCAACATAATAAAGCATTCTGATTCTGATTCTGATAGTGCTATAGTCACATCATTGTTAATTTGTTGCATATGTAGAATTACTTTCATATTCAACGTGAGTCATTTCTTGAGCGTCATGAATGTATCATTGGTGTGTTTTATACGTTACAGTTGTTGGCAGTATCAGCTTAGCGTAGTACAGACAGCCCTGTACTAGTATAGATAGCAGGCATTTGTGTGTTTGCTATCCATTGGACTTTAACCACACTGGCTTAAAGTACCAATGCTGTGAGCTTTTCTTTTCTACACTGTGAATGTGTTCAATAAATCCAGTCCATCCTCCATTCTTCCGTCTGTCCGTCCATCAGCAGACATACGAGTGCTTTATGCCTAAATGGTTTAAGATATCAAAATCCAATGTGCACCGCATGACAAAGTGATCTTATCATAGTCCTTGTGCCAAATTTCGTAGTCGTGAGTTTACCTCAAACAAAGTGTTTAACAGTAAACAGGGGTATACAATCTGTCGGCAGTGACTATTTCATCAATAATTTACAGTACCTTGGAAATGGTACAAGCTAGGATGTAAGTTAGTATTATGCATGCTTGGCTGAAGTTATGCTAAGGATAACATGAAATATTCAGGCACGTTGCTTGTTCACACTAATGTTGTTTGTGGGTGTGAAGGTGCAAAGAATTGGAGCTGATGCAGTGCAGTGCAGCTGTACTGCGAGGTGTTGGTGTACAGGCAGTCATTACGGAATATCTTATCAAAAACACCGACAGTTTGTTCACTGATTCTACGCAGAATTACACCATCAGCACTGATTTTGCTGCACGTCAGTCGAGTGCTTGCCTCTGTCTTGTTGTCAAATGTGTTGTCAGACCTGCACTTGTGTTGATTGAAATTACTTCAGCATATTCAAAATTTTGCATTTGTTAATATTTTAGAAATGCACCACCACACAATTCATTTTGTTTAATATGTGTAAGCATTCTGAGCAAGGTATGTGGCTACCGGATGACTTTTTGAAAAATTATCTTTTTTGGTTGAATGGAAAAATGTTAATGGAGAGGTTTTGCACATAAATTCCTACATTTGTGGGTAACAAGTGGTATGTATAGTATGCGATAATTTGCATTTTACCCTGTTTTCAGTGGTATATTCAATTGTAAATTAATTTTTTTGTTTGTCATTCAGCCACTGGTGAACTGCTGCGGCCGAGACGTCGTTCCGTGGCGTCCAGTTCCACTAGCCGACTGCTATCATTAGCTGAGGCACAGGAGAGAGAAAGAGTTCAGTCTGAAACTGGAACTTTCTTCGAAGTCGGTGGCGGGCCATCAGCACTTCCTTCCAAATACCACACAGTCGTTGACTTACCGATGTCAGTAGTTGTTTTTTCTGGTTTTTCTATTCTGATATCTCAGTTGTATGTTATGTCTGTGTTGTAAAAAATAAATATTGAGTAAGGTTGTCAGGTTAGTGCACTAACGAGTGCATTAACAATTGGGAGTTAATTCCGATTAAGAAATGATTTAGTGAAAAGTTTTCTTAGTTCAAGGATAAAAGAACTGTCCCAGCCAATAGTACTGCACCACCAAAGTCAAACTTTACTTTTTCACTGAATGAGAATTTCTTGCCATTTGCAGCACTGCTGTAGTTTTCAGTAACGGAGTTTAAAATTCATTGTTAATGCTATTTTAATGCTGTAACGTGAGTTGATTGTTAGCCATCTGAAGCAATTTAAGTTAATTTCAGAATATTATAACTACTGTTGTTCCATAATGTTTACTACCAGCAAAGACCAAATAAGTCAGCACTTACACAGTTTGCATTGAAAGCATGATATGAAATAATTGGGAAAAACTAAATCACACAGAAGCTCTGTATTATTAAATTCTGAATTTTGGGGCCCCTCCTGTCTTTGGAACGGCTGAAGCTAAAGACTTTAAATTTTGCATGCATATAAAGCGGTGGGGTCCCTACTGAAAACTATGCAACAGTAGGTCATATGCAGGTTTGCATCTGGGTCACGTGACCTACTTCTAACTTCTGCATACCCTACATATCTTAGGAATGACTATAGTTATAGAGTCCAATGCGTGTAGTGTGTGCTGAGCATTCAGTGCAGCCTATGCCAAATTACTTTGGCCTCTTGTTTTGTGATTGTGTAGTAAGCGAAAGAGGAATAGCCGCAAAAAGACGTCGTCTTCATCTTGGCGTCATGTGTTTTCACGGGCTCGTTCTGTTAGTCTGAAGGACTACACATATGATGCTGCATCTAAGCCCTCTGACACTGGTAACTCGACTCGATTTTGATAATTTGAGCTTTTCCATCAGAAAAAAAAACAATTTTTTGCATATTTTATGTATTGCAAAACTAGTGG
>Ga0126335_1003208_pt1 | contig 10093 bp, 6 predicted proteins | sample OlaspJWI45metaG_FD_108409 | JGI IMG/M metagenome (GOLD analysis project Ga0126335, IMG submission 108409) | Marine gutless worms symbiont microbial communities from Oahu, Hawaii - Olavius sp. 1 OAHU.JWI-45 metaG | ecosystem: Host-associated > Annelida > Digestive system > Unclassified | place... | reverse complement strand
GCAATTTTATCTGGCTCAACGTCCGGTACGGTTATTTTTGGTTTTCACGGTATGCCTAACCGGAAAGACTGACCGAAAACTACCTCATACGGTGACAATAGCAACTTCGAGTTGGCTGTTGCTTTGAGGCAAATTTCAATTAACGGTATGCATTCTTCAATGCACAAGTCATCTTTCGCATAGATTTTAAGATGTTCAACCAACCGCTTAACAACTGCTTCCGCCTGATTATTTGATCTTGCCGTCATGGCTGCACTAGTCACATGACGAATGCCCAATAAGCGGTTTACATTAGCAAATAACGCCGAAGTAAATGATGGACACTTATCACTATATAACTCAAAATTCAGGCTTAACATCGGTATTGCATGTTGTACTAATGCACGTGCTGTTGTTTCCGCCGTAGTATCTTGTACGGGGATTAAATATGGGTAGCCAAAAAAACATTTCACTACTACTAAAACTGCGGTGTTTCCGGCTGTGGTCTTGCGGGTTAAAATTTCATGGTCAATTGCAATTCGTGACCCCAATTGGTCTGGAACCGGTAGTGGATGCAATGATGCATAACGATGCTTAAAATTGACCTTGACTCGTTTGCACACAGCGCAGGCGTCGCAATACTCTGTTGTGTCCTTAAATAGAGATTTCCAAAAATATCTAGCCGCCAAAGTATGAAACAAATTTTGTACAGCGTAATGGCCGCAATTATCATGGACATAACGTATTATTTCATGTCTAAAACATTTTGGGACACATAGTCTTTTAATAACTGGTTTAAGGCGAGCTAGCCTTTTTTGGCAAGCTGAGTCAATTCTATACAGTAAATCATTCTCTATTATGAATTTGTCACGTAATAACAGCGTTGTTTTATCTTTGCGTTCGTCTCCAGTCAGCTCCTGTGTCTGTAAATGTTTGTACATGTTTCCAAATTCCTCGTCTGTGTCATAATCTCCTGCAGTTATGGTCGGTGAAACTATTAGTATATCGCCATTATCTTCGACTGTATCTGTATCGTCAATTTGTTCTGTTAATTGTCCGTCGACAGTCGTAGAAGTAGGTTGCGGGCGATAATCCTTCCACTGACGCCGAGACCAACGATAACTTGAGCTGGTACCGCGCTCAAGATCTCGCTGCCTAGTTTCTGGCGAATTTGACCGGGGACGGCGATTGTCATAATTTGATCGTCGATCATAAGACCTTGATCGTTTGTCATTTTCATCATCAAAATGAACACGACTGGGTGACTATGAAGTAGGCGTTCTACCACGGATGACTTCATAAAGTGGCGCCGCCGTGGGCGTATCAAATTTCATTGAAAGTTGTTGCAATTGGTCTTGCATCTGAGTCAGCTGTTTTGTTACTAGCGTGTCCGTATTAGGTTGGTTTGCAACGCACATTTCACCCAATCGCGCCGCCTCCAACAAATTTTCTCAATCCGCCGGTTAATTTTGAGTCACGAAATTCGCTATATCCGTACGTAATCCGTTCAAAACCGCAAAACGCAACATCCTATCATCAGCGCCAACGCGCTTAGCGATGCGTTGCATGCTTGCGCAAAAGTTGTCTACTAATTTGGTGCCTTGTTTCGAATTAAACAATTCGTGTGCGTTTTTGTAGTTCAGAAACTCTGCTGTCGTATAGCGTGTGAGAAAACAATCTTTCAGCACCCCCAATCACTCCTTACATCGTCCGACAAGGAATCCAGAGAAGTCGCGGCTGAACGAACCATTAAGACTTTAAACAAAGCCAATATTTTAGATGGCGAGTGCGCTTTAAAATCGCAATAGTTGCAGAAATGTCGCAGCCAATTTTCCGCGTTTTCACTAGACGTTCCGCTGAAATTGGGAAAGTTAATATCAGCCATATCTGAATTTAAGTCTGAATCTGAAGCACTCAAATCTGTACTGCTATTTATGCTGGCTGCAACTTCAAACAGCTCATTTCTCGGTAATGAAGCAAGCAACGCAGAATAATCTAACTCACTTGTGGGCGTTGTATTTACCGGAGCATAGAACGAAATTGGAGCCGCTTGGGCACCTAATGCACTGTCCAAATATACTGTTTCTGCGCGCTTAGCCACGTCGTTTCGAGTTAATAGAACGTGGCCAAGGTCAAACGCCTCTGCACCATGAAGTAATGAATTTTCAGATCCGGAACGTTCTAAATTTATTCCGTTATCCTCCACCAGGTGTTGGCCGCCTGATAGGGTTAACAGTTAGGTTAAGACTTAAGACTAGTCGTAAACTCAAAGACCCCGGGGCCAACCTCTAAAGTTGGGGAATTAGCTCAAAGCATTTGTCAGCGAAATTTCAGATACTTTATTACAGAATAATACACTTAACAACCAGCCTCCTGACTAACCCTAAGACTAAACCAAACTAGTTCTAATCCATTATAATCCTAGACAAACCCTATACCACGACAACCGACAGCGGTCAATCAGACGACGGCGACAAAGACGACTGCGCAATAAGCGACATTCATTATATAGCAAACTTTAGAACAATAGTTCAAGTCACTCGCCAACCGATGTCGCACGCCTGGACGCCGGTAAAGAAGTCATATGATAGAGTCTGGTTAGTGTAACTAAAGTCTTGTGACCATACCATTGTTCAAACGTGTGCTCACATGCCCGGGAGCACGTGCTAATCGACGTGCGTTTTATCAGTGACGTGTCACACGACACGTCACACGACCTTCCAACACCCCAATTCCAACCAAAAAATTTCGATGTATTTAGTTATGTACATAACACTGTCAGTAACTTTCTGGACACTAGCCCCTTTTTTCGTGCATACCCGTTGGGTTCAGATACAACTTGTTCAAAAACTGGTTCGTATTTTAAAATAAACATTACATTTAATAAATAAATCACTTGATAACAAATAGAGACAACGCTTGCCTTAAGCCTTTTGACATTAGCTACTTCCTCTGTAACAAATAACAACAAACTGAATTAGCAAGTTTAAAAATATTGTTTAAATAAAACTCACTTAAAAATAATAAAAAGCACATAATACGCGTTCATAAAAGTCAGTAACTCCCGCAAAAATATTTTTGTTAGTTCTTTGAAATAGCATTTTAAGAAATCATCTATGTTAATGTAAGATAAGTATTTTATTTTATTTTGGTATTTTTTTTATCTATAAATAAAACAGAGCACATACCATCGTTTTCTGATTCTGATGTTATGACGATCACTAAGAAAAAAAAACAGAAAATTGGTTAGATTTGAATCGAAAATTGTGCCAACAAATAATAACATTAATACGCAAATCCTCACGGAACCACGCTCATCGTTTATTAAAACATTGTGTGCTAGTCGGTTTTCATAAATCTCGTCGACTTTGACAATTAATTTTTTTAGTAACTGTCAATTAAATATTAGGTAGTCACACCATGTTCTAGATGAGTCGTGACGCTGTTTATTGATGATGAACTGGAGTAAAGAGGAAACATACTTACTATTGTACAGTGTAATGCTGTTGTTGTACGCTGTTTTAGGCAGCTTATATATACAGCAGATTGAGTTCTGTCTCACAGAGAGTCTTACGTTGTGCTTAGCCTAGAGGCGGTTGCCTCTTGCAACTCGGCGGAGTGGTTCTGTTGTGATTACAATTTATCTCAGTGTTTAGCTGCTTTGACGCTGTTGGTTGGGTCATCCGACCTGTAAAAATCGTCTCCGAAATGGCCCATAAAGTGTTGAGCGAGACTCTATTCAATCGACGAATCGCGAAAAAACAATAAAATAAACTAAACTACCGTCACTAACAAATGAGACCGCGAAGCCCGCAACAAGCACCAGTTTGGTCTTATCACTAATATTTTTAGTGGACAATCGTTTTGCTTCTTACCTTCTTGATCTTCTTTGTTCTCATGATTACGCAACACGTAAGATTACTACAGTCGAGTGTGGTGCTGTGAGTCAAGAAAGGCAGTTTTAAAGCTTTCCATGGCTGACCCATAGCCCCACCAGTACAGGAACGATTTACTAGAGGTCAGAGTATGAAATTTGTAAATTTCTAGACTGTGTCTGGCTACTCCTGGCTACGCAAACTGCCTTGCATAGCCTAGCGTAGGCAGAGAAATTTACAAATTTCATACTTTAACCTATAGCCGTTGAGACGTTACGCAATGACTGCCGAGCAGATGAGCCTACATTGCAGTAACGTCTTTCTTTGTTTATACGTTTCTTGTGTGTGTGTTTTCTATTACGTGTCTGTCTGTCTATAGCAGAGCGACATTCAAGCAAAAGTGACTCATTGAGTATTAGTCCAACGCATGCTGGTTTTTAAACGTAGCAGTTGCTGGAGACTTTCATTATACGACACTAAATTTGACGGCACAAAGAAAACTGCTGACGTTCGTTGAGTTACGAACATTCTCATCGGCGCAAAGCGCGCGCGCCAAATCTTGGGCAGGGTCACCCCGCGGGCAGGGTGTGGAAGGAGGGGCATACCAAACGTCTGCCTGTCGCATATTTACGGATTAACGTTTCAGACAGTGTCGCAAACCAACCTAGATCTATGAAGTTATCAGAAAGAACTAGGGATAGAAGCAAAAACTGAAGGGCGTTGACTTTCATCGCGATCGATGACGTCACTCTCTGTCCTTTTACAAACAACGCCAGCTTAAAGTTATCGAGCGAACGCGACTGAACGGATAAAGGGGGGGGATCCTTGTATGAGATTGAGTCTTCACAGATTCGATGTAGTCTTCGTCGAATTATTTTGACTTGGTCAAAGGTCAACTGTCAGCTCTGGGTCTCCTCGACCTGACAGCAGTCTTTGACACTGTCGATCATGAGCTGCTGCTGCTCAGGCTCGAGCGTCAGTTCGGTCTTCGCGACTCGACACTCCAGTGGTACAGGTCATACCTCCATGATAGATCATTCCGCGTCGTGTACGGGGCTGGTACATTAGCCGTCGTTTTCATTGTGTGTTCAGTGCCCCAGGGCTTTGTCCTTGGTCCGCTACTGTTCCTTCTGGACGTGGCTAATCTCGTGAACGTGGTGGAAAAGCACGGTATTCGACTCCACGCCTATGCGCACGACTCCCAGCTCACCCTGGACTCTCGTCGCGATGAACTCTCAGCGTCCATTGAACGACTTAAACGGTGCATAGAAGATGTCGACCAGTGGATGTCCGCTTACAAACTGATGCTTAATGTCGACAAAACGGAATGGCTACTGGTCGGCTCTGTCTGCGCGAGACATCACCCGACCAGCACTGCAGCTCGGAGAAAATATTGTCGCTGCCTCTGACCACGTCCGCCTGCTTGGCGTCGACATAATGTCCGACCTCAGCCTTGACCGGCATGTGACCAACGTCAGTGCCAGCTGCTTTTATCGTCTTCGCCAGATGCGACGAATCCGGAGGTTACTGGACCACCAGTCCGTCACAACACTTGTGCATGCGCTCGTCTCGACGCGCGTCGATTACTGCAACTCAGTCCTTGCAGCGGCGCCAAAGACGACGACCGACAAAGTACAACGTGTCGTAAGCAATACTTGTAAGTTCGACTGCGGTCTCTCACCGCTGCTACATGACGAGTTACACTGGCTGGACGTTCCTGACCGTGTCCTGTTCAAGCTGATCGTCACTGTTCATCGGCGTCTGAACGGCCGTGCACCGAACTATTTGTTGAACCATGTCATCCCAGTCAGCGCTATTGTGTCACGGCAGCGTCTTCGGTCGGCTCAACAGAACACTCTTGTGGTCCCACGTTACAGATTGACCACATACGGCCGTCGAGCGTTTTCTGTTGCAGGTCTCACAGCGTGAAACAGTCTTCCTGTCGCATTTAGGGACCCGACAATCAGTGATGCCTGCTTTCGACGGCACTTAAAGACAGTTCCGTTTACACAACAGCGTCGGCTCCATAGTGTTTAGCGCGTAAGAGATTTTTTATGACGACGCGCTCTATAAATGTACATTACATTACATTACATTACATTATCGAACGTCCGTCTGTCGCACTGTGACACGACGAATTTAATAATGTTTTAGGCAAGCGATTGAGTAATGACTAATATTTCTGTCACGGACGAGTTGCGGTCGACTGTTTCAGCCGCATTTAATTGTTTTGAGTCCCCGTGTAGTGTATGCAGCACCGGCTGTATTTTTCGGCACATCGTATAGAGTACGGCGATATCGCGGGCCGGTACGGCCAGGAGCGGTGTTATAAACTGCCAGGTCATGTCTGAGACGGTCTAGTGTTTTCGGAGAGAAATATCCGAGTTCAGAATGAGTTTTGACTGCGTACGAGACGCACGTATATTTAAGACCCGAGTCAGTGGTCTTAAAAGTGTTCGGCAGTTGGAGTCGACTGTGATTGCTGAAGCCGTGTTAAATTGGCTTAGCGTTGGAGTAAGAGTTTCAGCGACGTTGTTATTCACTGTAAGACAGTCGACGAAGCTGACGTGTGGTCGATATTGCCGACACTGAGTGCCGCGGTCAGACGTTAAACTGACCAGGACCGGAGCTGAAACCTTTCGTTGGACATCCAGTCAGCCGTAGGGCTGAAGCTGTTCTTTGCAGATTTCAGTCAGCTGTTGAGCTGAAAACCGTCCGCTGGGGTGTCTGGAGAACAAAGCCGGTAGCAGTGGTCGCTGAACGACGTACCTGTCACCGTCGCTCGGTCGTCATTACTGTTTCCGGCGCCGTTGGACTGTTCAAGACCGTTCGCGTAGAAGACCCAAACGGGGAATCTGTCCGGGCGTGATATATTTATATTTTACTTTCATAAACGGTTTGCAGTTCTGTGAACAATAGCAGTTAGACTGTTGAACTGCTAATTGTTAGTTAAGTTATATTTTGTTTATCTTATTGCTAAGTCGTGGTTTTGAGCGTACCAGTAGTTTGCTCAACCATTGATCTTAAGCCCTTAAAATATTTAGCTTAGGTTTTTCTACCCGAAAATTTTATTGTTATTTTCTTGTCACCGTTGTATTATTATTCAATAAAACTTTTCTTTATTATTATTGTTACAAAACCTATAATACATCTAATAGTAAGTTGAGGTAGCTTCCTGCTTGTATACAACGCGCGTGGCCTTTTGTTTGTTCATAGCAATTGTAAGTTTATTATATTGTCGCGTATTGTTTGTTTGTGCAGTTGTTGGCTGTGACTCAATTAAAAAGAGTTGCTGTTGCCTCGCAGTGAAGACTGTAGTCTCTCCATACACACACTGAATTGTGCCGTTCAGTCTAGAGGAGCTTTCTTAGTTCGACGAACTCGTGGTGTCACGATAGTAAAACCCCTTCGTGACAATTTCCTCATGGCAGTCGCCGCCGGTTGGTTCACGTGCAAACTAATTATCGTCGCCGATGACTCACACGCATGCCCGCAAATGCGCGCGCAGCGGTTTCTAGGAGTATATAAACGCCAGTCGGTGTCATACCTGTTATGGACTTAGGCACGTAGACACCGGATTTGTAACGTTGGTTCTTTCCGGTTCTTAAACAAAGATCAAATCTGACGGAAAACCACTTCAGTCGTGACAGCTTCCACTTGGATATTTTTTTAAAATTCTCCATTGATAACAATATGTGATGACGTCACGAATTTACGTTGAATTGCCACTTACGGCCTTCAACTGTCAGAGAGTTCTAGGGTTATCTGGTTGTGACTTAGAGTTGTTCCAGTTACCATCACGAATTAAATATTTTTCGATGACGTCGCGAAATCTACTTTCGGTCGAATCCTATGTTTAAAAATTTACTTTCGATCCGAAACAAAAAAAATACATTTTTATTAATTTACTTATTTTTGTCTATCACTAAACAAATATTCTATGATGACGTCACAAATTATACTTTCGCCGCTAAATTGCCGCTTACGGCCACCGACTGTCATAGAGATTCATAGGGTTATGCTATACATTTCCGTTGCGACTTAGGGTTGCTTCAGTTGTCCATCACTAAATGATGACGTCACAAAATCCACCTCCGGTCGAATCCTAGGTTAAAAAATCCACTTCCGATTTAAAACAAAAAATATTTTATTTACTTACGTTTTTGACGACCACTAAATAAATATTCTATAATGACGTCATGTATCGTCTTGATGACGTCATGATGAGGTCACTTCCTGGCCTAGGCACGATGTATATATACTACTGCTAACCTTTACTTAGCCTTTACCCTCGGACACCACTGTCAGGATCTGGTCCTGTGATTTGGTGCGTGCTGAGTTGGTCCTACGATTTAGACAGTTAGTGTTTACCTGTTCTGGTCCACTAATGCGCGCGAGGCTGCCACGTAGCAAGCCAGTTCAGCTGCGCGCAAATGCTGTCTCGTACCAGGCCGTGCCAGGTACGCACGCGAGTTTTTGTTTGGTATAAATTGTACGTACTTCTCAGTACATAGGGAGAGAATATAGAGAGTATAGAGAGACTCTGAGTTAGCTGAAGGTATTTCTGGTATCAGACCGTGCTGGTCGTTGTACTACGGACGTGCTGTTTTGTCCGTATGTATGTATTGCAAGTTCAGTCTGATGTGGCTGAATTTCGTGTAGCGTTGTTAGTTGCGGTGAAGTAGCTAACTGAATAGCGCTGTGAAGGCCGTTATCGTTGGCCGTTGTCTGTGAGTTAAGTCATTGACATTGTCACTTAACTTGCCGAGTTAAGAGGTTGGATACATATCTCTTTGCTACGGTGTTTATATTGTAAAGGCTCTGACTGTGAGTCTGCACTGTTGATTGGCTTCTTACAGCCGTAGCTGTAAACTATAAGAGTTAGTTTATAGTTTGGCTGCTTGAATTAGTGGATTCTAGTTCTGTGTGGGCCCGTTGGCCATTATTGTTGTACTTCAGCTGTCAGTCTAAAGCTGATATGGACACTGACTAGCAAACTGTACATATGCAAGTTAACAGTTTGCACATTTCATTTGTTAGTTTACTTTGTGTTATATGTGAATACAGATCATATATTTTACAGAAAGTACTTGGCTTGTCTCATTTTAGTTTATAGGATGTTTGTCGGTAGAACAATAGTTAACTAGAGACAGGCTAGGGTATTATTCGATGCAATCGCAGTAGAACCCTCACATTTTGGCGTCAGAAGTGGGATGTGTGCAATTGGGATGTCCCATTAATGTGGATGTGGAATTGTCACTCTGTCTCGCGTTATATCGCTCAATATAATTGTCGAGATAGATTGTGAAGAGGGTTATCTTACTGAATTAGTGCCTGTATTCTTGTATAATTGCTTGTATCGTGATATTTGCTTTGCTATTATTGTGTACATTGTATTGTATATACTGTGTACCGATTGTAGTGATTTTTCCGTTTGAGTGTGTTGTTGTTGGCAGGCCGTTCGGCAGAATTCTCGTGTATGTGGTGGTGGTGACCTGGTACTCCACAGTATCCCAGACGAGTGAGCGATCTGTGACCTTTGGTAACCGCAAGAGGTAGTCTCTCGAGGGTGCAGGTCGTATAACTTATTGACCTTGATCAGACTGTGTACAGTCTGTACCATTGCTCTGGAATCGTGAATCGCTTAGCGTCTGATCGCCAGGAACAACTCCGTAAATCTAGTACGGAGCGGTTAAGGGTAAAATTGAGTCAGTCAGGGTGGGATGCGGACCAGGTCATGGAGATGGACCGTCCTACCCTCATGGACGCTGCCGCAGAGATCTGCTTGGCAAAGGAGCAGGCCTCGGTAGCTGCTAGGACACCCTTACCCGCAGAGGTGCGTAGTAAGATATCCAGCCCTGGGTTGAGTGCCGTACGCCCGAGGGAGCTGGAAATAGAGGAGAAAAGAGCAGAGCGGGAGATGGAGATGAGAAGGGCCGAGTTAGAGACCAGGAGGATAGAGGCAGAGGTCGAGGCTAGGAGAGCAGAGGCAGAGGCCGAGGAGAGGAGGTTGGTACGGGAGGCTGCCCAGGCGATGGAGCGGTTGCGGATGGAACAGGAGGTCAGACTGAGGGAGTTGGAACTGAGAGCCTCTAGTGGTGCGAGTGGGGAGCCCGACGGTCAGGTCATGGGTGGAAGGCGCCAAGATGATTCCTTGGTGGGGCGTACCAAAACGTTCGGGGACGCTATGCGTCACGTTTTGCCGAAAATGCCGTCCGAGAGCGCCGAACTCCCACAAT